>Ga0209061_1004014_pt1 | contig 14837 bp, 13 predicted proteins | sample Coa_R1_10_FD_187157 | JGI IMG/M metagenome (GOLD analysis project Ga0209061, IMG submission 187157) | Surface soil microbial communities from Centralia Pennsylvania, which are recovering from an underground coalmine fire - Coalmine... | ecosystem: Environmental > Terrestrial > Soil >...
TTCCGCCGCCTGCACGTGATCGTCGGCGACTCGAACATGAGCGAGACCACCACGCTGCTCAAGGTCGGCGCCACGGACCTGGTGCTGCGGATGATCGAGGCCGGCGCGATCATGCGGGACCTGACCCTGGACAACGCGATCCGGGCGATCCGCGAGGTCAGCCACGACATGACCGGCCGCTGCCGGGTCCGGCTGGCCAACGGGCGCGAGCTGAGCGCCCTCGACATCCAGTACGAGTACCTGAACAGGGCGAAGGACTTCACGCTCAAGAACGGCCTCGACCCGGTGAGCAAGCGGGTGCTGGACATGTGGGAGCGGGCGCTGGCCGCGATCGAGACCGGCAACCTCGACGTGATCGCGCGGGAGATCGACTGGGTGACCAAGTACCAGCTGATCGAGCGGTACCGGGCCCGGCACGACCTGCCGCTGTCGTCGCCGCGGATCGCGCAGCTCGACCTGGCCTACCACGACGTGCACCGCGGCCGCGGCCTGTACTACCTGCTGCAGCGGGCCGGGGCGGTGGAGCGGGCCGCCCGCGACGTCGACATCTTCGAGGCCAAGTCGGTCCCGCCGCAGACCACCAGGGCGAAGCTGCGCGGCGAGTTCATCCGCAGGGCGCAGGAGCGGCGGCGTGACTTCACCGTCGACTGGGTGCACCTGAAGCTGAACGACCAGGCGCAGCGGACCGTGCTGTGCAAGGACCCGTTCCGCTCCGTCGACGAGCGGGTGGAGAAGCTGATCGCCGGCATGTAACGGACCCGGGCGGCCGGGGATGCCGATAGGCTGGCTGGGCCGACACCCACCACACTGAGAGTTACCATGCGACGCTTTCTCTGGCTCACCGCCATCCCCGCGCTGGCCTGCCTGGTCCTCGCCGGCTGCGGGTCGTCGAAGCCGCCGGCCGCGGCCAACGCGAACGCCTCGGTGACGGCGACCGGATCGTTCGGCACGACGCCGGCGGTGCGGATCCCCAAGGCCAAGACGAGCGGCACGCTGACCGTCAAGACGCTCATCCGGGGCACCGGACCGGCGCTGACCGGCTCAGACGCGGTGGCGGTGAACTTCGTCCTGTACTACTGGAACGGCACCAGCTCCACGCTCGAGGCGAACACGTTCACGAAGTACCCGACGGTCATCGGCACCACGATGCTGCCCGGCCTCAAGTCCGCGCTGCTCGGCAAGAAGGTCGGCAGCCGGGTCCTCGCGGTGATCCCGCCCGCCGACGGCTACGGCAGCTCGGGGTACGCCCAGCTCGGCATCACCGGCAGCACCACGCTGGTGTTCGTCATCGACATGATCAAGGAGTACCCGGTCACCGCCACGGCGTCTGGCACGCAGCAGTCGGACGGCGGGGGAGCGCTGCCGACGGTCACCGCCAGGCCGCACGCCGCGCCGGCGGTTACCGTCCCGTCCTCGGCGCCGCCGGCGGCGCTGGTCACCAGGACGCTGATCAAGGGCGCCGGCCCGGCGGTCACCAAGGGCCAGTTCGTGGTGGCGCAGTACGCCGGCTACATCTGGCGGACGAAGAAGGCCTTCAGTTCGTCGTGGGCGAGCGGATCCCCGTTCGGCTTCGTGCTCGGCGCCTCGCCCGAGCAGGTGATTCCCGGCTGGGACAAGGGCCTGGCGGGCAAGACGGTGGGCAGCCGGGTGCTGCTGGTGATCCCGCCGAAGGACGGCTACGGCAGTTCGGGGCAGTCCCAGGCCGGCATCAAGGGCACCGACACGCTGGTGTTCGTGGTCGACATCATCGGCGTGCTCCCCGTGCCCGCGTCATAGCCCGGTGATCACCTGGCGGGACGGCACGGTCAGCGGGACGCGCCGGCAGTGGCCAGGGGCGGTCGAGCTCGACGTGTCGGTGGACGGGGTGCCGGTGCGGGCGCTGGCCTACCCCGCGCTGACCGGGTGCCCGCGGCCCGGAGACCGGGTGCTGCTCAATACCACCGCCCTCGACCTCGGCCTCGGCACCGGCGGTTACGCCATGGTGGTCGCGGTGCCCGGCCGGCTGCCGCCCGACCCGGAGCCGGCCGGGCACCTGGTCAAGGCCAGGTACACACCGCTGCAGGCCACGGTCCTCGGCGCCGACGAGCAGGGATCGCCGCACCATGAGGTGCTGCGGGACGCGGACGACATCGGCGGGATGCCGGTCGTGCTTGCCGACCTGCACTCGGCCGTCCCGGCCGTGCTGGCCGGCGTCTTCGATCATGCCGCGGGCCGCGGCGCCGGCTCCGCGCCGTCCCCGGCCTCGCCTGATCCGGCGGCGCCGCCCGCGCCCTCGCCCGCGTCTCCGCCCACGGCCGCGTCTCCGCCCGCGCCCTCGGCCCCGCCCTCGCCCGCGTCTCCGCCCGCGCCCTCGGCCCCGCCCGCGCCCTCGGCCCCTGCCCGTATTGTATACGTTATGCAAGATGGCGGGGCGCTGCCTGCCTGGTTCTCCCGTACCTGCGCCGCGCTCAAGGATGCGGGCTGGCTGGCGGCGACCGTGACCACGGGGCAGTCGTTCGGCGGCGACCTCGAGACGGTGACCCTGCACACCGGCCTGCTTGCCGCGCGGCACGTGCTCGGCGCCGACATCGCGGTGGTCGCCCAGGGACCCGGCAACCTCGGCACCGGGACGCGCTGGGGCTTTTCCGGCGTGGCGGCCGGGGAGGCTGTCAACGCCGTCGCGGCGCTGCGCGGCCGCCCGGTGGCGTCGCTGCGGGTCAGCGAGGCGGACCCGCGCGAGCGCCACCACGGCATCTCGCACCACAGCCTGACCGCATACGGGCGGGTGGCGCTGGCCCGCGCGGACGTCGTGGTCCCCGGCCTCGGCGGCAGCTTCGGCGCCGGGGTCGCGGCCGCCGCCGAGCCGCTGCGCGCCCGGCACGCCGTCGTCACCGTGCCCGTCGACGGCCTCGAGGCGGCGCTGCGCGCGTGCCCGGTACCGCTGTCCACGATGGGCCGCGGCCTGGACCAGGACCTGGCCTACTTCCTGGCCGCCGCCGCGGCGGGCCGCCACGCCGCCCGCCTGCTGCGATCCGGCCCGCCCGGGTCCGGCGTCCCCGCGCCGGGAGTATCCCGGTGAGGAGTGCATGGCCCCCCGGGTACCGCAGCGCGTTGCTGGACAGATGCCCGACCGGGGCGGGTTCACCGTCGGCGGCGTCGTCGTATCCGTCTTCGGGGGTTGAGGATGCCGGGGAGCGCCTGGAGCGTGGCGAACGGTGGCTTGCCGGCCTGGCGTGTTCCATAGGACGCAGAGGTCGAATGCCGCGCCCCGGCCCGTGGACCCCCGACGGGCGCCCGGCCTGGCTCCCCGCCGCCCTCCGAAGCTGGCAGAGCAAACGCAAGATCGCCGGAAACCGCACCCCCGTCCGCCCCGGTGGCTGCACCACGGACATGCAACACGCCGTACCGGCGGGTCGGCCGGAGACGGCGGCCGGGCCTTAGCAGGGCGCGGCAAGCTCGAAATGGCCGTCCTCGGGGAAGACAAACAGGTGGTCCTCAAGCGCTGGCAGGCTGTCGGCCGCGAAGCCGCACGCGCAGCGACAGGCCATGCGCTGGACTTGTTCGCCCGTCCGGGGAGCCGACCGGTCGTTCATGACCGTTCTTGGCCGGGCGCGCTCGGCAGGGCCGGCCCCGACGGCACGCAACTGCGCCAGGATCGGCACCCGCACCGGGGAACCCGGCCAGGCCAGAGCCAGGGATCGCCTGCAAGCCGTGTCTGGCCTGCTCATGCTCACTGGCCGTCAGCCTCGCGACGTCATGCTTACGCATGAACGGGCGCCTTCGCTGCCAGGGCGCGGTTCTCCTGCTCCGCGATAACCTCGTCCAGCCGACGGCACAGCTCCCGCAGGACCGGGCTGCAGGGCGAGATGCCCTTGAGGGCGTGCTCAAGCTCGCGCCGGTAGTCGCGGAGCTCGTACGTGGTCAGGTGGCCGATCGGGTGCGGCGGCTGCTTCGGCACCGCAGGGTCGGGGGTCATCGGCGGGCGTCCTTTCAGGGCATTTCACGTCGTGGTCTCGCTACCCAACCTGCCAGGCCAGTGACAGAATCGGGTCCCGGGGTGGCGCCCCAGATGTGGTGTAAATGCGGCGGGCGCAAGCTCCGGTTGTTGATGCTGCGCGGCGGTTGTGACGACTTCGCGGACCACCTCCTCTTCGGTGCTCCTTCGTGGCGAGCCGTGCAGCTCGTGGCGTAGCAGCTGGAGCTGGCGGACGACCGTCGGGCTCATCTCGACGCCGCGCCAGCCGCGCGATGCCCGGTCGAGGACCGCCCAGACGAGCGACAGGCACGAGCGCTCACTGGGCAGCCGGCCCATCACTTTCACACGCCGACGGGTCTCGCCGAAGGTTCTCTCGATGAAGTTTGAGTGCCTGATGCGCGCCCGGTGTTCCTTCGGGAACCGCAGGTACGTGGTCAGGTGACCGAGGTCGTCCTCCAGGCAGGAGACGGCCGCGGGGTGGAGCTTCTTCCACTTGGCACAGAACGCCTTCACCCGCTTCTCGGCCTCCAAGACGGCGGCCTCACCGGCGTCTTCTTCGATGCCGTTCCAGATCGCCCAGAAGTCGTTCTTCACCTGCTCTTGGGCGTGCTCGGGCACCTTCGCGAGCACATTCCCCGCGCGGGTGGATGAGACAACGCTGTCGTGCCGAGCGTGAGAAGACGAGTTCGACGGCGCCGATGAGCCCCGCACCGCCGTCGGAGACGACGAGGCTCGGCGCCCGAAGGCCCCTGGCGGTCATCTGCTCGAGGAAGTCACGCCAGGCGTCGATCGACTCGGTGGCGGCGCCCGGCTCGACGGCCAGGAGCACGGGTTTCCCGTCGGTCGTGATGCCCCAGGCCACGAGTACCGGCTCGGCCTCCAGCGCGCCGCTCGTAGCGATCCCGGCCGAGGTGCTCGGTCACCTCTGCCTCGAGGGCGGTCTGGAGTAGCAGGCAGGCCCCCAAGCGGGCTACCTGCTCGAGCACTTCGCCGAGGTCACCCTCGGAGGCGAACAGCTCGTCTATCTGTGCGCAAGTCCAGCTACAGCGGCAACGGTGGTGGCACGTGCGTGGAAGTCGGCGAGGCCCGGCGTGGCGTGCTCGTCCGAGACACGCGGGACCGTACCGGCCCGGCGCTGCGATTCTCTTCGACCGCATGGCGCCGGTTCGCCGACCAGGTAAAACGCTCGTTAGCCCTGACGGAGTACTGTAGGGGGCCATTTCTCGCGTCCCATGACCGAGGGTGGCCCTTTCGTGGGTCAGGCGTAGGCAAGTGGTCACTGCTTGTCCATGTCGCGGGACGACGGCCGCGCCAGGAAGCAGGGGGAGTATGGCTATGGACCCGGTCGCGGCGATCGTGGCAGCACTCGCGCACCGCCAGGCGGCCAGGTCGGCGGCGGTCAGTTCCGGGGCGGCGTCACCTTTGCGTGCGGTCATCACTCGCCGTGTCCCGGCGGGCCGGATGTCGGCTGGGCGGCGTTGGCCACCGGACAGGCGCCCATGTCCCGGTGACAGGCCGAGAAGTCGCACAGTCGGCACAGCCAGCCGCCGGCTGGTGTCCTGGCCTCTTCCCGCTCGGCCAGGCGCGCCGCCGTCAGCTGCTGGAGGAGGCGCTCGAGCAGAGGAGTGAGCATCTCCTGCTCGTCGGAGCTCAGCCCGGCCAGGACCGTCTCGGCCGCTCGCCGGCGGCCGGCCGAGATGCGTCGAGCGGCCTGGTCGCCCCGCCGGGTCAGGGTCACGGCCACCGACCGGCCGTCGCGTCCCGGGCCGCGCCGGACGAGGCCCGCCTCGCTGAGCTTGTCGATCAGGCGCACCGCGCCCGAGGGAGTGAGCCCGACGACCCGTCGGAGCTGGTCGATCGACGCCCCGTCCAGGAACTCGTGCAGGGCCACCAGCGCCGCCGGCGCCGCCGACCCGTGGCCGGCGGCCTCCTCCGCGGCCTGGCGGACACGGTCGCTGACCCCGAGCGCCAGGACCGCCAGCAGGTTCGCTTGGCGCGTCTTGGTTGACGGGTCCACACCAGCAGTATAGGTTCAGATGTGTGACTCACTCAACAATCTTTCGTGCGACCAGCGTGCGAAGGCGGCAGGGAGGTGGGCAATGGCCCCCGATGCGGTAGCGAGCCTGTACATGGTCAACCTGGACTGCGCTGATCCTCGTCGCATGGCCGGCTTCTACTCGGCCCTCCTGGGCTGGGAGACGCCGTTCTGCGAAGACGAGTACTCGATGGTTTCGAACGGATCGATCTCCATCGGGTTCGGTCGGATCGACGGCTACGCCCCACCGCCTTGGCCGGATGAGCAGCACGCCAAGCAGTACCACCTCGACTTCCGCGTCCAGGATCTCGCCCGGGCCGAGGCCACGTGTGCAGAACTGGGCGCCACCGTGCCAGAATTTCAGCCCGGCGGTGACCGTTGGCGGGTGTTCTTGGACCCTGAGGGCCGCCCGTTCTGCCTCGTTCCCGCCCCAGCCGAGTCCTGAGCGCGGCGGGGGGCCGAGACCTCGACCCGCCCGGGGCTGATGTGCTCGTCCAGATGCGGATCACCCGGCGGCGCACACGACGTCCGGTCGCGAGGTGCCCGCAGGCATCCCGGGGATGGCAACTGCCACGCCGAGCTACCACACGAAGGGGATGAGCTTCTTGGTCCGCTCGCTGTAGGCGGTGTAGCCAGGCAGATCACGCCGGAGAAGCCGCTCCTCGGCCGCGATGCGCCGTCCGTAGGCAGCGCCGAGCAGCCCGACAATGAGGGCGACGACGGGCAGACGGCGCGAGGTGAGGGCGAAGCCGACCCAGGTCAGGAGCGATCCCAGGTAGCCGGGGTGACGGATCAGCCGATAGGGGCCGGCGTCGACGACGGCTTGCTGGCCCTCGCCCTCGACAACGCGAAGCGTCCGGGAGTAGGAGCCCCCCAGCGCTCGCATCGACCACGCCCGCCATGCCAGACCCGTCACCTCCATCACCAGCCCAGCAGGGGCCGCGACCGGCGGCAGCGGCCGTGCGGGGAGCCACCGGGTCAGCAGAGGGGCGTCGACGGCCAGTGCGTAGGCGGCGATGATCGTCTTCGTGGTTCCCCGGTCATCGCCGGAGGCCTTCAGGCTGGAGGGTCCGCCGGGCTGACGAAGAAGTCGTTCCAGCGCGAAGAACCCGGCAAGTCCCCCGTACCCGGCGGCAAGCCAGCGAGCTTCGCCACGGCCACGGCATCGGTGTGCAGTCACGCTTGCCAGCATGGCAGACCAGCTCCCTGAGCCGCCGGACGATCGAGCTCCGGGCATCCGTGATAAGTTGAGCCCCACAATGCCCCGCTGGTCCGCGCCCGGGCCGTGGATCGGTGACAATGAGGGCACGGGGTCGATGCAGTACCCAGCCGCGAAGTGCTGCGCCGAGGCGCTACATACGAGGGCGCTTCCATTCCGGAACCCGCCCGGGAATCGCACCGGGCCGGTCACCCATCCCGATGCCACCTGCGAGGAGAAAACTCATGTCACGCGTTCGGGTCCACAACTTCTCGGTCTCGCTCGACGGATTCGGCACCGGCGAGGGCCAAAGTGCCGAGCGGCCATCCGGGCACGCCGGCAACCGGCTCCACGCATGGTTCTTCCCCACTCGCACCTTCCAGGGCTTCCACGACGCTCAGGGCGGGTCGGGCGGGAGTACCGGTGTAGATGATTCGTTCGCCAGTAGCTGGGCTACAGGCATCGGTGTCGAGATCATGGGACGGAACAAGTTCGGACCCCAGCGCGGACCGTGGGGGGACGAAGGGTGGAAGGGCTGGTGGGGCGATAACCCGCCCTTTCATACGCCTGTGTACGTGCTCACCCATCACCCCAGGCCCTCGATCGAGATGCAGGGCGGCACGACGTTTCACTTCATCGACGCCACCCCTGCCGAGGCCGTCGAGGCTGCCCGGAGCAGCGCTGGTGGCCTGGACGTCCGCATCGGCGGCGGCCCGTCGACCATACGCCAATTTCTCCACGCCGGCCTGATCGATTACATGCACCTCGTAGTTGTCCCCATAGTCCTCGGGCGGGGCGAGCGCCTGTGGGACGGGCTGGAGGAGGTCGAACAGCGCTTCGATATAGAGTCCGTCAGCTCCCCAAGCGGCGTCACCCACCTCACCTTCGCCCGCCGCTAGACCGCGCAGTTCAGCCAGAACTGGCAGGACATGCCGGACGAGCCGAAGGCGCACGCTGCTGGGGATCTGGCGCCTGGGCGCTGTTCACGTGCCGTTGTTCACCGCGTTCGCGGCCCCCGGCCATCGCCTTCCGGCTGGCCGGCAGCGGGACCAAGGTGGTAGTAGCCGACCAGGACCAGCGAGCCAAGCTCGACCCGGGCGGCGGCATGCCCGCCGGGCCGCCCTGGCGCATCGTCAGCGGCGGCCGCCCCCGCCCGGGCGATGACCCGCTGGCCGAGATGATGGCCGGCGGGGCCGGCCTGAAGACGCCACCGGCGGCAACAGGGCCTGCGGCACCACCGGGGCCCGAAGGGAGTGCCGGTTCCGGTCCGGGCCCTGGCGGGAGCTGCTGCTGCCTGCAGTACGGCCTGGACGTGCAGCCGGGGAACGCCGGGCCGGATCGCCGTCGACATGACCGCCAGCCCGCTGGCGCACTTCCTGCCCGGTGGCGCCGCGCTGGCCTGCGACATGCCCAGCGGCGCAGGCGAGAGAATAATCTTGACGCCATGTCGAGGCGCAAGACCGAGCGGCTGCTCGGCCTGGTGGTCTGCCTGCTGTCCACGCGGCGGTACCTGACCGCCGACCAGATCAGGCGCGCGGTGCCCGGCTACCCGGAGCAGGACGACCTGTTCAAGCGGATGTTCGAGCGGGACAAGGAGGATCTGCGCGAGCTCGGCGTGCCGCTGGAAACCGGCGTCAACCACCCCTTCGACGAGGACCCCGGCTACCGGATCAGGCGGCAGGCCTACGAGCTGCCCGAGCTGCGGCTGGAGGCGGACGAGGCGGCGGTTCTCGGCCTGGCCGCCCGGGTGTGGGGTCACGCCGAACTGGCCGGGGCGGCCGCCGGGGCGCTGCTGAAGCTGCGGGCGGCCGGCATCGACTCCGGCGACGAGCGGTCGCCCGCGGTGCCGCACGGCGTCGAGCCCCGGCTGGGCAGGCCCGAGCCGGCGTTCGGGCCGCTGTGGCAGGCGGTCAGGGACCGCAGGCCGGTGACGTTCAGCTACCGCGCCGCCGGCCGCAGCGAGCCGCAACGGCGTGAGCTGGAGCCCTGGGGGGTGGTGAACCGGCACGGCCGCTGGTACGTGGCCGGCTGGGACCGCGGGCGCGCCGCCACCCGCGTGTTCCGGCTCGGCAGGATCGCCGGCCCGGTGAGGTTCTGCGGGCCGGCCGGCAGCGTGAGCGTGCCCGAGGGGGCAGACGTGCGCGAGCTGGTCCGCGACTGGGATTCGTCGCCCCCTCCGGACCGCACCGCGGTGCTGAAGCTCCGCTCCGGCAAGGGCGTGGGCCTGCGGCGGCACGCCGTCTCGGTGCAGCCCGGCGCCGGGGGATGGGACGTGGTGACCACCCGGTTCGCCGACCCGGGCTGGTTCGCCGATTACACGGCCTCGTTCGGCGCGGACGTGGTGGTGCTGGACCCCCCGGACCTGCGAGACGCCGTGATAGCCCGGCTCAAGGGAGCTCTCGCGTGAGCGCCAGGCAGCTCGTCACCTCCACCGAGCGCCTGCAGCGCCTGCTGGCCCTGGTGCCGTACGTGATGAGCCGGCGATCGGTGGGCCTCGCCGAGACGGCGGCGGCGTTCGGGGTCAGCGAACGCGAGCTGGTCGATGACCTGAACCTGCTGTGGTGCGTCGAGCTGCGCGCGCCCGAACCCTACTGCCCGATCGACCTGTCGTACGAGGGCGGCGAGATCGTGGTCAGCCAGGCCGAGTCCATCGACCGGCCGCTGCGGCTGGCCGTCGACGAGGCGAGCGCGCTGCTCGTCGCGCTGCGCATGCTGGCCGAGGTGCCCGGCCTGGAGGACAGGTCGGCGCTGTCGAGGCTGATCGCGAAGCTGGAGGCCGCGGCGGGCGAGGCCGCCTCGGCCAGCGCCCAGGTCGCGGTGCAGGTCGACGCCCCGGCCGGCGGCGCCGAAGGCCTGGCCGCCCGGATCCGCGCCGCGCTGGATGCCGGCAGGCGGATCCACCTGCGGTACTACGTGCCGGGCCGGGACGAGGCGACCGAGCGGGACGTGGACCCGATGCGGCTGCTGGTCGTGGAGGGCCGGACATACCTGGAGGGCTGGTGCCGCCGCGCCGAAGGGGTCCGGCTGTTCCGGCTCGACCGGGTGCTCGACCTGGCGGTGCTCGACGCGCCCGCCTCGCCGCCCCCGTCGGCCGAGCCGGTCGACGTGGACCAGGGCCTGTTCCGGCCGTCGCCCGGCGACGTGCTCGTGCAGCTCGAGCTGTCCGCGGAGGGGCGCTGGGTGGCCGAGTACTACCCGTGCCAGGAGGTCACCGAGCTTCCCGACGGGCGGCTGCGGGTGGTGCTGCGCACTCCGGACACCGGGTGGGTGCGGCGGCTGGCGCTGCGGCTGGGGGAGGAGGGCCGCGTGGTGGCGCCGGCGTCGCTGGTGGCCGAGGTCCGCGACGCCGCCGCGGCGGCCCTGGCGAATTACGTGCACTGACCGGCGTGCGCTGAGCGGGAACTGTGTCGCTGCCGGGCCGCCGTGTAGACTCGCCTTGCAAGCCCCGGACATGCGGGGACAGTTTTCCCTGCAGAAGAGGACGCACATGGTTGGTGACCTGTTCGACAGCCCGTGGAAGATCCTGATCATCGCCTTGGTGATCATCGTGCTGTTCGGGTCCAAGAAGCTGCCCCACGCCGCGCGCTCGCTCGGCCAGTCGATGCGCATCCTGAAGCGCGAGGTGCAGGGCCTGCACGAAGACGACGAGCCGGAACCGGCCGCGGTCAAGGCGCAGCCGGAGCTCACCGCCGCCGGGCAGCCCGGCCAGCAGCAGGCACAGATCGAGGCGCTGCAGCAGCAGATCCGCGACCTGCAGCGCGCCGCGGCGATGGACACCCCGCCCGTGAACGCCGCGGCGTCCGCGGACACCCGTAGCGACCAGCACAGCTAGCAGCCGGCGAAGCCTGCCATGGCGAGGCTCCCCGGCGCCGTCCAGGGCGCGCGGATCGTGGGCGAGCGCTTCGTGCAGACCCGTCGGCGGCGCAACCCCGACGGCCGCATGCCGCTCGTCGATCACCTGCGCGAGCTGCGCAACCGCATCGTCAAGATGGCGCTCGCGCTGACCGCGGGCATGATCGTCGGGTTCGTCTTCTTCACGCCGGTCTGGCACGTCATCGAGCGCCCGCTGTGCACGGCCAGGATCCGCGGCGTCACCGGCTGCCGTACCGCCGGCGTCGACCAGCTGATCCTCAACGGCCCGCTGGACTCGTTCTACCTGCGGGTCAAGGTGGCCTTCATCGTCGCCGTGATCATCAGCTCGCCGGTCTGGCTGTACCAGATCTGGGCCTTCATCGCCCCTGGCCTGTACGCCAGGGAGAAGCGGTGGAGCTACATCTTCCTCGGCACCGCCATCCCGCTGTTCCTGATCGGCATCACGCTGTGCTACCTGTCGCTGGGCCGGTCCATGCACTACCTGCTCGGCCTGACGCCGTCGGGGGTGGGGAACTACATCCAGGTCGACCAGTACATGAGCTTCGTGATGGCGATGATGCTGGCCTTCGGCCTCGCCTTCGAGCTGCCGCTGTTCATCGTCGTGCTGAACCTGGCCGGCATCCTGCCCCACCAGCGGTTCCGGAAGTGGCGGCGGGTGATGATCTTCGCCGTCTTCCTGATCGCCGGCATGGCCAACCCCAGCCCGGACCCGATCACCATGCTGATCCTCGGCGGCGGCTGCGCGGTCCTGGTCGAGGTCGCCGAGCTCATCGTGTGGTCCAACGACCGGCGCCGCGCCCGGCTGCACCCCGACCCCTACGCGGGCCTGGCCGACAACGAGCTGTCCCCGCTGGAACTCGACGACACCGAGACCCGCTGACCTCCGCGGGCCGCCGGGATCGCCGGCCGTCCTAGCCTGGACCACATGACCACCCCGCCGGACCGGGACGCCGCGCCCAGCCAGCGGCGCCGTGACGCGGGCAGGGCGGGCCCGGCGGCGGCCCTGCCGTCCCGCGATGCCGACCCGGAACTGGCCTCGTTCCGGGCGCTGTACGAGTTCGAGCTCGACGGCTTCCAGGTCGCCGCCTGCCGCGCGCTGGGCGCCGGCCGCGGCGTGCTCGTCGCCGCGCCGACCGGGTCGGGCAAGACGGTGGTCGGCGAGTACGCCGTGCACCTGGCGCTCGCCCGGGGCGGTAAGTGCTTCTACACCACGCCGATCAAGGCGCTGTCCAACCAGAAGTACGCCGACCTGGTCCGCCGCTACGACACCGCGACCGTGGGCCTGCTCACCGGCGACAACAGCATCAACGGCGACGCGCCGGTCGTGGTGATGACCACCGAGGTGCTGCGCAACATGCTGTATGCCGGCTCGCCGACGCTGGCGGGGCTGGGCTACGTGGTCCTCGACGAGGTGCACTACCTGGCGGATGCCTCCCGCGGGGCGGTATGGGAGGAGGTGATCATCCACCTGCCGGAGTCGGTCAGGGTGGTGGCGCTGTCCGCGACCGTCAGCAACGCCGAGGAGTTCGGCGAGTGGCTGGACCAGGTCCGCGGCGGCACGGCCGTGATCGTGGACGAGCACCGCCCGGTGCCGCTGTGGCAGCACGTGCTCGCGGGTCACCGGCTGTACGACCTGTTCACCGGCGAGGGGAACCCCACGCTCAACCCCGAGCTGGTCAGGCTGGCACAGCGCGAGTCGTGGATCGACTCCACGGCGCCCGCGCCGCGGGGCGGCCGCGGCGGCAGCCGGCGCCCCGGCAGGCCGCTGCCCGCCTACCGGCCGGACGTGATCGCGCGGCTGGACGCCGCCGGGCTGCTGCCCGCGATCGTGTTCATCTTCAGCCGGGCCGGCTGTGACGCCGCGGTCGGGCAGTGCCTGAACGCGGGGCTGCGGCTGACCACGCCGGCCGAGGCCGAGGCGATCCAGCAGGCCGCCGAGCGCCGCACCGCCGACATCCCGGCCGGCGACCTGGACGTGCTCGGCTACGGCGGGTGGCTGGCCGGGCTGCGGCGGGGCATCGCGGCGCACCACGCCGGGATGCTGCCCGCGTTCAAGGAGGCCGTCGAGGAGCTGTTCGCCGCCGGGCTGGTCCGCGTGGTGTTCGCGACGGAGACGCTGGCGCTCGGCATCAACATGCCGGCCAGGACCGTGGTCATCGAGAAGCTGGACAAATGGAACGGCGAGACCCACGCGAACCTGACGGCGGCCGAGTACACCCAGCTGACCGGCCGCGCCGGCCGGCGCGGCATCGACGTGGAGGGGCACGCGGTGGTGCTCTGGCAGCCGGGCATGGACCCGGCGGCGCTGGCCGGGCTGGCCGGCACCCGCACCTACCCGCTGAACTCCAGCTTCCGGCCGTCGTACAACATGGCCGTCAACCTGACCGGCTGGGCCGGGCGGGCGAGGGCGTCCGCCCTGCTGGAATCCTCCTTCGCGCAGTTCCAGGCCGACCGCGGCGTCGTCGGCCTGACCCGGCAGATCCGCAGCAACCGCGGCGCGATGGCAGAGCTGGCCGCGCAGATGACCTGCGGCAAGGGCGACTTCGCCGAGTACGCGCAGATCAGGAAGTCTTTGACAGAACGAGAAGGGGAACTCGCCCGCGCTCGCGCGTCGGCACGACGGGCCGAGGCCGCCAGGTCGCTGGCGGCGCTGCGCCCCGGCGACGTCATCCGCGTGCCCGGCGGCCGCCGGGCGGGGCTGGCCGTGGTGCTCCAGCCAGGCGCGCACCCGGACGCCATGGGTGCCCGGCGGCACGCGCCCGGGCGGCCGCCCGCGGAACCGTCCGGCCCCGGCCCGCTGGTGCTCACCGAGCGCCGCCAGGTCAAGCGGCTCGCGATGACCGACTTCCCGGTGCCGGCCGAGGTCATCGACAGGGTGCGCATCCCGCCGTCGTTCAGCCCCCGGTCGCCGCAGCACCGCAGGGACCTCGCGGCCACCATGCGCAACCGCCTGGCCGGGCACGACCTGCGTCCCCGCCGTCCTGCTCGCCCGGCCGGCGCGGAGGCCGGCTCCGACGCCGCCGCCGGCGGCGTCGCTGACCTGCGCAGGCGGCTGCGGCGGCATCCGTGTCACGACTGCCCGGACCGCGACCAGCACGCCCGGCATGCCGAGCGCTATGACCGGCTGGCCCGGGAGACCGACGCCCTGCAGCGCCGGGTGGCTGGCCGCTCGCACGTGATCGCCCGCACCTTCGGCCGGGTGTGCGCGGTGCTGGAACGGCTCGGGTACCTGGACGGCGACACGGTCACCGCCGACGGCCGGCGCCTGGCCGGGCTGTACACCGAGCTTGACCTGCTGGCCGCCGAGTGCCTGCGCCGCGGCGTCTGGGCCGGCCTGGCCCCGGCCGAGCTTGCCGCCTGCGTGTCCGCGCTGTCGTTCCAGTCCCGGCAGGCCGACGAGATCCAGCCGCCCCGGCTGCCGGACGGCAAGGCGCAGCCGGCGCTGGCCGCCACGATCCGGACCTGGGCGGAGCTAGACCGGCTGGAGAAGGACAACGGCCTGTCCTTCCTCCGCGAGCCGGACCTCGGCTTCGCCTGGGCCGCCTACCGGTGGGCGCGGGGAGCCGCGCTGGAGACGGTGCTCGGGGAGTCGCCGGGGCTGACGCCCGGCGACTTCGTCCGCGCGGTCAAGCAGCTGGCGGACCTGCTGGACCAGATCGCCGCGGCGTCGCCCGGCGAGCTCGCCCAGACCGCCCGCGCCGCGATCGGCGCGCTGCGCCGCGGCGTTGTCGCCTACTCGGCCGTCACCGACTGAGCGATCCCCCGGCCACCCGGGT
>Ga0209061_1004015_pt1 | contig 14837 bp, 14 predicted proteins | sample Coa_R1_10_FD_187157 | JGI IMG/M metagenome (GOLD analysis project Ga0209061, IMG submission 187157) | Surface soil microbial communities from Centralia Pennsylvania, which are recovering from an underground coalmine fire - Coalmine... | ecosystem: Environmental > Terrestrial > Soil >...
TCTTGCGCGATCTTGTTTCAATCTCAAACGAGAAGCCGCCCCGGTTGCCACCGCTGTTCTGAACGGGTTGCAATGTCATCATAGTAGTGTTTCAATCTCAAACGAGAAGCCGCCCCGGTTGCCACTTCTGAATGGCGTTTGCTCTGGATTCTTTTACCCAGTTTCAATCTCAAACGAGAAGCCGCCCCGGTTGCCACGAGCAACTGTGGGTGCCTGCTGGAATTAGCATCAAGTTTCAATCTCAAACGAGAAGCCGCCCCGGTTGCCACCCTAACATTGGCGGGGCGATCAGTAGCCTGCTCAATGTTTCAATCTCAAACGAGAAGCCGCCCCGGTTGCCACTGCTGCCAAAAAGGCGGCAAAAGAAGGGTATGCCATGTTTCAATCTCAAACGAGAAGCCGCCCCGGTTGCCACTGACACCACTTTGATGTCTATGTAAGAAGTATACCATGTTTCAATCTCAAACGAGAAGCCGCCCCGGTTGCCACTTGAGCGCTCGTAGCTCATTCTCATTCCTCATGTGCGGTTTCAATCTCAAACGAGAAGCCGCCCCGGTTGCCACAGAATCCTTGCCAGTGACAATGCGCCGCCCTTCATGGTTTCAATCTCAAACGAGAAGCCGCCCCGGTTGCCACTGCTGCTCGATGCGGCGCGTGGCACCGATCTTGAAGGTTTCAATCTCAAACGAGAAGCCGCCCCGGTTGCCACATGATGATGTAGCCCACAGCCAGGACGCCAACGAAGTTTCAATCTCAAACGAGAAGCCGCCCCGGTTGCCACCGATCAATCCGCTGATCTCAAAGTTCCAGATCTTAGAGTTTCAATCTCAAACGAGAAGCCGCCCCGGTTGCCACAGCACCAGATTGCGCAAGAATAGGCAAGAATAGCAGTTTCAATCTCAAACGAGAAGCCGCCCCGGTTGCCACGAAGGGTCCTTTTACGGGCCGCTCTATAAGCAGCGAAGTTTCAATCTCAAACGAGAAGCCGCCCCGGTTGCCACGGGACTCAGCATTCCTGGCTTTGCTGCAGGGGTACAAGTTTCAATCTCAAACGAGAAGCCGCCCCGGTTGCCACGCACAAGCAGCGCCTTCGAGACATCAATGATTAATTGTTTCAATCTCAAACGAGAAGCCGCTCCGGTTGCCACGCTTGTGAGTGTACCAAGTTACGTGAGTGAGCCATTGTTTCAATCTCAAACGAGAAGCCGCTCCGGTTGCCACCTGGGTGAAGCATCCCTCTTAGGGGTCTTTGCGTGGTTTCAATCTCAAACGAGAAGCCGCTCCGGTTGCCACCAAAGGCATAGGTGAGATTGCCCTGCCAATCATCATCGTTTCAATCTCAAACGAGAAGCCGCTCCGGTTGCCACTTGGGGTGGCGGAGCTAGTAGCGTATCGGCGCATGAGTTTCAATCTCAAACGAGAAGCCGCTCCGGTTGCCACCTGGGTGAAGCATCCCTCTTAGGGGTCTTTGCGTGGTTTCAATCTCAAACGAGAAGCCGCTCCGGTTGCCACTTGGGGTGGCGGAGCTAGTAGCGTATCGGCGCATGAGTTTCAATCTCAAACGAGAAGCCGCTCCGGTTGCCACAATATCTGTCCGTAGTCAGAATTGTCGAATTGGTCGTTGTTTCAATCTCAAACGAGAAGCCGCTCCGGTTGCCACGACGAACTCTCGAAGAGTATGCGCGGAGAGACCCGGAGTTTCAATCTCAAACGAGAAGCCGCTCCGGTTGCCACGCCTCTTGCCGACAGCCGTACATGCCTATTTCGATGGTTTCAATCTCAAACGAGAAGCCGCTCCGGTTGCCCACTACAGTTGCACTTCTAATCTGAGCAATAAATGGCTCCATCTGAGAGGAAAAGCTTTCCATGCAATGTTCTCTTTGCTGTGACATGCTGGAGATGAAATGGAAGCTCCTGCACATCCCAGAAAGGGAAAATCACATGAAGTACTCCCATGATACCATATCCTCTTCGATCCAGTCCAGTGATATCGTGCATTGGCAAGAGCAACTCCGGCTGCTGCACCAGCGCCTGCGCCCGTATTTTACCCGTCCTGAGCCGTTTCAACGAGCCTTGCGTTTCTTCCAGGCGTTGCTCTCGGAGGGTCCCCGCAAAAATGGGTGGCAAGTGGCCGAACAGGCCCGTGAAGCCACTCCTTACGGCATGCAACGTTTGCTGGCCGAGGCTGTCTGGGACGAGCATGGCGTGCGCGATGAAGTGCGCCGACTGGTGGTGGAGACTCTGGGGCGCGAAAGCGTGATCCTGGCGCTCGATGAAACCAGCTTTCCCAAACGGGGCGAGCACTCAGCAGGCGTGGCTCGCCAATACTGCGGAACCACCGGACGCGTGGAAAACTGCCAGGTCGGCGTCTTTCTCTCCTGGATCACGGCTCATGGTCACAGCTTGATCGACCGCGAGTTGTATCTGCCCACCTGCTGGACCGATGATCGGCAGCGGTGCCAGCAAGCGGGCATTCCGGCTTCCGTTCCGTTTCGCACCAAGCCCGAACTGGCCATCCAGATGCTAATGCGGGTGCGCGAAGCCCATCTCCAGGCCGATTGGGTGGTGGCCGACAGTGTGTACGGGGGCAACGCAGCACTGCGGGAATGGTTGGAAGCGCAGGGGCAAGCCTACGTGGGCATGGTCGCCTGCACTGAACCCATCATCCTGACGCTGCCCGACGGGACGTTGCGGCGCATCGAGGTGGGAGCATTGCCTGCGCTCTTGCCCGAGCAGCTCGCCTTTCGCCGATTGGCCAGCAGCACCGGTCCCAAAGGTCCGCGCACCTTCGATTGGCTTTGCCTCCCACTCTGGCATCGTGGACGAGAGGATGGCCAGCATTTTGTGCTCCTGCGTCGTTTCTTAGCAGAGCCGAACTCCATCACCTTTGCCCTGGTCTTTGCGCCTTCGCCGACTTCACTCCCCCAACTGGTGACGGTGGCGGGCAGTCGCTGGGATATTGAAGAAGACTTTGAGAACGGTAAACACATCGGCATGGATCACTACGAGGTCCGCAGCTATCACGGCTGGTACCGCTACCTCACGCTCGTCCTGCTCATGCTGGCCTATCTGCTCAGTCTGCGCATTCCCCAAAGCGCTGAGGACTCCCCGAGTCTGCGGGAACGACAGCATCTGCTCGCGCGAACACTCTTTGTTCTGCCCTCTGGTTTCCCTCTGGTCGTCGCCTGGTTTGCCTGGCGGCAGTGGCATGGCAAGATGGCCGCCACCTTCCATCTGCGTCGTCGCCTCAAAGCGGGCTAACGGGGTCTTCCCACATCACGCGTGGCGAAAAAACTCGGAGATTCCCTGAGACTGCCGGGCATTTCCCTGGGAATCGCGGGGACTCATCTGTTGGGGTTCTCTGACTGTTCTCTGGTCTGATTTCCTGAAAGGAGGATCTTTGGTATGGATCTGTTTCCCTTGTCTCATGTTGACGCTCTGCTGGGTATCGATCCCAAAACCCTGCGTCTGTGGCTGCACGAGGCTGCTTTGACCGCTGTTCCCCATCCCGAGGACGCGCGCCAGAAATGTCTCACTCTCACCCAGGTCCAGCACCTGGCCGAGACACACGGTCGTCCTCTCCCTCGCGCCTTTCTTGCTTCGGCTGCTGCTCCTCCCTCACTGCCTCCTCCCGAGGTACACGCCCAACTGGCTCAGATGCAGCAACAGATCTTCACCTTGCAAGAGCAAGTCACGCGCCTTTCTCTGGCCCTTCTCCAGCTCTCCTCCGCACGTCCATCTCCCCTGCTTGCTCCCCCAACAGCCAGCGCTTCTGCTCCCACCGTTGTGGCCCTTCCTCCCGCCCCTGATGCCCCTCCCCCCCCTCGCCCACCCTCGCGCGCCGTTCCCATGATTGCGTTTACCGTCGATGGCTGCTATCAAGTGGTCGATCCCGACAAAGGCATCCTGCCCCTCACTCCCGACTCCCCTCAATGGTTCGCCTGGCTGGCCAGTACCAATACCCTCACCTTTCAGGGACGGCATGGCTCTTTCACCGCCTCACGTCGCTTCCGCCGAGGCAAGCGCGTCCAGAGTTGGACCGTCTACCGCTGCCTGCATAGCCGCTCCTGCACCCTCTACGCGGGCATGACCATGACGTTGACCACCGCTCGTTTGGAAGGACTGGCACAACAACTCCTGACTCGCTTAGCTCCCCTTTAAACTGAGCCTTTTCCGAGAATGGTTGGCTTGGGATTCTCACAAAGAAGTGCGACTGTAGTGGTTGCCACATCGCAAGGCTACGCCATTGACCATGACACGACTCAGTTTCAATCTCAAACGAGAAGCCGCCCCGGTTGCCACCCCACACGTACAAGGCACCACCGGAACACCCCATAAGGGTTTCAATCTCAAACGAGAAGCCGCCCCGGTTGCCACCTCGCGGTAGCCTTCCCCGGCATTCCAGGTAAGCTGGGTTTCAATCTCAAACGAGAAGCCGCCCCGGTTGCCACATTGCTCAGGTTGGCACTCTTCCACGTTATGTGCTAGGTTTCAATCTCAAACGAGAAGCCGCCCCGGTTGCCACGCAGGACGAGGAGGACAAAGACGCCGAAGACCGCGCAGTTTCAATCTCAAACGAGAAGCCGCCCCGGTTGCCACGCCGCTCTGCTCTACCTGTCTCTTTGCCGGTATCGAGTTTCAATCTCAAACGAGAAGCCGCCCCGGTTGCCACGCCAAAATTGAAACCCTGGTAGACCGGGGAATAGCCGTTTCAATCTCAAACGAGAAGCCGCCCCGGTTGCCACGATGTATGTATCCCCGCTCGATTGCTCACTTACAATGTGTTTCAATCTCAAACGAGAAGCCGCCCCGGTTGCCACGCCGCAATGTAGACCGTGTAGGAGGTCGAGGCTTGGTTTCAATCTCAAACGAGAAGCCGCCCCGGTTGCCACAGAAAGGAGCGAAATCAATGCATGACCAGGAGCATGGTTTCAATCTCAAACGAGAAGCCGCCCCGGTTGCCACTCGAGCCACACTGGCGATCCGCTCCTCCTCGGTGACGTTTCAATCTCAAACGAGAAGCCGCCCCGGTTGCCACGTGCGCGGCGGTCTTCGGATTGCTCAAGCCAGTCATGGTTTCAATCTCAAACGAGAAGCCGCCCCGGTTGCCACTTGCCCAGGCGGTATCCGTCTCCTGGACGCATTGAATGTTTCAATCTCAAACGAGAAGCCGCCCCGGTTGCCACCCCACGATCCTGCGCACCCTCTCAGCGCAGGACATTCATGTTTCAATCTCAAACGAGAAGCCGCCCCGGTTGCCACATGTGAATGCCGCAAGCTCCAGCCAGTCTGAGACCTCGTTTCAATCTCAAACGAGAAGCCGCCCCGGTTGCCACGCGGCGGCGCGATCCCCTACAACTCGTATATGGCCTTGTTTCAATCTCAAACGAGAAGCCGCCCCGGTTGCCACAGCAGTGCAATGTTTCCGCCCTGCGCTTGCGACGAGTTTCAATCTCAAACGAGAAGCCGCCCCGGTTGCCACCACGAGTCTTCGCTTCAACCTGTCAGCAACGGTTTTGTTTCAATCTCAAACGAGAAGCCGCCCCGGTTGCCACCGGCGGCTGCCTCGCGCCACTTCTGGAGCGGCGGGATCGCTGCGTTTGCGAGGCAGATGGGTTTTTCCCCTTTAAAGTACAAAATCACGATCCTCTCTATTAAGAGTATACTCCTCCCGGACGCGCTTTGCAAGAGCTTGAGAAGCGCGGCGGGACTTTTCTCCCCGGTTGCGAGGCAGCGTGCTTGCAGTTCGCACCACTGCCTGCCTCGCGGACCTCCGCTAGATAAGACCGAGCTGGAGTCCCAGGTTATCAACGTGCGCGTTGACGAAACCGCTCTCCTTCAACTGCATATATAACTCCTTTATCTCGTTGATACCTCTCGCTGTGTTGACGGTCCGCGCAGCCCTTAACGCTTCCTTGCCGGCATATACGCTGGCCTCGATGTCGTGCTGCGCCAGATAGGCCCGCGCCTCGGTGAGATGAAAGTATACTTTCCAGGCTGTGAGATCAGATGGCACGCTATCTAGCGCGGCCCTCAATCTGGTCTGAATGAGATCTATCTCCTTCGCCGGGATGGCGCGGCCCTGATCATATCTCCGCTGCGCAAAGAGAAGCATCAGTTTCGCCTTCTCGTGATTGACGGCGGCCAGGTTGAATCTCAACAATGTTATGTCATCCTCTACTGTCTTTTGCATGTAGAGCATGCTGGCGGCCCTGTCCTGCAACGCGCGCGCCTCGTCGCGCTCTTTCTGGCTGCTTCCCGCGAGTTGCCCTTTAACGGAGGCGGCGCGCAAATAGATGTTCCCTTTGAGCGGCGTGATGGGCGCGCGTGGATCCGCTACCCGCGCCAGGGCCGCCTGAATCGCGTCGCTGGCAGCCGCCAGCTTGCCCTGCTTCTCATACGCATCGGCCAGCAGATGGTAGGAATGGCAGATGAGTTGGTTGTCATCCAGCTCAGTCGCCAGCCTCAGCGCCTCCGTATACAGGCTGTTGGCCTGACTATCTGCGAGACGACGTTGGGCAAAACCACCGCAGAGCCAGTAGAAGCGGACCAGCAGCGTCTGCCATGCCTCTCTATCGGAGGGCAGCGCGTTGGCCGCCAGCGTCTTCAGGCTGGCGAGCCGCCGGTTGAGGCGATAGGCAAGCTGAGGCGCCCCCCCTTGATAGAAGCATGCATGCCCAAAAGTGATAATGTCTTCATAGGTGTAGAAGGCATCCTCTTCGAAGATCTCGCCCATATGCTTGAGCGTGCCGGTGTAGTTCTCGTGCGGCTGATCGCTGTAGACCTGATGCCAGGTCAGCCCCAGCAAAGCCGGGGGGATGGCGAGCAATTTCGCCAGCAGGATGCGGCGTCCCATGTCGGTCATCATAATGTTGGTCTCCCATTCCTGTACGTTGCGTAGCTTTTCGCCAACAGCGGTGGCGAACTCATCCTGTGTCCTGTAGCGTCTCCGACGATGATCGGCGATCACCTCACCCATATGAGGTAGATTGTGTAAACCGGGGGAATAGGCCCCATACCGTATCCACCAGTACTGTTCACTCTGCATTGCTTTCCCCTTTCACACTATCGAACTTTCTCTATTGTATGTCATGTCACAGCCTCTTTTCAATCCTGACTTGCCTTCCTGGTGGGGAAAATTAGCGGGATCTTTTGCTGGTCACAATAAAGCATTCTATCTCTTGCTGTGATGCTCATGACGTATTCACTTGCTATCTGCAAAGAAAGTCATGTTTCTGAATCGCTACGCTTAAAGTAGTATCTATCTGTGTGACACATTTATAACTATGTCTCGTCCCATTCCTGTACGTTGCGTAGTATAAAGTGTCACACTATAAAATGTAAGGTACATTTTCATACTTTAATCACAGGAAGGGAATTTTATGTCTGAAAACGTCAGTGAGATCGCCCGCATCAGGCAGCGGATCGCCGAAGAGTACCAGGCGGCGCAGGCGGGGTTGAACGGGCTGGCCGCGGGAGCCTGCCGCCACCAGTTCATTCATGCTCGTATGGAGCGTATAGGCGAAGCCTTCACCGCGCTGGCGGAACTCGTCGGCTCGCGGCAGGAGGCGATGCAGGTAGTGGCGGAGACGCTCGCCAGCCTGCCAGAACCGGAGGGATGCTCATGAGCGTGGTCGCGATTATCGATGATTCGCTCACGATCCGCAAGATAGTGGAGGTGACGTTTGCGCGCGAGGGCTGCCAGGTGCTCAGTTTTGGCAATGGCATGGCGGCGCTGCGCGCGCTCACCGCGCCGGGGGCCGCGTGGCCCTCGGTAATATTTGTCGATTTCCAGTTGCCCGGCATGAATGGCTTGCAGGTCGTGCGGCTGCTGCGCCAGCGGCCCGCGTTCGCGCAGACGCGGCTGGTGCTGCTCTCGCGCCGCTATGGCGTGGTGGACTGGCTCCTCGCGCGCCTGGCCGGGGTTGACGCCTATCTGATCAAGCCGGTGCGCACGCAGGATCTACTCGCGCAGGCGATGGTAGTGAGAGGGCGTGTATGAGCGTTGTGCTACCCGGAGAGGCCACATCACCTGTCAGCTTCAATACCGTGCCTGTGGCCGGGCCTCCTGCGGGGCTTGTCGCCAGGGGCGCCGTCATGGCCCCTGCTGGTACGCTTTCTGGCGCGAGGTGCGGCGCCTGCGCCCGGCCTGCATCGGCAAGCTCGCGCCGCCGCCCTGTAGCTGCCCCCGCTGTCAATGCATACCACTCTCGCCGGTCCTGGTGGGCATGAATCGACCCAGGATGCGGGCGCATAAATCCGGCCCCTACCGGAAGAACATTATTTTTTTAAGGAGGAACAGATGTCATCTGAGCCAACGCGGCGGCTGCCGCTGGCGATGTTCACGCCGTCCGATCTGGTGGAGAGTGCCACCGATCCCATCATTGATCCCGCCTCGCTCACCGAACGCTCGCGGCAGGCATTCCTCGCGCAGCTCGTGCCGGCGCCCCTCTCGCAGATCGCGCTGCGGCTGCCGGCGCGGGCGGGCTACCGGCAGGTGCTCGACCTGGCTTCGGGAGCTGGCAACTGGGCGCTCTCAGTAGCGCGCCGCTTTCCGCGCTGCCAGGTCACAGGGATAGAACGCTGCGGAGCGCTGGTCGAGCAGGCCAGAGCGGGGGCAGGAGCGGCGTTTCTCAGCAACGTCTCCTTTCGCGAGGTAGATGTGCTGGCATCGGAATGGCCCTTTCCCGATGGATATTTCGACCTGATCAACGCGCGGTTTCTTGCTCGCCTGCTGCCCGGTCAATCGGCCTGGCGCCCGCTCTTGCGCGAGTGTATGCGCGTGCTGAGGCCGGGCGGGGTGATCCTGCTGGTAGAGTGCATCGAAGGGGAGGCCAACAGCCGGGCCGTGCATTTGCTGTCGCTGGCCTACCAGCAGGCATTGATTCAGGCGGGCCTGCGCCCGGCGCTGCCTTACGTTTCGGAGGCACAGCGCATGGTCTGGCTGGACGGGCTGCTTACGGATGCCGGTTGCAAGGTGGGCGCGCGTGAGGTGACGCGCATCGGCTGGACGACGAGGAACCGGCAGGGCAGCGAGATTGCCGGCTATCTGCTACTTACCGTGCGCCTGCTCCGGCCCTTCATGCTCGCCCAGGGCACCATTAGCAAGGAGGAGTTCGCGCAGGCATATCGCCAGCTTGGCGAAGAGATCGCCAGCGGCCAGTTCGCGGGAAGCTGGCGCATCCAGATCTCTACTGGCGTGGTCCCACAGGGACATGATGATCCCCCCGGCGCTGGAAGGTAGAGCGTGCGGTGAAGGTCCCTTCTCCGAATATATTCCTTACGTGGCTAATCGAATGCAATGAGGTCCCGCTGTCTCAGATTCTCGATAATCTGGGCGACCTCGCGCTGCGATTTATGCAGCATATGGGCGATATCTGAAACCTTGCGCCTGCCATCGATCAGCGCGTAAACCTGGCGGTAGAGCATCGGCCACCTGCTGATCTCGGATGGATGCAGGCTGGTGGTATGGTGGGGCGCTGGTGCGCGCTGATATGCAAATACTGTATCAGGAGATGGGGAGGCGGGGCGCCCGCTGCCTGGAAACGGTCCTTGTGACGCTGCTTCGCTGGCGGTTGTCATTTCCCAGTTTAAGATCCCGAATCTGACGAGTTCTGTTTCCCAGCGCTCCCATTGATAGACCTGTCCCTGCCTGGTGATGAATCTGCACGCTATGATGTTTCCCTCTTTGGCTTGAAGTTCAATACTTCCTTCTTCAGGCAGCAGGCGTGTCTCCGTCACGTAAGCGCGAAAGACTCCAGTATACATAAATTGCTGGATAATTTGTTGCAGAGTTGCGTAATCAACGCTGAACATAGCATCGTCATTTCTCAGAAGGATACTACTCCTTATTCTGCCCCATCATAACAGCAGGAAAGTTATATTTCAATACATCTATATATGTATTTTTTATGCGCAGCGGTGATCTTTATGCTTTTTTAATGATGGCAGCAGTACGGTTAAACAGCCGCATCAAAAAGTTACCGGGCCGGCAAACTGGAAGAGGTATTCCACAGCTTATCAAGCTAAAACTCCTCAGGTGCGATTCAGGTTGGCCTCAAAGTATTCACAGACTCACCTGCTAAAATCAGGCATGAGGGGAGCCGAAGAGGCTCGAATCTATCAGGTGTGAGAGGAAATCAGGGTAAAAGTCTATGCCGGCGTTCTCTCTGAACGAGTGGATCAGGATCCTCGGCGAATTTTACAGCCACTATGGATATCTCACCGTATTCCTGGGGACGCTGGGCGAAAACACGGCGTTTCTTGGCCTGCTGCTTCCTGGAAACTCGTTAGCGTTACTGGGGGCGATGTATGCTCGTCTGGGCACGCTCCAACTGGGTTGGGTGATCCTGCTGGCAACGCTTGGGACTGTCTGTGGGTATCACATTGACTACCTCTTTGGGCGCTTCGTCCTGGCACGGTTTGCCATCAGGTGGAGCAGCAGCCGGCCGGGGAGGCGCATACGGCTCGCCGGCCGGCTGCGCCTGGCGCGCAGGCTGATTACGAAACATGGTGGGAAGGCCATCCTCATGTCGCACCTGATCGGGCATCTGCGTTCGTTTGTGGCGCTCTCCGCCGGGATGACCAGGATGAAATACCGGCTCTTCCTGGGCTATGAACTGGTAGCTGCTGCCCTGTGGAACACGGCCTTCTGCCTGCTGGGGTACCTGCTGGCAGCGGAAGTTGATCGTTTACAATTGTTGATTGAGCGAGCGGGCTGGGTTCTGCTCGCCGTCCTTGTGCTGCTCTTCCTTGCCTGGCGCTTCACGAGAGGGCGCATAAGGCAGCGGATACGGCAAGAACGCAGCGAGGCGCGGCGCAAGTCGAGAATCGCAGCATTGCGGTAAGGAGTATATACAATGGTTCTATCGCTTGTTATGGCGAGTGTCCTGGGGACACTGTGGGCATGGTTGGTCTGGATTATCGTTGGCGGTCTTGCGGGAGCGCTTGCTGATCGATTGATCCAGGGCGATAAGCTGGGCATCCTCGGAAATATTGTTATTGGTATCGTCGGCGGCGTGGTCGGAGGGGCCATTCTGGGCCTGTTCGGCCTTGATGGCAACGGTATCATCTGGACGTTCGTGACGGCGTTCCTCGGTGCGGTTCTGCTTCTCTGGCTCATTAACGCAGTGACCGGGGGGCGCGGAATTGGCAAGCGGGCCAGAAAGGTGTAATCAAGTTCTTCTGGAGTAATCCACATTATGCGGGTTTCTTCCTCTGGCCTCAACTGTACGGCTCTGACATGTTATCCTGATCGTTAAACTTCATCATCGCGCAGTTGCGCACGGAGAAGGACTGTTCAATGCCCGGGGCATTGCGCTGCGCAGGCTATGCTATACTCTCAGAGGAGGAAGAGCATCTCTGGAGGACGAGCATCGCTATGAAACAGGTCATCCATACGAAGAAAGCACTGGAACCAGAGCGCAAAGCTCCCCGTTCGCTGCGCCTGCGACTGATTCTCTGGTACGGCTCGCTGATCGCCGTCGCGCTGGGGTTCTTCGGGCTGCTGTTCCTGTTGCTGACAACGGATGCCATTCATGCAAGCGTGAATAGCGCCCTGCGCGCCGAGGCACGTGTAGCGATGCTGGACGTGTTGAACGCTCTTTCCCCCGCGCCGCCGTACTGGCCTGAACACCTGGCGATGCGTGTTGTTGATACCTATCGCGATCCAGGCGTCGTGGTCGAAGTCCTGGATGCACAGGGCCAGGTGCGCTATCTCTCGACGAACGGCTCACAGCTTCCCCGCAGTCCCGAGACGATGCGCAGCATCCTTGCCGGTCAGCCGCCGGTACTCTATGATAGCTCCGTCGCTGGGCAGCATGTGCGCATTCAGGCAATGCCCATCCGCGCGCCGGTGCATGGAGTGAGCGGGAATGCCGGCAGCGTGCCGGTGGGAAATGGCCCGGTAATCGGCGTGCTGCTGGTCGCCAAGTCACTTTCCGATGTCGATGCAACGCTGCTGATGCTGCGCGCACTCCTTCTGCTCTCAGGAGTGGCTACGCTGGTGGGAACGCTGATCGCGAGCTGGCTCATCGCAACGCGCGTCCTGCGCCCGCTGGCGCAGCTTGGGGCGACGGCGCGCTCCATCGCCGTCTCGACGGCCCGGGGCACGCGCCTGGGCAACCTGAGCCAGCGCGTGCCCCGGCCGCGCGGGCGCGACGAGATGGCGCAGGTCGTGGAGACGTTCAACGATATGCTCGCGTCTCTGGAAAGCGCGACGCAGGCCCAGCGGCGCTTCGTCGCCGATGCCTCGCACGAACTGCGCGCGCCGCTTACCACCATTCAGGGCAATCTGGCCTTCTTGCAGCGCCATATCGATGAGCTGCCTGAGGAGGAGCGGCGCCTCATGCTGTCCGATGCGCACAAAGAGACGCTGCGCCTGGCCGAACTGGTGGAGGAACTGCTGCTGCTGGCCCGCGCCGATGCCAGTATAGATACCTCACCAGCGGCACAGGCGATGGAGACCGCGACAGAAGAGTCCACGCAAAGCGCTGCGCCCGTTGAACTGGATCGCGCGGTCCTCCAACTGGTGCGCCAGTTGAGGAGGCGGCTGGAGATCGAGGGATCGAAGGTGCAGTTAGAGGCAGGTCACATCGAACCTGCACGCGTGCGTGGCGACGAAGAGAACCTGCGCCGGATCACGCTGATCCTGCTTGACAACGCGATCAAGTACACGGCGACGCGCAAGGAGGAAGGGGAGCGCCGCGTCATCGTTTCACTTGCGCGCGAAAAGGGGCAGGCCGTGCTGCGGGTACGAGATACGGGTATCGGGATTGAGCCTGCCGACTTGCCACACCTCTTCGAGCGCTTCTACCGCGCCGACCGTGCCCGCTCCAGCCCGGGTACTGGACTCGGCCTCTCCATCGCGCGGACGCTGGTGGAGCAGCTTGGCGGATCGATTACCGTGCAGAGTACCCCCGGGCAGGGGAGCACCTTTAGCGTCTCGCTCCCTCTTGTGGCATGATCCACCGGTTCGACGTTGCGCTCTCAGGTCTATCTCAGGCTGGTCTGAAAATCGTTTCATCTGACCATGCTATACTTCTTATATAGTAATTGGAAGACAATTATAAGATGTAACAATCAAAAACGGCAATGGGAGGGGGTAATGGGATGGCGTAGGGGCGCGGCGCTGGCCGGGTGGTCGGGTGTGGTGGTGGGGGCCAGAAGCAAGCCCGCTCATCTGTGCTGCCACCGGATAGGGAATTTGGGATGGAAAGCGGGCTTGCGCTTCGGCCCCCACCACCACATAACCCCTCTCAGCCGGCGCCGCGCCCCTACCTGGCCCCGGGTTGCCGATCCTGGTTGGTAACATTCATGTCGTGATGGGAGAAAGAGAGATGAAGGCGCATATCCTCGTTGTGGACGATGATCCACGCATCACCGGCCTGCTGCGCCGGGTGCTGGCCTATGAGGGGTATAGCGTTGCCAGCGCCGCCAGTGGCAGCGAAGCCTTGAAGCGTTCGTTGGAGCGGCCACCCGATCTGGTCGTGCTCGATATTATGCTGCCAGAACTGAATGGGCTGGAGGTGGCGCAGAGGATGCGCGCGGCCGGGGATAATGTGCCCATTCTAATGCTCACGGCGCGCGATACCGTCGCTGACCGCGTGAAGGGATTGGAGACCGGGGCCGACGATTATCTGGTCAAACCGTTTGCCCCCGAAGAACTGGTGGCGCGCGTCAAGGCGCTCTTGCGCCGCAGCCGGCAGGAGCGGCAGGAGGTCCTGCGCTATGCCGATGTGGAACTGGATACCGGCACGCGCGTGGCGCATCGCGGCGGGCGCGAGATCGAGCTGTCACCCACCGAGTACGAGCTGCTGGCCCTCTTCATGAAGCGCCCACGCCAGGTCCTCACCCGCGATATCATCCTGGATCGCGTCTGGGGCATGGATTTCGAAGGATCCTCGAATGTGATGGAGGTCTATATTGGCTACCTGCGCGCCAAGCTGGAGGCCGAGGGCGAGCCTCGGCTGATCCACACCGTGCGCGGAGTTGGCTATGTCTTCAAGGAGTAGCGCCAAAACCATCCACTTTAGAAGTCGCCTCTGCGAATGCGCTCGAACAGCGCCCGGTGGTCTTCATCATTGTGATTCCGCTACACAGGAATTGCGCTGCGTGCCCAGTTCGCTGATCGTTCCCTCCAGAACGTCGCCGGGGCGCAGGAAGCGGTTGTAATGCATGCCGTTGCCCCTGGGTGAGCCGGTGCAGATCAGGTCGCCGGGCCATAATTGCACATGTTGCGAGATATATTCGATGAGCCGGGCCACATCGAAGATCATATCGTTTGTCCCTTCATCCTGCATTACCTGACCATTAAGCTTGAGGGTGATATGCAATTCCTGTGGATTGGGGACGAAGGCCGCCGGCAGCAGGACCGGCCCCATTGGCAGGAAGCTGGGCGCACTCTTGCTCAACAGCCAGTCGGTGCCTATCGCCTTCAGATCTGGACGATACACTTTGTCGCGGCACGTCAGGTCGTTGACGATGGTATAGCCGGCGACGTAGTTAAGCGCCTCCGTGCGCGACACATGCCGCGCCGCTCGCCCGATAATGACGCCAAGCTCCAACTCCCAGTCGGGCTGAGTGCTATCCGCCGGCAGGATAATTGGATCGTATGGGCCGGTGATGGCCGACGGGATTTTGGTAAATACATACGGTGAGCCGGAAGCGATACGCGCGTCCATCATACGTTCCGCCTGCGCGCGCCGCTCTTCGAGACTCATCGTATCATTGGCGCTGTGCCCCTGTGCTACAGCCAGGTCGATTACATGCTGGCGATAGTTGGCGCCTGCGCAGAAGATCTGTCGCGGATACAACACGGGCGCATGGACTTTAACGGC
>Ga0209061_1004017_pt1 | contig 14832 bp, 14 predicted proteins | sample Coa_R1_10_FD_187157 | JGI IMG/M metagenome (GOLD analysis project Ga0209061, IMG submission 187157) | Surface soil microbial communities from Centralia Pennsylvania, which are recovering from an underground coalmine fire - Coalmine... | ecosystem: Environmental > Terrestrial > Soil >...
GTCGAGCTGACGTAGCCGCCCGTCTTGCCGCCGCGGTTGACGACGACGACCGCCGGCACGAGCCCGCCGCCGTAGACGCCGCCGGGCCAGGCGGAGCTGATGTCCGGGTCGCCGGCCGGCAGCACCGGCGAGTCGCAGCAGCCGGCGGGCGAGTCCCAGCCGCCGGTGGTCGGATTGCCGGTGTAGTCGCCCTCGTCGGAGACGATGAAGATCGCGTCCTGTCCCTCCTGCCAGGCCGGGCTGGCCATGATCGTCTGCACCGTCTGCTTGACGAAGGCGTCGGCCTTCTGCTTCAGGGCCGCGTCGTTCGGGTCGTCGTTCGTCGAGCCGTACGGGCAGGGCGTCTCGGGGTGGCCCGGAACGGTGGCGTACACCCCGCCGTGCATGTCGTTGCACTGGTCGGGGACGATGAAGGCGAAGTCGGGCGTCGTGGCCACGCTCGCGAGATCGGAGGCGAAGTCGCTGTACGGCTTGACGTGCGCCATCCGCGCCGGGTCGTTGCGGATGTCCGAGAAGAGCACGAACGGGTTGTGCTTGATCGCGTACAGCGCCGTGTAGCTCGGCCACTGCGTGGCGGTCTTGTCGTCGGCCGGCATCGCCTCCATGTACGCCGCCCACGTCTTGTGCGCCGCCTCGAGCTCGTCCACCAGGTTCACGTGGTCGAGCAGCGTGTTCGGGTTGTCGGTGTTGATCCACCAGTTCGAGCCCGAGAGCAGCGCCAGGTAGTTCGGCTCGCTGGGATGGGTGACGCCGTAGTAGTCGGCCGCGCTCGCGTAGCGCTGGGCGAGCGAGGTGATGTACGGCGCGTTCGGATCGCCGATCACGCTCTGCTGCGAGTGGTTCTCGAGCACGATCACGAAGATGTGCCGCACGTCGCCGCCGATTCGCGGCGTCGTCGGCTGCGCTCCCTGCGTCGCCCCCGCGATCTGGACGGTCGCGAGCGCGGCGAGGCCGGCGGCGGCGAGCGCCGCCAGTGCGGTGAGCTTCTTCATCGGGCCCCCTCCTGGTTGCGGTTGACCTTCCCCCTCCGCATCGTCGCGGGACATCGTCGCCCCCACCGGACGCCGCGTGGGCGGCGGTGTGGTGACGCGGTCGAGACGAGGCTGTGCCTGGTCCGGGCGGGAGCCTACAAAGCCCGCGGCCGGGCTGCGCCGAACAGGCGGCCGGCCTCGGCCTTCGCGAAGCCCATCCGCTCGTACATCGCCTCGAGCGTCGGCTCCGCCGCCCGCCGCGCCTTCTCCGCGCCGACCGCCAGCAGCCGCTGCAGCTCGCGCTCGTCGGCCCGCAGGGTCTCGAACCGCTCGCGGATCGGCGCCAGCAGCTCCACCACCGCCTCGCCGACCGCCTGCTTGAACGCGCCGTAGCCGCTGTCCGCGTACTCCCGCTCGAGCTCGGCGACCGAGCGGCCCGTGGCGACGCTCATGATCTCGAGCAGGTTCGAGATCCCCGGCTTCGCTCCCGGGTCGTAGCGCACCTCGCGCTCCGAGTCGGTCACCGCGGCACGGAACTTCCTGCGGATCGCCTCGGGCGGATCGGTCAGGTAGACGGCGCCCTGCTCGCTGGAGAGCGTCGTCGACATCTTCTTCGTCGGCTCCTGCAGGTCCATCACGCGAGCGCCGACCTCGGGGAACACGCCCTCCGGCAGCCGGAACGTCTCGCCGAAGCGGCGGTTGAAGCGCTCGGCGACGTCCCGGGTCAGCTCCAGGTGCTGCCGCTGGTCGTCGCCGATCGGGACGAGGTCGGTCTGGTAGAGGAGGATGTCGCCGGCCATCAGCACCGGGTAGATGAACAGTCCGGCGGAGACGAAATCGCGCGACTCGGACTTCTCCTTGAACTGCGTCATCCGGCCGAGCTGGCCGTAGCTCGTGACCGCGCCCAGCAACCAGGCCGCCTCGGCGTGGGCGGTGACGTGGCTCTGGGCGAACACCGTCGAGCGGTCCGGGTCGAGCCCGGTGGCGAAGAGGAGGGCCGCGAGGTCGAGAGTCGACTCGCGCAGCTCGGCGGGGTCGTAGTCGACCGTGATCGAGTGGAGGTCGACGATGCAAAAGAACGCGTCGCCAGTCTCCTGCAGCCGGACGTACTGGCGGAAGCCGCCGCTGTAGTTGCCGAGCGTCTTGCGGCCGGTGGGCTGGATGCCGGAGAAGACGCGGGGTCGGTTGTCGCTCATCGCTTGCTCCTGTTCGTCCTCGCCACGAAAAAGACCTCCCGGCGGGAGGTCTGCGAGCGGGCACGGCTGGCGGGCCGGGCTACCGCTCGCTTGGCCACCACCAGCAGACGCGCTGCGCAGGCACGGAGGGAAGCCTACCCGGACGTACACTCCGGGCACGATGGCTGTCACCGGGGCCCCCGAGCTGTTGATCGTGATGGGCGCGAGCGCCACCCAGGAGCAGGTGGACGAGGTCGTGGCGCGGCTCGACGAGGCCGGCTGCTCGGCGCTCGTCACGCCGGGCCGCGAGGCGACGGTGATCGGCGCGATCGGCGAGCGGGAGCTGCTCGCGACGCTGCCGCTCGAGGGCTTCGCCGGCGTGGAGCAGGTGCTGCCGATCCTCAAGCCGTACAAGCTCGTCTCGCGCGAGCTCTCGCCCGACCCGACCGTGATCGAGGTGCGCGGCCGCCGGATCGGCGACGGCTACTTCGGCTTCATCGCCGGCCCCTGCACCGTAGAGACGCGGGAGCAGACGCTCGAGACGGCGCAGGCGGTGGCCGCCCAGGGCGTGACGATGCTGCGCGGCGGCGCCTTCAAGCCCCGCACCTCGCCGTACGCCTTCCAGGGGCTCGGCGAGGAGGCGCTCGAGATCCTGGCCGAGGCGCGCGAGCTGACGGGACTGCCGCTCGTCACCGAGCTGATGGACCCGCGCCACGTCGAATCGGTCGTCGGGACGGCCGACGTGATCCAGATCGGCGCTCGCAACATGTCCAACTTCTCGCTCCTCTCCGAGGTCGGCCGCGCCCCCAAGCCGGTGCTGCTGAAGCGCGGCCTCTCGTCGACGGTCGAGGACCTGCTGATGGCCGCCGAGTACATCGTCAAGGAGGGCAACTCCGAGGTGATCCTCTGCGAGCGGGGGATCAAGACCTTCGAGACGGCGACCCGCTTCACGCTCGACATCGGCGCGATCCCGGTGCTCAAGCAGGAGACGCACCTGCCGGTGATCGTCGACCCCTCGCACCCGGCTGGCCGGCGCGACCTCGTGCTGCCGCTCGCCCGCGCCGCGGTGGCCGCCGGCGCGGACGGGATCATCGTCGAGGTGCACCCCCGGCCGGAGGAGGCCCTCTGCGACGCCGCCCAGCAGATCCCCACCTCGGAGTTCGGTGACTTCGCGCACGAGATCCGTGCGCTCGCGTCCCTGATGGGGCGCACGATCGGCTGAGCGTGCGCGTCGAGCCGGCGGCGGCCGTGGTCGGGCACGTCGTCGTGCCCGGCGACAAGTCGATCTCGCATCGAGCGGTCCTGCTCGGCGCGCTCGGCGAGGGGGAGACCCGGGTGCGCGGCTTCGGCCGCTCCGGCGACACGCAGGCGACAATCGACGCCGTGCGCGCCCTCGGGGTGGAGGTCGACGACCTCGCCGAGGACGAGCTCGTCGTGCACGGCGTCGGCCTGCGCGGCCTACGCCCCGGTCGCGTCGACTGCGGCAACGCGGGGACGCTCATGCGGCTGCTCGCCGGGGTGTGCGCCGGCCAGGAGGGGGAGTTCGTGCTGGCCGGCGACCGCTCGCTGTCCGCGCGCCCGATGGAGCGGGTGGCTGCGCCGCTCCGTCGCATGGGCGCCGAGGTGGAGACGACTGACGGCCACGCGCCGCTCGTCGTCCGCGGCACCGGCTCGCTGCGCGGCATCGAGACGGAGCCGGAGGTCGCGAGCAGCCAGGTCAAGTCGGCGATCCTGCTCGCCGGCCTGAACGCCGACGGGCCGACGACGGTGGTCGAGCGGATCCCGACCCGCGACCACACCGAGCTGCTGCTCGAGGCGGCCGGGGTTCGCCTCCGCCGCCGCGGCGCGTCGGTCACGGTCGAGCCGGCCGGGGCGCTGCGACTCGAAACGGTCGTCGTGCCGGGCGACTTCTCGTCGGCCGCGCCGCTGCTCGTGGCCGCCGCCCTGATCCCGGGCAGCGACCTGACGGTGCACGACCTGGGCGTCAACCCGCGCCGCACCGGTCTGCTCGACGTGCTCGAGCGGATGGGCGCGCGCGTCTCGGTCTTCGAGCGCCGGCGGGTCGGCGGCGAGCCGGTGGCGACGGTGCGGGTGCAGGCGGGCGAGCTCGTCGCGACGACGGTCGGAGCGGACGAGGTGCCGAGGCTCGTCGACGAGCTGCCCCTCGTGGCGCTCCTCGCCTCGCACGCCCGCGGCGAGACGCGGGTCGAGGGCGCCGGCGAGCTGCGGCTGAAGGAGTCCGACCGGATCGAGGCGGTCGCCGACGGCCTGCGCGCGGTCGGCGCCCGCATCCGCACGCAGCCGGACGGCTGGCTGGTCGCCGGGGTGCCGGCGCGCCTGCGCGGCGGCCGGATCGACGCCTGCGGCGACCACCGGATCGCGATGCTCGGCGCCGTCGCCGGCCTCGCCTCGCGGGAGGGTGTCGCCCTCGAGGGCGCCGAGACGGCCGCTATAAGCTTCCCCGGCTTCTACGAGCTCCTGGAGTCGGTGACGAGGCGGTGACGCGGTGATCGTGGCAATCGACGGGCCCGCGGGCGCGGGCAAGAGCACGGTGGCGCGAGCTCTGGCCGAGCGGCTCGGCTTCCGCTACCTCGACACCGGCGCGATGTACCGCGCCCTCACCTGGCTCGCCATGCAGCGCGGCATCGACCTCGGCGACGCGGACGCCCTCGCCGGGCTGGCACGCGAGCACCCGGTCCGCTTCAGCGGCGACGAGCGGGTCTGGATCGCCGGCACCGACGTCACCTCCTCGATCCGCGAGACGCGGGTCGACCGGATGGTGCCGGTGGTGGCGCGTCACCCGGCCGTCCGGCAGGTGATGCGGGAGCGGCAGCGCGAGCTCGGGCGGGAGGGCGACGTCGTGATCGAGGGACGCGACATCGGAACGGTCGTCGCCCCCGACGCCGAGGTCAAGGTCTACCTGGTCGCCGACCGCGACGAGCGCGCGCGGCGGCGGATGGCCGAGCGCCCGGGGATCGGCGCCGACGCCCTCGCCACCGACCTCCGCCTGCGCGACGAGAGCGACGCGGCGCGGATGGAGCCTGCGCCCGACGCGACGCAGATCGACACCACGGGGCTCCAGGTGGCGGACGTCGTCGCCCGGATCGAGGCGCTCGTCCGCGAGCGCGCGACGGCGTGAGGGGCGCGGCACGACGGGCGCAGCCGCGGGCCGGCGAGGGGCGGGGATGAGGTCGGAGGACGTCGTCTGGGCCGTCGGGCGTCCCGTGCTCGGGATCCCGACCGTGCTCGCCACCCGGCTGCGTTCCTACGGGGCCGAGCGGGTTCCGCGCAGCGGCGGTCTCGTCGTCGCGCTCAACCACTTCCACTGGATCGACATCCCCTGCGTCGGCTACTCCTCCCCCCGCAACCTGTACTTCCTGGCGAAGGTGGAGGCGCACCAGGTGCGCGGCCTCGGCCCCTTCATCCGCGCCTTCGGCACCCTCTCGGTGCGGCGCGGCGAGTCCGACCGGGAGGCGGTGCGGCGGATGCGCGAGGTGGTGCGCGGCGGCCGCCCGCTCGCGGTCTTCGTCGAGGGGACGCGCCAGCGGAGCGGCGTCCCCGGGACGGTGCAGCCGGGCGCGGCGATGGTCGCCCTGCAGGAGGGCGTCCCGGTGGTCTGCGCCGCCATTCACGGCTCGCAGCAGTGGCGGCTCGGCACGTTCCGGCCCGTCTCGGTCGCCTGGGGCGAGCCGATGCGCTTCGACGGGCTGCCGCGCGGGTCGCGCGGCTACCGAGAGGCCTCACGCCGGATCGAGGACGAGCTGCACCGCCTCTGGCGCTGGCTGCGCGACCTGCACGACGCGGGGCGTCCGCGGGCGGCGACGCCGCCGAGCCGCCCCGATGCGGCGCCGGTCACCCTGCCCGTGTGAGCGACCCGGTGAGCGACGAGGTCGAGAGGCTCGAGGCGACGCCCCCGCCGCCGCTGCTGGGCGCGGTGGCGATCGTCGGCTTCCCCAACGCCGGGAAGTCGACGCTCGTCAACCGCCTCGCCCAGACCCGGGCGGCGGTGGTAGACGAGGCGCCGGGCGTGACCCGCGACCGCAAGGAGCTCGTCTGCGAGTGGACGGGCCGTCGCTTCGTGCTCGTGGACACCGGCGGGGTCGACCTCGCCGACCCTGCGCCGCTGACGCGCGCCGTCGCCGCCCAGGCCCGCGAGGCGATCGCCGAAGCCGACCTCGTGCTCTTCGTCGTCGACGCCCGTGCCGGGATCACGCCCGGGGACGAGGAGGTGGCCGAGATCCTGCGCCGGGCGCGCAAGCCGGTGCTCGTGCTGGCCAACAAGCTCGACGAGCCAGGCCAGGAGCCGCTCGCGCTCGAGCTGCACCGGCTCGGGCTGGGCGAGCCGATCCCCGTCTCCGGCCTGCACGGCACGGGCGTCGGCGACCTGCTCGACCGGGTGGTGGCCGAGCTCGAGCGGATCGCGCCGGCGGGCCGGCCGCCGCTGCCCGACGACGCCATCCGGGTGGCCATCCTGGGGCGGCCCAACGTCGGCAAGTCGAGCCTCGTCAACGCCCTGCTCGGTCGTGAGCGGGTGATCGTCAGCGACATTCCCGGCACGACCCGCGACGCCGTCGACACGGTGCTCGAGCGCGGCGACCGCACGTTCGTCCTGATCGACACGGCCGGCCTGCGGCGCAAGCGGCGGCACCGGCGCGGCATCGAGTACTACTCGGAGCTGCGCGCGCTCGAGGCCGCCGAGCGAGCCGACGTGGCGCTCGTGCTCGTCGACTCCTCGGAAGGGATCGTGGAGCACGACCTCGCGGTCGCCGAGGTCGCGCGTCACGCCGGCTGCTCGACGCTCGTCGTCCTGGCCAAGTGGGACGCGACCACGATCCGGGTCGAGGACGTGCGGGCCGAGCTGCGCCACCGCCTGCGCCAGCGGCCGCCGTTCGTCGCCGTCTCGTCGCACACGGGCCGTGGCCTGGAGCGCCTGCTGGACGGCATCGCCGCCCTCTACGACCGGCACGTCGCTCGGGTGCCGACGGCGGAGCTGAACCGCGCCCTCGCCGAGCTGCGCGAGCTGCGGCAGCCGCCGAGCGGGCCGCGCGGCCGCCGGCTCAACCTCCTTTACGGCGCCCAGGTGCGCGTGCGGCCGCCCCGCTTCCGGCTCGTCGTCAACGACCCGGGCGCCCTGACCCGCGACTACGGCTACTGGGTCGAGAACCGGCTGCGGGAGCGCTTCGGCCTCGAGGGCGTGCCGGTCTCGATCGACTTCGTGAAACGATCGTAACCATGCGCTTCCTCGTCGTAGGCGCGGGCTCCTGGGGCACGGCCTTCGCCCGCTTGCTGCTCGATCGCGGCCACGAGGTCGTCCTCGCCTGCCGTTCCCGCGAGCAGGCGGAGGCGATCGCTCGCACCGGCTGGAACCCGCGCTACCTGCAGAGCGTCGACCTGAGCGCCGTCGAGGCCGTGCCGCTCGCCGAGGCGCCCGCCGAGGTGGACGTGGTCGTCGCCGCCGTCCCCAGCCGCGCCTTCGCCGAGGTCGTCGAGGCCCTGCCCGGGAACGCGCCCCTGCTCAGCCTGGCCAAGGGCCTCGACCCGCAAACGGGCGAGCGCCTCTCGACCCGGGTGCGGGGCCGGGCCGTCGCTGTCCTCTCGGGTCCGAACATGGCGGAGGAGATCGCAGCCGGGCTGCCGACGGCCGCGGTGATCGCGAGCGAGGACGGCTTCCTCGCCGGCCAGCTTCAGCACGCCCTCAACTCGAGCCTCTTCCGGGCCTACGTGAACCCGGACCTCGTCGGCGTCGAGCTCTGCGCCGCCGCGAAGAACGTCATCGCCCTGGCGGCCGGGGCCGTCGACGGCCTGCGGCTCGGCGACAACGCCAAGGCCTCGCTGATCGCACGCGGCCTGGCCGAGATGACGCGCCTGGGGGAGGCGGCCGGCGCCCGCGCCGAGACCTTCGCCGGCCTGGCCGGCATCGGCGACCTGGTCGTGACCTGCTGGAGCCGCCACGGCCGCAATCGGCACGCCGGCGAGCTGATCGCCCAGGGCCTGAGCCCCGAGCGTGCGGCCGCCGAGATCGGCCAGACCGTCGAGGGCTTGACCACCGCGCCCGTCCTGCGCGACCTCTCCCGCCGGCTGGGGGTCGAGCTGCCGATCACCGAGGGCGTCTGCGCCGTGCTCTCCGGGCAGCGCCTGACCGACCTCGTCGCCGGGCTGATGGGGCGGGCGCCGACCGAGGAGTGAGCGCCGGCCGGCTGCCGCCGCGCGCCGGCTCAGGGCGAAGGCCCGGCTGGTCGCGCCGCCCCGTCCGCTAGCCTCCGGCCATGGCCAGCCGTTCCTTCTCCTTTACGTCCGAGTCGGTGACCGAGGGCCATCCCGACAAGATGGCCGACCAGGTCTCGGACTCCGTCCTCGACGCGGTCCTGGCCGAGGACCCCAACGGGCGCGTCGCCTGCGAGACGCTGATCACGACCGGCCTCGTGGTCGTGACCGGCGAGATCACGACCGAGACCTACGTCGACATCCCGCGCCTCGTTCGCGAGCGGATCCGCGAGATCGGCTACACGCGCGCGAAGTTCGGCTTCGACGCCGAGACCTGCGGCGTCCTCGTCGCGATCGACGAGCAGTCGCCCGACATCGCGCGCGGCGTCGAGCGCTCCTACGAGACCCAGCACGGCGACGACGACCCGCTCGACCGGCTCGGCGCGGGCGACCAGGGGATGATGTTCGGCTACGCCTCGAACGAGACCGAGGAGCTGATGCCGCTGCCGATCATGCTCGCCCACCGGCTCGCGCGCCGGCTGGCCGAGGTGCGCAAGGCCGACGTGCTCCCCTACCTGCGGCCCGACGGCAAGACGCAGGTCACGGTCCGCTACGAGGCCGACGAGCACGGGCGGATCCGGCCGGTGGAGATCGAGCGGGTGCTCGTCTCGACGCAGCACCGCGACGGCCTGGACGTCGAGACGCTCCTCAAGCCCGACCTCGTGGAGCACGTGATCGAGCCGATCCTGCCCCGGGACCTCTACGACCGCCGCCGTCTCGAGCACGACCGTGACTTCGTCTACTGCAATCCGACGGGCAAGTTCGTGATCGGCGGGCCGATGGGCGACTCCGGGCTCACCGGCCGCAAGATCATCGTCGACACCTACGGCGGCGCCGCCCCGCACGGGGGCGGAGCCTTCTCCGGCAAGGACCCCACCAAGGTCGACCGCTCGGCCGCCTACGCGGCACGCTGGGTGGCGAAGAACGTCGTCGCGGCCGGACTCGCCGAGCGCTGCCAGATCCAGGTGGCGTACGCGATCGGCGTGGCGCACCCGCTCTCGGTCTTCGTCGAGACCTTCGGCACCGAGGCGATCCCCGTGCCCCGCATCGAGGAGCTGATCCGGGAGCAGTTCGACCTGCGTCCGGCGGCGATCCTGCGCGACCTCGACCTGCTGCGGCCGATCTACACGAAGACGGCGGCCTACGGTCACTTCGGCCGCGAGGAGGCCGAGTTCACCTGGGAGCGAACCGACCGGGCCGAGGCCCTGCGCCGGGCGGCGGGTCTGGGCGCGGCGGCTACGCCGGCGCCGGCCTGACGAACAGCCCGGCCGCCGCCTTCTCGGAGATCCCGCGCCGGCCGCCGTCGAGGCGGACGACGAACTGGTCGGCGGCCGGGTCGGCGCGTTCCACCACCAGCTCCGCGCCGGGCACCAGCCGCTGGTCGTAGAACCAGTGCAGCAGCTCGCCGTCGTGCTCGGCCAGCCGGACGATCGTCGCCCTCGAGCCCGGGCGCAAGCTCGCGAGCGGCGCAAGCTCGGCGTTCTCGGCCTGCTCGACCTGGGGATCGACCGGCCAGCCGTGCGGGCAGCGCTCCGGGTGGCCGAGCCGCTCGTCGATCCGCTCGACCATCTCGTCGTCGAAGGTGTCGCCCAGCTCGTCGGCGCGCTCGTGCGCCTCGTAGCCGCTGTAGCCCATGAAGTCCGTCAGCAGCCGCTCGATGATCCGGTGCTTGCGGACGACGCGTTCGGCCCGTTCCCGCCCGCGCTCGGTCAGCAGGGCCTCCTTGCGGGCGCCGCGCTCGATCAGCCCCTCGGCCTCGAGCCGCTTCAGCATCTCGCCGGCCGAGGCTCGCGAGACGTGGAGCATCTCCGCGACCCGCGAGGCGAGAGGCGGCGAGCCGGCGCCACGCGGCGTGTACTCGCCGATCGGGAAGGCGAGGAAGTAGATCGTCGCGAGGTACTCGTCGACTGAATGGCCGGCGGGGGGCATGCGGCTATATTGCCCGCGAGCCCGTGTGTAAGGGTAGCCTTACACGGGCAGGGCCAGTGCGACGATGACGACCGGACACATCCTCCTGCTGGGCGCGATCGCCGGCGCGACGATCTTCGTCGGCCTGCCGGTCGCCCGGCTGCGTGGCGTCGGCCCCGGGGCACGAGCAGGCCTGAGCGCGCTCGCCACCGGGATCCTGCTCTTCCTGCTCTGGGACGTCCTCTCCGAGGCGGTCCAGCCGGCCGAGCGGGCGCTCTCGGCCCACCACTGGGGCCGGCTGGCCTGGCTCGCCGTGCTGGGCGTGAGCGGCTTCGCCCTCGGCCTGATGAGCCTCGTCCACTACGCACAGTGGCTGAAGGAGCGCTCCGAGCGGCGCGCCTCGACGCTCGTCGGCCCGGGAGCGGCCGCGATCGACGAGTTCGCCCACCGCACCTGGCTCGACAGCCTGACGCCCGGCAAGCAGCTCGCGCTCCTGATCGCGATCGGGATCGGCGTCCACAACTTCGGCGAGGGGCTCGCCATCGGCCAGGCGGCAGCCGCGAGCCGGATCGCGCTCGCCGTCACGCTGATCATCGGCTTCGGGTTGCACAACGCGACCGAAGGGTTCGGGATCTGCGGCCCGATCAGCGGGGAGGGGACCCGTCCCAGCTGGGGGTTTCTGGGCCTGCTGGGCCTGATCGGCGGCGGCCCGACGTTCCTGGGCACGGTGCTCGGGCAGGCCTGGTCGAGCGAGGCGGTCTCGGTCGTCTTCTTCGCGATCGCCGCCGGCTCGATCCTCTACGTCGTGCAGGAGCTGTTCGCGGTCAACCGCAAGCTCGGCCGCCCGGCGCTCGTGACCTGGCTCGTGCTGGCCGGGGTCGTGCTCGGGTTCGCGACAGACTTCGTGGTCACGGCGGCCGGGGTCTAGCGCCGGCGCCGTTGCGGGCGCAGGTAGGCCGAGCAGGCGGCGGGCGGGCGCTGTCGAACGAGGAAGCCCGATGGCGGAGAAGGCACGGATCGACCGAGGCTTGATCGCCAGCCTGCGCGAGCGCTCGCGTCCCCTGCGCCCCGAGGCCTCGCTCACCACGCCGCCGGCGGCCGGCGCAAGCCAGGGGCCTCAGCCGGTCGCGCTGCTGGAGAGCCTCCTCACCCGGCTCGAGCGCCTCGAGGAGCGCGTCCTGCGCCTGGAGCGGCCGCGGGCGGCGGCGGCGGGGCACACGCTCTTCGCCCCCTCCCCCACGGGGTACGCCGTCGTCGAGCGGAGCGGCCCGCCACCCCGGCCCGGCGAGACGCTCGTCCTCGACGGCCGGACCTACCGCGCCACCGGCTACCGCTGCCCGCCGTTCCCGGCCGACCCGCGACCGTGCGTCGTCCTCGAGCCCCTGGCCGGCGCCGGCGGCGACCTCGCCTAGCGGCGGCGGGACGGCCGCCGGCCAGCGGCCGGGCTACGCTCGCCGCCCGTGCCTCGCTTCGCCTCCGTGTACCCGCTCGTCAGCGCCCGCGCGCTCGCCCGGCCCTACACGTACGAGGTCGCGGACGACGTGGACAAGGGGGCAGTCCTGGCGATCCGCTTCGGGAACGCCCGCCTGCGCGGCGTCGTGGTCTCCGTCGCCGCCGAGCCGCCAGCCGGGGTCGACCCGGTCGCGGCCGAGCGGGTGGTCGAGACGCTGCCGCCCTCCCTCGTCGACCTCGCGCTCTGGCTCGCCGACTACTACGGCTCCACACCGGCGCGGGCGCTCGCGCTGGTCGCGCCCAGGCAGCGCGCGCGGCGCGGCGAGCGGCGCACGGTCGCCGCGACGGCCGCCCTGGCGGCCGAGCCCGCGCCCGCCCGCCTGTCGACGTCGCAGGAGCGGGCGCTCGCGCGGATCGAGGCGCTCCTCGCGAGCGGCGGCGGCAGCGTCCTGCTCGCCGGCGCCACCGGCAGCGGCAAGACCGAGGTCTACATCCGCGCCTGCGAGGCCGCGCTTCGCGCGGGTCGCGGCGCGATCGTGCTCGTGCCGGAGATCGCGCTCACCCCGCAGACGCTCGGGCGCTTCCAGGCGCGCTTCGGCGGCCGCGTGGCGCTCCTCCACTCCGGCCTCAGCGAGGCGGAGCGGCGGGACGAACGGGAACGGATCGCGGCCGGCGAGGCCTCGGTCGTCGTGGGCGCCCGCTCGGCGGTCTTCGCGCCCCTGCGGTCGCTCGGCGTGCTCTGCGTCGACGAGGAGCACGACGCCTCGTACAAGCAGGACGCCGACCCCCGCTACGACGCCCGCACCGTCGCCGCCAAGCGGGCGGCGCTCGAGCGGGCGGTGGCGGTCTTCGGCTCGGCGACCCCGCGGCCGGAATCGTGGCACAGGCTCGAGCGGCTCGAGCTCGGCGGCCGGATCGCTCGGCCGCTTCCGCCCGTGCGCGTCGTCGACCTGCGCCGCGAAGCCGGCTATCCGCTCTCGGCGCCGCTGCTCGCCGAGCTCGGGCGGCTGGCGGAGGACGGCGGCAAGGCGATCCTCCTGCTCAACCGGCGCGGCGTCGCGCCGGCGCTCCACTGCCGCGCCTGCGGCGCCACCCGCCGCTGCCCGAACTGCGACGTCGCCTTCACGCTGCACGGAGACCGCACCCTCCGCTGCCACCACTGCGACGCGCAGGAACCCGCCGGCGAGACCTGCCCGGTCTGCGGCTCGGCCGAGCTGGCGCGGATCGGGGCGGGGACGCAGCGCCTCGAGCGTGAGCTCGAGCGGCAGGTGCCGGAGCTCGAGCGGATCCGGCTCGACGCCGACGCCGCCGCGAAGCCCCGGCAGGTGCGCGACGCGCTCGAGCGCTTCGCCCGGGCCGAGCGCGCCGTCCTCCTCGGCACGCAGATGGTGGCCAAGGGACACCACTTCGCCGGCGTCCAGCTCGCCGCGGTCGTCGACGCCGACACCGGCCTCGGGCTGCCCGACTTCCGGGCCGAGGAGCGCACCTTCCAGCTCCTGACGCAGCTCGCCGGCCGTAGCGGGCGCGACGGCCCCGGGCTCGTGCTCGTCCAGACCTTCCAGCCCGAGTCGCGGGCGGTTCGGCATGCCGCCCGCCACGACGTCGCCGGCTTCCTCGCGGGCGAGCTCGAGCGGCGCCGCGCCCTCGGCTACCCACCCTTCCGGCACCTGGTGCGGATCCTCGTCGCCGGCCCCGAGCCTGCGCCGGCGACGAGGGCGCTCGACGAGCTGAAGGCCGCCCTGCCGGAGTTCGAGCTGCTCGGCCCGGCCCCCTTGCTCCGCCTGCGCGGCCGCTACCGGGCCCAGCTCGTCGGCAAGACGGAGCGACCCCGCGCCCTCGCCTCCCGCGCCGCCGCGCTGCTCGCCGCCGCAGCGCCCGCCATGCGCCGCGCCGGGCTGACGGCCGTCGTCGACGTCGACCCGCAGGCGCTCTAGGACGGGGGAGCGAGCGCCGCCCGCCGGTCGGGCGGGAAGCGCTCGAGGATCCAGCCGGCGCCGAGCGGCTCGCGCAGGTAGGGCCGGCCGTTGACGCGCACGAAGTCCCGGGTCCGCGGGTCCATCGCCAGCCGGGCCTCGGCCGGGAAGTTGCGGTTGTGGCGGCCGATCAACTCGTTCACCTCGGCGAAGCTCCAGCTTGCGGCCAGCTCACGCCAGGCGGCCGCGAACGCCGCCGGGTCGGCGACCTCCTGGCCGAGCGTCCGCCAGGCATCCGCGAGCTGGCGCTCGTGCTGCTCGATCAGGTCCTCGATCGCCCGCAGCCGTCGCATCCACGCCGTCGGCCCGCCGAGCGCGCGCACGGCCGACTCCGGGTCCGGCCGGAAGTTGCGCACCCGCTGGCGCAGCGGCGTCCCGCGCACCGGGCTCGAGGCGAGATCCGCCTCGACGAGCTCCCGTTCGCGTCGCTCGCGGGGCGTCTCCGGGCGCGTCGCCCCCTGGGACATGAGCTCCCGCAACGTCCGGGGATCCACGCCTGCGAGGGTACAGTCAGCCGGGTATGGGGGAGATCGAGGGGCAGGTCAAGGAGGAGCAGCTCGACCCCGAGCGGGAGGCCCGGCGACGGCTCGCGCTCGCCCAGATCCGCCAGTACCCGGACGCCGCGCTGAAGATGGTCGCCCGGCCGGTCGGCGCCTTCGACGACGAGCTGCGACGGCTCGTCGAGCGGATGAAGCGGCTGATGGTCGACGCCAACGGGATCGGCCTCGCGGCGACCCAGCTCGGCGTCCTGCAGCGCCTGTTCGTCTTCCAGGCGGCGGAGGACGAGGTCGTCGCCCTCGTCAACCCCGAGATCCTCGAGCGCAGCGCCGAGACCGCCGTCGAGGACGAGGGCTGCCTCTCGATCCAGGGGATCGTCCTGCCCGTCGAGCGCCCCGCCGCGGTGGTGGTCGCCGGCTGCGACGAGCACGGCGCGCCGGTCCGCTACGAGCTCGAGGAGCCGTACTCGCGCGTCGCCCAGCACGAAGCCGACCATCTCGACGGGATCCTGATCCTCGACCGGACGACGCCCGAGGCGCGGCGCGAGGCGCTGGCGAAGCTCCGGCCGCGGATCGTGCTCGGCTCGTAGGC
>Ga0209061_1004018_pt1 | contig 14830 bp, 14 predicted proteins | sample Coa_R1_10_FD_187157 | JGI IMG/M metagenome (GOLD analysis project Ga0209061, IMG submission 187157) | Surface soil microbial communities from Centralia Pennsylvania, which are recovering from an underground coalmine fire - Coalmine... | ecosystem: Environmental > Terrestrial > Soil >...
CCCCGACCTTGATGACGGCGACGCCGCCGGACAGCTTGGCCAGGCGCTCCTGCAGCTTCTCCCGGTCGTAGTCCGAGTCGGTGTTCTCGATCTCGGTCTTGATCTGGGAGATGCGGCCCTTGATGTCGCTGTCGACGCCGGCCCCCTCGACGATGGTGGTCTCGTCCTTGGTGACGGTGACCCGGCGGGCCCGGCCCAGCAGGTCGAGGGTCACGTTTTCCAGCTTGAGGCCGACCTCTTCGGTGACGACCTGCCCGCCGGTGAGGATGGCCATGTCCTGGAGCATGGCCTTGCGGCGCTCGCCGAAGCCGGGGGCCTTGACGGCGACGCTCTTGAAGGTGCCGCGGATCTTGTTGACCACGAGGGTGGCGAGGGCCTCGCCCTCGACGTCCTCGGCCACGATGACCAGGGCCTTGCCCGACTGCATGACCTTCTCGAGGAGGGGCAGCAGGTCACGGACGGCGGTGATCTTGGAGCCGACGAACAGGATGTAGGGGTCGTCGAGGGACGCCTCCATCCGCTCGGTGTCGGTGGCGAAGTAGGGCGAGATGTAGCCCTTGTCGAAGCGCATGCCCTCGACCAGGTCGAGGTCCATGCCGAAGGTCTGCGACTCCTCGACGGTGATGACACCGTCCTTGCCGACCTTGTCGATGGCCTCGGAGATGAGGCCGCCGATCTCGGTGTCGGCGGCCGAGATGGAGGCGACCTGAGCGATCTGCTCCTTGGTCTCGGTCTCCTTGGCGATGGAGTGCAGCGAGGCCACGGCGGCCTCGACGGCGGCCTCGATGCCCTTCTTGAGGGACATCGGGTTGGCGCCGGCGGCCACGTTGCGCAGGCCCTCCCGCACGAGCGCCCAGGCCAGCACGGTGGCGGTGGTGGTGCCGTCACCGGCGACATCGTCGGTCTTCTTGGCGACCTCCTTGACCAGCTCGGCGCCGAGCCGCTCGTAGGGGTCCTCCAGCTCGATGTCCTTGGCGATGGAGACGCCGTCGTTGGTGATGGTGGGAGCACCCCACTTCTTCTCCAGCACGACGTTGCGTCCCTTGGGGCCGAGCGTGACCCGTACGGCATCAGCCAGCTGGTTCATGCCGCTCTCGAGGGAGCGGCGGGCGTTCTCGTCGAAAGCAATGAGCTTGGGCATCAGTGCGGACTTCCCTCCGTTGGGCGACCAGTTAGCACTCTCACTAGGTGAGTGCTAATAGTAAACCGCCGCCCGGCGCCCAATGCAACTGCCGGGACCGCCCCGGATGCCCTCAGCCGCCCGCGACCGCCGGGACGATGGAGACGGTGCTGGTGTCGGTGACGGGCGTGTCGACGCCCTGGTGGAAGCGGATGTCCTCCTCGGCCACGAACACGTTGACGAAGCGGCGGAGCTTGCCGCCGTCGTCGAAGATCCGGTCGCCGAACCCGGGGTGGGCCGCGTCCAGGCCCTTGAGGACCTCGCCGACGGTGCTCCCCTCGACAATGACCTGTGACGCGCCCCCGGTCAGGGTGCGCAGCTGGGTGGGGATGCGGACGGTGGCCATGCTCAGCTCGCTTTCGTCTCGGAGCTCGCCGCGGCAAACGCCTCGACGGAGGGGGAGATGGTGTACGTGGGGCCGCAGCGGTCGGCCACCGCGTCCAGGGTCTTCAGGCCGTTGCCGGTGACGTAGGCGACGACCCGCTCGTCGGGGCGGATGACGCCCTCGCCGACCAGCTTGACGAGGGTGGCGATGGTGACCCCGCCGGCCGTCTCGGTGAAGATGCCCTCGGTCCGGGCCAGCAGGCCGATGGCATCGACCAGCTCGGCGTCGGTGACGGAGCCGACCGCGCCGCCGGTCTTGCGGACCACGTCGAGGGCGTAGGGGCCGTCGGCCGGGTCGCCGATGGCCACCGACTTGGCGATGGTGTCGGGCCGGACGGGCAGCACGTCGTCCCGGCCGGCGGCGAAGGCGTTGGCGACGGGCGCGCAGCCGGCCGCCTGGGCGCCGGAGATCCGCACCGCCGGCGGCTCGTCGAGGAGGCCGACCTGGTGCAGCTCGTTGAAGCCCTTGTTGATCTTGACCAGCTGGGCGCCGGAGCCGATGGGCACGACCACGTGGTCGGGAGCCCGCCACCCCAGCTGCTCGGTCACCTCAAAAGCCAACGTCTTGGAGCCCTCGCCGTAGTAGCTGCGGACGTTGACGTTGACGAAGGCCCACTCCGGATGCTCGCTGGTGAGCTCGGCGCAGAGGCGGTTGACGTCGTCGTAAGTGCCGTCGACGGCCACCAGCTCCCCCCCGTAGACGGCGCTGGCCACGACCTTGGCCGGCTCCAAGTTGGAGGGGATGAACACGATGGAACGCATCCCGGCGTGGGCGGCGTGGGCGGCGACGGAGTTGGCCAGGTTGCCGGTCGAGGCGCAGGCGGCCACCTTGAAGCCGAGCTCACGGGCCTTGGTCAGGGCCACGGACACGACCCGGTCCTTGAACGAACCGGTCGGGTTGAGGCTGTCGTTTTTGATCCACAGCTCCCCGATGCCGAGCTCGGCGGCCAGCCGGTCGGCCCGCACCAGCGGGGTCAACCCGGCGCCGAGCGAGACCGCCCCGACCGGGTCGGCCGGCAGCAGGTCGGCGTAGCGCCAGATGGACGTGGGCCCGGCGGCGATCGACTCCCGGGAGATCGACGCCTTGGCCTTGTCGTAGTCGTAGGTCACCTCGAGGGGGCCGAAGCACCACTCGCAGACATGCAGGGCCTCGGCCGGATACGTGCGCGCGCATTCACGGCAACGGAGACCATCGACAAACGTCACAACTTCCTCCTCATCGAACCGGGCATTGGCACCTTCTGCCGCTCGATCTGAGGTCGGCATGGTTGCCGCAGCTTCACAGGGCCCGTCCCTCAGCTGCTCTTGATGATGTCGCCGAACATGATGGCCGATCCCGCCGCTGGTCCGCAACGCGGTATCGGAGCGGCACCATAGGGGGATGCCCCGCCTGGTCGCCGCTCCGGACACGTTCAGGGAAGCCGGCAGCGCCCTCGAGCTGGCGCTGGCCGTGGCCCGGGCCGCCGCCCAGGCCGGCTGGGCATGCGAGCAGGTGCCGGTGTCGGACGGGGGCGAGGGGTTTTGCGAGGTCATCGGCGGCCGGTCCCGTTCGGCCCGGGTCCACGGCCCCGACGGGGCGCTGGTCGAGGCCGAGTGGCGCCTGCTCGACGACGGCCGCACGGCCACGGTGGAGACGGCCCTGGGATCGGGCCTGGCTCTGGTGGGCGGCCCGGACCGCAACGACGCGGTGGCCGCCGACAGCACCGGCACCGGGGAGCTGATCGCCGAGGCGGTCCGCTCCGGGGCCCGGCGGGTGCTGGTCGGGATGGGCGGCTCGGCCAGCACCGACGGCGGCCTCGGCGCCCTCGACGTGCTGGAGCCACACAGCCGGCTGCGGGGCGTCGAGCTGGTGGTGGCCTGCGACACGTCGGCCCGTTTCGTCGACGCCGCCTCGGTGTTCGCCGAGCAAAAGGGGGCGTCACCGGTGCAGGTCAAGCTGCTCGTCCGCCGGCTCGAGCGGTTGGCCCAGCTCTACCGGGAACGGCACGGGGTCGACGTGACCGACCTCCCGGGCGCCGGCGCCGCCGGCGGGCTGGCCGGCGGGCTGGCCGCCCTCGGTGCGTCGCTGCTCCCCGGGTTCGACGTGGTCGCCGACGCCGTCGACCTGGCCGGGCAGCTGGAAGGGGCCGACCTGGTCGTCACCGGCGAGGCGCTCATCGACGAGGAGTCGTGGGCGCCGGGACGGGCGGTCGGCGGGGTGGCCCGGCTGGCCGGAGAGCTGGGCGTGCCGGTCGTCGTGGTCGCCGGCCAGGTCGTCGACCCGCCGGCGGCGCCCTGCATCGACCTGACCGAGCGGTTCGGGGCCGAGCGGGCCCGGCTCGACGCCCCCGGGTGCGTGACCGAGGTCGTAGCCGAGCTCCTGGCCCGGCCGGCCGGCTGACACCCCGGGCGGGGCTGCTGTGCCGGGCGGGCCCGGTGGCCGGGCAGGGGTCAGCCGGCCGTGGCCAGCCGGCCGGGGTCAGCCGGCCAGGATCAGCCGGCCAGCTGCTGCCAGATCTCGAGCACGCCATCGGGCCCGTCGACGACCAGGTCGCCGGCGGCCAGGACCTCGGGCGGGGTCTCCTCGCTCCTGGCCACCACCCCGAGGGTGGTCAGCCCTCCTCGCCGGAGCCGCTCGAGGGCGGCAAAGGCGGGCAGGTCGCCGAGGTCGTCACCGGCGAAGCTGACCGCGTCGAGACCGGCGGCCAGCTCCTCGACGACGGTGCCCTTGTCGACGGCCACCGGGGGGCGCAGCTCATAGGAGAGCTTGCCGGCTTCGGCGACCAGTCCGGTCGACGCGGCCACGCGGGAGGCGAACGACTCGACCCACGTGAAGTAGTGCGGGGCGGCGCGGGCCACCAGGCCGAGGGAGAGCCCTTTGGGCTCGACGGTGACCCCCGGGGGCGCCTCCCGCTCGGCCACCGTGGTCGCCGCCTGCACGGGCCCGATCCACGGATCGACCGCCGGATGGGTCTCGACCCGGCCGTCGCGGAGCCGCTCCAACCCGTACAGGCCGATCAGGGTGAGCCCGTCGGGGACCCGGTCGGCGCCGCCGAACTGCTCGGCCAAAAACGAGGCCCGCCGGCCCGAGATCACCGCCACCCGCCCGTACCGGCCGGCCAGCCGCTCCAGCGCCTCGACGGCGCCGGGCAGGGCCCGGGCGGTGGCCGGGTCGGGGACGATCGGCGCCAGGGTGCCGTCGAAATCGGTGAGCACGCCGGCCCGGGCCGGGTCGGCCAGCCAGGGCCGGACGAGGGCGTCGACGTCGGCGCTCGGGTCGGCGCCGGGGTCCGCGCCTGAGCCGCCCACCGGCCGGCTCAGCTCCCGGCCTTGGCCTGCAGGCTGGTGCCGATGACGACGATCAGATTGGCGTGGCTGGTCACGCTGGAGGGGACCGGGGCGTGGGCCGGCACCCCGCGGTGGACGACGGTGGCGGGGAGGCCGAGCGTCCTGGCCAGGGCGTGGGCCTCCCGGCGGAAGCCGTGGGTCACCACGTAGATCACCGAGGTGTGGGTCACCGCGGTGGTGTTGAGCGGGGCGAGGGTCTGGTAGCCGTACTTGCCGTGCAGCGTGGTGCTCAGGTTGCCGGCCAGCGACCCGGTCTGCAGGCCGTTGAGCACCTGGACGGTGATCTGCTTGGGCTGCTTGAGGGGCGCCAGGGTGGTGCTGGTCGTGGTGGAGGCGGCCGAGGAGGTGGTGGAGGAGTGGGCCGAGGCGTCGGTGGCGTTGGGGGCCGGGTTGCGGTACAGCACGAGCACGGCGATGACCGCGGCCACGAGGATGAGCACCACCGCCTTGCCGATCTGGGTCCGACCTTCGTGCACGCCGGTGCCGTCGCCGCGGTCCTCGGGCGCCCGGCTCATCGCTGCGGCCGCCCGTCGGCGCGGCGGCCCTCAAACCGGGCCCGGCGCCTCGAGTCCCGCTGCCGGCGCAACCGCCGGACGAGCAGCGGATCGTAGGCCTCGGCTTCCTCCCGGTCGGCCAGGGCGCCGAGCACCCGGTAGTACGCGGTCGGCGAGAGGCCGAGCGTGGAGCGGATCGCGGCTTGCTTGGGCCCTTCCCTGGTCCACCAGGAACCTTCGAAGTCGAGGATGGCGCGCTCGCGCTCGGAAAGTCCCATTCCGGGGAATCCTGGCAGCCAAGCCTGGCAGGATCAAGGACCGTGCCCGCCGCCCCTGCGCCGCCCACGGAGAGTTGGCGCAACTGGGCCGGCAATCAGGCCGCTTCCGCCGTCCGGATAACGCGCCCCGGCCATGCCGACGAGGTGGCCGAGGACGTCGCCGCCGCGGCCGCCGCCGGCCGGCGGGTCAAGCCCGTCGGCACCGGCCACTCGTTCACCGGGCTGGCCCGGCCGGAGGCGGATGGCGTGGCCGTCGACCTCGGCGGGCTCGGCCGCCTGCGCCACCTCGACGTGACAACCGGTCGGGCGGTGGTGGAGGCGGGCATCACCCTGCACCGCCTCAGCCTCACCCTCGCCGCGGCCGGCCGGGCCCTCACCAACCTGGGCGACATCGACGTGCAGACGATGGCCGGCGCCATCGCCACCGGGACCCACGGGACCGGTGCCCGCTTCGGGGGGATCGCCACCCAGGTGACCGGCCTGGAGCTGGTCACCGCCGACGGCTCCGTCCGCTGGTGCTCGCCCAGCGAAGACCGGGAGCTGTGGAGCGCGGCCCGGGTCAACCTCGGCGCCCTCGGGGTCGTGACCGCGGTGGAGCTGCAGACGGTGCCGCTGTTCGCCCTGCGGGCCGAGGAGGGGGTGAGCACCCTCGAGCGCTTGCTGGCCGACTGGGACGAGCTGGCCGACGGCACCGACCACTTCGAGGCCTACTGGTTTCCCCACACCGGCCGGGTGTCGACCAAGCGCAACACCCGCGTCGGGCTCGAGGCCCTCGCCCCCCTCCCGGCGTGGCGGGCCTGGGCGGAGGACTCGTTGCTGCAAAACACGGCCTTCGGGGCCCTGGTCGGCATCGGTCGGCGGGCTCCGGCGGCCGTTCCCGCCCTCAACCGGGTGGCCGCCTCGGCCCTCGGGACCCGCCGCTACACCGACCTGTCGTACCGGGTGTTCTCCACCCCCCGGCGGGTGCGGTTTGTGGAGATGGAGTATGCCCTGCCCCGGTCGGAGGCGGTGGCGGCCATCCGTGCCGTCACCGAGGCGGTGGAGCGCTCCGGCTTGGCCGTGGCCTTCCCGGTCGAGCTGCGGGTGGCGGCCGCCGACGACATCCCGCTGTCCACCGCCTCCGGGCGGGACTCGGCCTACGTCGCCGTCCACCTCCCCGCCGGGTCGGACCATCGCCGGTACTTCTCGCTGGTGGCTGCCATCATGGACGGCGCCGAGGGACGACCGCACTGGGGCAAGCTGCACTTCCTCGACGCGGCGGCCTTGCGCCGGCGCTACCCGCGCTGGAGCGAGTTCGCAGCGGTGAGGCGCCGGGTCGATCCCGACGGGGTGTTCGCCAATGCCGAGCTCGATCGGGTGCTCGGGCCGCTCTGAGGGGACAGGGAAGAGGGGGGAAATGGACCGGAGCGAGGGCTCCAGCCGGTGGCTGCCGATGATCGGCTTCGCGCTGGTGTCGTCGGCCAACCAGATGCTGTGGCTGAACTTCACGCCCATCACCACCGGCAGCGCCGCCCACCTGGGCGTCTCGGCGTCGGCGGTGGGGGTGCTGGCCGAGATCTTCCCGCTCGTCTACATCCTCCTCGCCCTGCCGGCCGGGTTGGCCCTCGACCGGTGGTTTCGCCCGACCCTGCTCGCCGGGGCGGTGCTGACGGCCGGCGGCGCCTCCCTGCGCCTGGCCGGCGGCGGGTTTGCGGGGGTGCTGGCCGGCCAGCTGGTCGTGGCCATCGGCCAGCCCGCGGTCCTCAACGCCGTCACCGGGCTGGCCACCCGCACGCTGGCCGTCAAGGACCGGGCGACGGGGATCGCCGTGGGCTCGGCCGGGACGTTCGTCGGGTTCGTCCTCGCCTTTGTCCTCGGGCTGACCCTCGGCGCCGGGCGGCTGCACGTGGTGCTGCTGGCCAGCGCCGCCTACGCCGTCGCCGGCGTGCTGGTGCTGGCCGCCGCCCTGCCCCGGATCCGGGCCGGAGCCGGGACGGCCGGACCGGCCACCGCCCGCCCCGGGCTCGGCTGGTCGGCCCAGACGGCGGCCCTCAGAGAGGTGTGGGCCGACCCCGTCCTGCGGACCGTCAGCGCCCTGGTCTTCCTCGGCTTCGGCGTGTTCATCTCGCTCACCACGTGGGTCCAGACCCTGCTCACCCCGGCCGGCGTCGACGCCCGCCAGGCCGACCGGCTGCTCGTCGTCATGGTCGCCACCGGCATCGTCTCCGCCGTGATCTTCCCTCCCACGATCGCCCGGCGGCGGCTCCAGGCCGCGGCGCTGATGCTGGCCGTCCCCGGAGCGGCCGTCGCCTGCCTCCTGCTGGCGGTCGCCCCCGGAGCGCGGACCGGTTACGTGGCCCTGGCCCTCTTCGGCGTGATCCTCCTGCCCGCCCTGCCCATCATGCTCGACCTGGTCGAGCAGCGGACCGGGCCGCGGGCCTCGACCGCCACCGGGTTGCTGTGGCTGGCCGGCAACGCCGGCGGGCTGGTCGTCGCCCTGGTCGTGCAGCTGCTGGTCAACTACCCGGCGCCGGCGTGGATCGCCATGGCCCTGTTCGCGGTGGCCGCCTTTCCCCTCGCCGGCCGGCTCGGCCGCCAACTGCGCGCCGCCGGTCCGGTGACCGGCGAAGTGCTCGGCCCGCAGCCCGACTGACCGTCGGCGGCCAGCCGGCTAGTTGGCCGGCGCCGTCCAGCCGAGCAGGCCGGAGGCGGCCAGTCGCTCCCACAGCTCCTCGGGCACCGGCAGGCTCAGGTAGCGGAGGTTGGCGGCGACCTCGGCCGGCGCCCGCATCCCCACCACGGCGCTGGTCACGGCCGGGTGGCGCAGCGGCCACTGGATGGCCAGCTGCGGGAGGGGGACGTCGTAGTCGGCGGCCAGGGCGGCGATGGCCTGGGCCCGGGCCACCAGATCGGCTGCGGCGGGCTCGTAGTTGAAGGTCGCACCAGGCCCCGGGGTGGCCAGGATCCCGCTGTTGAACACGCCGGCCACCAGCACCGCCACCGAGCGCTCGGCCGCCGCCGGCAGCAGGCCGTCGGCGGCCCGGTCGTCGATGAGCGAGTACCGGCCGGCGACCAGCACGCAGTCGATGTCGGTCTCGCGGACGAAGCGCTCCAGCATCTCGGTCTGGTTCATGCCCAGCCCGATGGCCCGGACGACGCCGTCGGCCCGGAGCGCTTCCAGCGCCGGGTAGGCCTCCTGCCTGGCCTCGGTGAAGTGGTCGTCGGGGTCGTGGATGAGGGCCACGTCCACCCGGTCGAGACCCATCCGCTCCAGGCTCTCCTCCAGCGACCGGCGCACGCCGTCGCCGCTGAAGTCCCACTCCGGGTCCCACTCGCTGGGGGCGAAGGTGCCATGGTCGACGGGCCGGTCCCGGCGTACGAGGAGCCGCCCCACCTTGGTGGACAGCACGAACTCGTCCCTCGGCTTGGTGGCGAGGAAGGCGCCGACGCGCCGCTCGGCCAGACCGGAGCCGTACAGCGGGGCCACGTCGAAGGCCCGCACGCCGCCCTCCCACGCCGCCTCCAGGGTGGCCCAGGCGTCCTCGTCGCTGACCGGGTTGTAGAGACCGGCGATGGGCGCCCCGCCGAACCACAATCGGGTGACGGTGAGCGGCCCCACCGTCGCGGTCGGAAGCACCCCGGCGCCGAGGGAGGCTCCCTCGTCGCCGGAGCTCGATGGGTTGTCCTGCTGGGCCATCCTGTCCCCCCGTTGCGTGACGCGGCGGGGGTGACCCTACTTGACGGCGCCGGCCGTGAGCCCTCTCACCAGGTACCGCTGCAGGAGCAGGAAGCCGACGACCACCGGGACGCTGACCACCACGGAGGCGGCCATCAGCTGGTTCCACTGGGTGGCGCCCTCGGTGGCGTACTCCTGGAGGCCGATGGCCAGGGTCCGGGTTGCCGGCGTGGTCAGCACCGAGGCGAAGAGCACCTCGCCCCATGAGGTCATGAAGGCGAACACGGCCACGGCCACGATCCCCGGCTTGGCGATCGGGAGCACGATGCGGAACAACGCCCCCCAGTGGGTGGCCCCGTCGACCGAGGCGGCCTCGTCGAGCTCGACGGGGATCGAGCGGAAGAAGCCGGCCAGCATCCAGATGGAGAACGGCAGGGCAAACGTCAGGTAGGTGATGATCAGCCCGAGGAACGAGCCGTACAGGGCGATGCCGATCGTCTTTTGGATGTTGACGTAGATGAGGTACAGCGGCAGCAGGAAGAGGATGCCGGGGAACATCTGCGTCGACAGCACGGTCAGCGAGAACACCCGCTTGCCCCAGAAATGGAACCGGGACAGGGCGTAGCCGGAGAACACGGCCAGCACCACGGCCACGACCGTCGAGATGACCGACACGATCACGCTGTTCAGCAGGTAGTGGGCCAGCGGGATGGTCTTCCAGATGTCCAGGTAGGGGGCGAAGGTGACGTGCGTCGGCACCCACCGGAAGGTGTTTTGGATCTCCGCCAGCGGCTTGATCGTCGAGGAGAGGATGATCAGGACCGGGAAGAGGGCGAAGCAGAAGATGAGGGCCAGCGAGATACGCCGGAACCAGCGGGAAACGGCCGAATCAAAAATTGAGCTCACCTTTCCTTCCGGCCACTCGCAGGTACACGAGGGAGACGAGGAACAAAAACACCATCAGCACGACCGACATCGCCGAACCGAGCCCGAAATTCCACGAGCCGAACGAGACGATGTAGATGTGCAGGCTGAGCAGGTCGGCCGCGTTGGGCGGGGCACTGCCGAACAGGACGTACGGCGTGTTGAAGTCGTTGAACGTCCAGAGGAACATGACGAGCACGAGCACGAGGTTGGCGCCCCGCACCGAGGGGAGGGTGATCGACCGGAATTGGCGCCAGGGCTTGGCTCCGTCGACCACCGCCGCCTCGTACAGCTCGCCGGGGATGTTCTGCAGCGCGGCCAGCAGCATCAGGAAGGCAAAGGGAAACCAGCGCCACACGGCGGTGGCGACGATCGCCCAGAAGGCCTTGTTGCCGAGCAGCCAAAACGGGGCCGTGCCCAGCAGGTGCAGGTCATGCTGGAGGACGTTGTTGACCACGCCGTTGTTGCGCTGGAGCATGAAGCTCCACACGATGATGCCGACGTACAGTGGCATGGCGTACGGGAGCAGGAAGACCGATCGCAGCCAGCCCCGGCCCCTGAACTCGGAGTTGAGCCCGACGGCGGCGACCATCCCGATCACCCACGAGATGCCGACGACCAGGATGGTGTAGGGCACGGTGATCTCGAAGGACTGCAGCAGCGCCCGCCCGATCGGACCGTTGAAGTTGAGGGCCACGTGGTAGTTGGCGAAGCCGGCGAACGGCGCCGTCGACCAGTGGTGGATGGTGAAGAGCGTGAGCGAGAACAAGCTCATGACCACGCCGGCGACCATCGGGATCACGTGCACGAGCAGCTCGAAGAGCACGGCCGGCGCAATCAGCAGGTACGGCACGACTCCGCGCCGGTCCCACCACTGCCGCCGGGGCCCGGACGCCGGCCCGGTCTGTGTCGTCCGGGCGACGGCCCGGGGAGGTTTGGTAAGGGTTTCGACAGCCACGATTTCTCCTCTGTTGAGGCGGCTGGTCAGACGTGGCCGGGGGGAACGGAGCATCGCCCCGTTCCCCCCGACCAGGTTGAGTTGGTACGCCTCAAAAGGCTCAGCCGGCCGCCTGGGAGGCGTTGAGCTGGTCCTGGGCTGACTTGAGGGAGGCGAGGATCTGGCTGGTGGAGACCGCCCCGGTGCTCGCCGCCCGCCCGATGAGGTGGTTGATGGCTCCGCCGAGGTCTGTCTCCATCGTGGACTCCGAGGGCACCTGTGGCAGCGGCGTGGCCCCGGAGTAGATCTTCTCGAAGACCTTGGCGTCAGGCGTCTGGAAGGCGGCGGCCTTGTAGGCCGAGGTGATGGTGGGGAAGGTCCCGTAGGTCCCGTTGATCTTGACCTGCGCGGCCGGGCTGGTCATGTATTTGACCAGCTTGAGGGCGGCCGCCTCGTGGCTGGTCGAGGAGGGCACGGCCAGGTTGATGCCGGCGGGAAAGCTCTCGACCGCCTTGCCGCCCGCCGGGAGCGGGTTGGGCACGGGGATCGGGGTCACGCCGTACTGCGAGGGCTTCATGCCCAGCTGGGCCAGGGTCTCGGTCGGATTCTGCCAGACCAGCATGGCCGTCTTGTTGTTGGCGAAGTCGCTCACCGACTGAGACGAGTCGTACTCGGCGTCGGCCGGGCTGGCGATGCCGCCCTTGGCCACCATGTTGATGTAGGTGGAGACGGCGGTTGCCTCCTTGGGGGTGGCGAAGTCCCACTTGCCGCCCGAGTACAGGGGGTTGCCGGCCTGCTCACCGAGGAAGAAGGCCCAGTGGGCGGCCTCGGAAGCGCTGTTGCCCTCGATGGCGATGCCGTGGCGGCCATGGGTGGTGAGCTTCTTGCCGTCGGCCAGCAGCTGGGTCCAGGTCTTGGGCGGCTGGGAGATGCCGGCCGCCTTGAAGTCGGCCTTGTTGTAGACGAGGGCGTAGGCCTCGCCGTACACCGGGACCGACATGGGGGCCTTGCCGGGAGCACCGGCGACCTCGAGCCCCGTCTTGACGAACTTGGACTCGCCGCCGATCTTGGCGAAGGTCGACGGGGTGAAGGAGACGAACCCGCCGCTGGCGGCCAGGGATGGGGACCAGGTGTTGCCGATCTCCATGACGTCGGGGCCGGAGCCGCTGGTGACGCTGGTCAGGATCTTCTGCTCCAGGTCCGACCACGGGATCACCTGGAGCTTCACGTGCACACCGGTCTGCTTGGTAAAGGTGCGGAACTCCTTGGTCAGCGTGGAGGTCGTCTGGGCCGGGCCGGTGCCTTCGACGCTGGCCCAGTACGTGATGGTCTGACCCTTGACCGAGCCGGTGGAACCGCTTCCGCCTCCGCCGCCGGTGCTGCTGGACGATCCGCCGCCGCAGGCGGCGAGAAGCATGGCTGCCGCGGCCCCGGCTGCGGCCAGGGCGACGCCCCGCCGGCCAAGCGTCCGCGCGCGCCTGGGATGGACTGTCTTCATTGTGAACCTCTTGGGGTTTGAGGGGCGCGCCGGGGGGCACGCACCGCGACATCTCACCAGCACGGGCCGGGAGCGAACCTCGAGGTGATAGCGCTTTCTCAGGTCTTTCCGCAAATCACCGGACGACCTAAGGTCCTTGCTATCGCCTCGCCTCCTTTGCCGTGTCGAGCAGGTGACCTGCTGGTAACGGAACTTACTTCACCCCGCGACTTAAGCTCACATCGACTTCCGCCGGCCGGCCTCAGGGGAGGGCGGCCACCGGGGCCGGCCCGGCCGGCGCCCGGCGCCGCCGACGGTCGGGGCGCCGCCCGCCGTGGTCGACCAGCTCGGCCAGGACCAGGGTGGACGCACCCAGCGCCACCGCGCCGGGCCCGAGGCGGCCGAGCTCGACCGACACCCGCTCGGCGGCGAAAGCCAGGGCCTGGCGGTCCACCGTCGCCCGGACCGGTCCGAGCAGGCTCGGGCCGAGGAGGCCGCCGACCCAGCCGGCGATGACGACCCGGTCCGGGTTGAGCAGGTTGACGAGGTTGGCGATGCCGGTGCCGAGATACTCGCCGGCCCGGGCCACCACCCCGGCGGCGGCCCGATCGGAGGGGGCGGCGGCGAGAAGTCGCCGCACCCAGCGCACCTCGTCGTAGCGGCGGGGCAGGCGGAGCCGGCCGTCGGCCTCCGCCCACTGCTCCACCAGGGCGCGGCCGCCCAGATAGGCCTCGATGCAGCCCCGGGCGCCGCACCGGCACGGGCGACCGCCGGCCACGATGCTGGTGTGGCCCCACTCGCCGGCCGCGTTGGCCGCCCCCCGCAGCAGGTTGCCCCTGCTGAAGAGGGCGGCGCTGACGCCGGTGCCGAGCAGCACGACCGCGGTCTCCTCGGATCCCCGCCCGGCGCCGAACCACATCTCGGCCTGGCCGAGGGCCTTCACGCAGTTGTCGACGTAGACGGGCAGGCCGACGGCGTCGGCCAGCAACGGGCCCAGGGGTACGTCCCGCCAGCCGATGTTGGGAGCGTGGACCCGCCCGTCGGGCGCAGGGGCGACGACGCCCGGTACCCCGACCCCGACCCCGAGGGCGGGTGCCGGCAGCTCGCCCCCCATCCGGTCGACGGCGGCGGCGATGGCGGCCACGACGTCGGGCACCGACCGCCGGGCCGGGTCGAGGCGCAGCTCCTCCCGGGCCAGCTCCCTGGTCGTGAGGTCGTAGGCGGCAACCGTCGCGACCTTCTCGGCCACGTCCACCCCGATCAGCGTGCCGAAGGCCGGGTTGATCGTCACCCGCACCCTCGGTCGGCCGCCGTCGGAGCCCTCGGTACCCGCCTGGACGATCAGCCCCTCGGCCAGCAGGTCCCCGACCACGGTGGTGACGCAGGCCCCGCTGAGCCCGGTCAGCTCGCCGAGCAGGACCCGGTTGAGGGGCCCGCGGAGCAGCAGGAGCCGCAGCACCTCGGACCGGTTGACCCGGCGCAGATCAACGGCCGTGGCACGGGGCTTCAACGGGTTCCTTCCGACGGGCGCCTACCCGACGCCGAGCGTAGCGTCGGGTCAGCGGGCCCCGATGTACTCGTGGAGCAGCTGGCGGTCGGCCTCCAGCTCGTCCACCCGGGCCTTGACGACGTCCCCGATGCTCACGATCCCGGCCAGCCGGCCGCCCTCGACCACCGGCAGGTGCCGGATCCGCAGCCGGGTCATCACCTCCATCAGCGACGCCATGTGGTCCGTCAGCCGGCAGACCTCCACCTCGGTGACCATGATCGACGCCACCGGGAGGTCGAGGACCGACGGCCCCGACCGGGCGATGTTGGCCACCACGTCACGCTCGGAGACGATCCCGTCCACGGTGACGCCGTTGGCCGAGACGACCAGGGCGCCGATGCGGTGGCGGGTCAGCTCGGCCACCGCCTCCCCCACCGTCGCGTCGGGATGGATCGTCGCCACATCGCTCCCCTTGCGACGGAGCAGGGCATCCACCTTCATGTTCGCCACCCCCCGGTGCCGCGGGCCCCGCGGGCCCGTTGGCGGCCATGGTACCCGTGTCGCCCCCGGGACGACGGCGAGCGCAGCGGCCCGGAGTCAGCCGCAGGGGCGGGGATCGTAGGGCGTGAGCTGGTCTTTGGCGCTGCTGGCCTGCACGCCCCCGGGAGTCGGAGAGGCGGTCGAC
>Ga0209061_1004019_pt1 | contig 14824 bp, 9 predicted proteins | sample Coa_R1_10_FD_187157 | JGI IMG/M metagenome (GOLD analysis project Ga0209061, IMG submission 187157) | Surface soil microbial communities from Centralia Pennsylvania, which are recovering from an underground coalmine fire - Coalmine... | ecosystem: Environmental > Terrestrial > Soil > Unclassified...
CAAAGCGGACGATATGAGCCGCGCCGAAAACCCTTACGGCGAAATTTATCACGCGCCGGAAATTGAAGCGCTGCGGCAAGCCATGACACGCGCCGGTCGGCCCATGGTTCTGAGCCTTTCTCCCGGGCCCACTCTGCTGGTGGATGCAACCAACGTGGAGCGCTATTCCCAGCTCTGGCGCATTTCCAATGATATGTGGGACAACTGGCAACAGGTGGCCGACCAGTTTGGCTATTGCCGCCTTTGGGCGCCTTATATCGGTCCGAACCACTGGCCCGATCCCGACATGCTGCCGCTGGGTCGCCTGCGCATTCGCGGATTTGAAGATCAAGCGCGAATGACCCGCCTTACTCATGATGAGCAGCGAACCTTGATGACGCTCTGGCTGATCTTTCGCGCTCCTTTGATGATCGGCGCTGATTTGCCGAGCCTGGATTCATTTACGCTCTCACTGTTCGACAATCCTGAAGTTCTGGCCGTCGATCAGCGCAGCAGCGGCAATCATCAACTTTTTGCGCGCGGTGAAGAAATTGCCTGGACGGCGAACATTCCTGGGTCTTCAGGCAAATATCTTGCGCTGTTTAATCTGGATGATTCTCATCCTGCCCAGGTCAGGGCGCGGTGGAGCGAGTTGGGGCTTCACGGAAAGTGCGCGGTGCGCGATCTCTGGCAGCGGAAAGACGTGGGAAGTTACACACAGGAGTTTTCGGCTGAGATTCCGTCCCACGGCGCAGGGCTTTATCGCATTGCGCCGGGAAAATGATCCTCGTGATCACAGGGAAGGAGCCCAGCATAAGTTATACAGTGATGAGTAATGAGCAAGCAATCCCTTCCGGCGCCTGGATAGATTTTTTTTTGCTACTCGTCACTTTTCACTGATCACTCAGAACTTCAGACACAGAGCGGAGTTTATGGCAGACAAGGTAACGCGCAGAGATTTTCTGAGAACGGGCGGAGTCGCGACCGCCGGGACTTTCGTCTCCGGCGGCATCAAGCATCACCTGCTTGCCGAAGAGCAGGGCGAGCCCGCCAGGCCCGTATCCGCGAACGATCATCTTCAGATTGCTCTGATTGGAGCGGGTGGGCAAGGACAGTATGACACGCGAATCGCCGCCGAGGTTCCGGGGGTGAAAGTTGTGGCGGCAGCCGATTGCTACGACGGGCGGCTGACCCATGCGAAAGAATTATGGGGCGCTGACATTCAGACTACCCGCGATTATCACGAAATTCTCGCTCGCAAGGATGTCGACGCGGTGATCATCGGCACGCCCGATCATTGGCACAAGCAGGCGGCTGTGGATGCGATGAAAGCCGGCAAGGATGTGTACCTTGAAAAGCCGATGATCCACCTCTACGCGGATGGCCCGGAGATTATTCAAGCCGCTCAGAGCACCGGTCGCATCATTCAGATTGGCAGCCAGCGCGTCAGCTCGATGATTTATCGCAAGGCCAAGGAGTTGCTGGCTGCCGGGGCGATCGGTGAACTGAATATGGTTACGGCCTGGTGGGATCGCAACTCCTCAATCGGCGCCTGGAATTATTCGGTGCCGCTTGATGCCTCAACCCAGACCTGCGACTGGCCGCGCTTTCTTGGCGCTGCGCCGAAGATTCCGTGGAATCCTGAGCACTTTTTCCAGTGGCGAAAATGGAAGGCTTACGGATCGGGCGTGGCCGGGGACCTGTTTGTACATCTGTTCAGCGGCACTCATTTTGTGACCAACACTCACGGGCCGACGCGCGCCTTTGCCACCGGAGGGCTTCGCTATTGGCGCGACGGGCGGGACGTTCCAGACGTGATGCTGGGGTTGTTTGATTACCCCCAGGGTTTCAATCTGAGCTTGCGCGTGAATTTTGTGGACGGCGGATCAGAAAGCGAAGGTCTGATTTTTACCGGTTCGGAGGGAACCATGACGATTGGCGGAAAGGGGGTGACCATCTCGCGCGTGCCGCGGGAGAAAGAGCCGGGATACCTGATCACAAGCTTCTCAGACGCCATGCAGAAAGAATTTCTTGCGAGCTACCGCAAGAAGTATCCGCTCGAACATCCTACCGGCGAGGCGTTGCTTGGAGAAGAGAAATACGTTGCGCCGCGTTATTACAATGACAGCTACGATCATCTCAAGAATTTCTTCCATGCGGTACGCAGCCGCCAGCCCGTGGTCGAGGATGCCGTCTTTGGATTCCGCGCCGCGGGTGCGGCCTTGCTGAGCAATGTCAGTTACGATCGCCAGGGGGTGGTCCGCTGGGATCCCGAAGAGATGAAGATTCTGAGTGATTAATGGTTGGGTAGGGGTGCGCTTAGCACAGAGAACATAGAGAAAGCCTCTGCGCCCTCCGTGTCCTCTGTGGTGAAGTAGTATTTAAGGTGCGCGGTGGCGAGAACGTGACGGATAACCGCTTAAAAGCGATTCGGACTGAAGAAAATCAATGACTTTGGGTTGTTGCTTTATTCAGCTTTGAAAACCGTTCCTGGTGTCTTTCAGGAAAATCAGGAAAAACGCCGGCGTTTTTTTACTGCAATGCCTGCCTCCTGTGCGCACAATCATTGACAGACAAGAACAGGTTAGCAGGTTCTGGAAGCCCAGTGGGCGTATATTTTGTATATTTTGTCTCATACGTATGAGACGTATGGAATTTGCCGGGTTTCGTCATGCGATAACACAGACACCCGGCCCTCAATGAGGCCAGTCTGAAGGCAAGCGCTGGAAATCAAGGAATTAATTGTCGTTCTGCGGCAAATTTGGAGCGCTTGGTCGATCGCTGGCGGGAGGTGGCGGAGTCAGGCCGGATCGGGCCTGCGCCAAAGGATCGACATCCCGAGGTAGGGGATGAGGCCCCAATCCCATTTTCATCAACGATTTCGCGTCCGGAAGACCCGTGGCGTTAAAGCCGTTGGCTTGCTGGTAGCGCTTCATGGCCTCGCGAGTTTGTTCGTCCCACCGGCCTGTGGGCTGCTCGTGCAGGTCGCCGGCCTGAATTAAGGCCTCTTGAATCTGCTCGGCTCGTTCCCGAGGAATTTCAAGGGAGCGTGATCGGCGACTGGAAGCTCGCCTGCGATGGCGAAGGGAGCGGCTGCTGTGATGGGTGAATCGGCGATGATGGCTCGCCCGCGCCACTGTGGAATGGTTGGAGGTTTTGTGATGCTGCGGGCTTTTCGTCGATCGCTGCGCTCCGTGCGCTTTTTTGCTGGAGCGAGCCAGGGCATAAGCGGGGAGAAGGCAAACAATCAATCCAAAAGTCAGAAGTTTACTACGAGCATCATGTAACTTCCACTTCAATTGCATTTACCTCCCAGTACAGTCATTCCCCCCTTTTCACGAATTATTCAGAAATGCGCTGCATTGTGAAACGCGCTCACTTGTGTTCCCCAATGCATCTTATTGAGGATTACAAATTATAGTGACGACTTCTTCTGTAGCGCCGGTGTCCCCACCGGCGTCTTTCGGCGCTGAGAGCCTGCCCTGAACGAAGTGAAGGGACAGCGCCGCTACAGCAAATAGTGTCACTATAATTTGTAATCCCCTGTAATACGGCGGACGCCGTCCGCCGCTACGGAAGCCGGTCAGCAAGATAATAGGTGGTATAGCCCCGGCCGTTGCGCCGCGCGATCCAGAGGAGCACGTCCTGCCCGGACTTCAACTGCGATTGCAGGCGATTAAAATCGTCCACCGAACGCACTTCCGTATGATTAATGCTAAGGATCACGTCGAAGCGCTGAAGTTCAAGGTCATCGGCAAGACTGCCTGGCCTGACATCATCCACCACAACTCCATCCGGATGCCCCAGGTGCAACTGATCGGCAAGTTGCTTGGCTTCATCCGGATTAAGGGCTTTCACCGACATCCCTAACGCGCCGCCCGTATGATCTTCCGAGCCCTCGCCGGATTGATCATCCGGTGCGTTGCCCTGGCTCCTGGCCACAATCTTGCCCCAATCACCTACCGTCACGTAAGCCGTCATCGGTTTGCGGTCGCGCAGATAATCGACGCGCAGCTTTGCGCCAGGCTCGGAGTTGGAAACGATCGCCAGCAATTCGTCGCCGTTGTGGATGGGTTTGGAGTTGATGGATGTAATCACGTCGCCGCGCTTCATTCCGGCTCGCTCGGCAGGGCTTCCGGCTTCGATGCTCTGCACCACCACGCCATGGTCGGCTCCAAAACTGCGCAACAGAGCTTCATTCTGATCGGGAGTAAAGCTCACTCCGATAGCCCCACGCCGCACCGTGCCCGTGCTGATAATGGAGTTGTAGACCTTCCGCGCGATTTGGGAAGGGATGGCGAAACCTACGCCATCGGAACTGCCGCGGGTTGTGGCGATGGCAGTGTTAATGCCAATCACCTGCCCGGCCAGATTGACGAGCGGACCGCCGCTATTTCCCGGATTAATTGCGGCATCCGTCTGAATGAAGTGTTTGAACTCGCCCTCCATCCCTTGTTCGATGGTGCGCCCTTTGGCGCTGACAATGCCCGCGGTTACGGTGGCGTTCAAGCCGAACGGACTGCCGATGGCGAGCACCCAATCTCCGACGCGCATGGCGTCAGAATCGCCCAGTTGAGCGGCGACCAGGGGCTGGCTGGCATTAATCTTAATTACCGCAAGGTCCGTCCAGCGGTCATAGCCGATAATCTTTGCGGGATACCCGCGAGTGGATTCATCCTGACCCTTCAGATGCACGCGAATGAAGTCTACAGGCTGCCCGTTATCCTGCATGACCACATGATAGTTGGTGAGCACGTAGCCATTCTTGTCAAGAATGACGCCTGAACCCAGGCTTTCCTGCTGAAGATGATGGGGCATGCCGTCAGGGCCAAATTGATGGAAAAAGCGGTTGAACCAGTCGCCGTAAGGGTTGTCTCCGCGAGGACCCTTGCTGGAAAAGCGGACCGTGGATTCCGTATTGATATTCACCACGGCGGGGCTTACCCTGCGGGCAATCTCGGCAAAGGAATTGGAGAGCTCTACTGGAGAAACGATGGAGAGCGGTTTGGCATCCGGCGCCACGGGCAGAACTCTCGCGGCCCGCACGCCATGCGAAACGACGCTTCCAATAAGGATACCGATCCCCAAGGTCAGGGCAATCACCAACACTGCCCAGTAACGGCGAATATTCAGCGTAGCTCGCATACCGTGATAATGGGGGCGCTTCGCAGGGTACACCCCTCTTGCTCCCATTCTTTGAAGCATTATACACCGACTTTTGCAACATCCTATGAGAAATGTGTGGCGACTGCCGCCCCAAGGCTGTACGCGAATTTCCGTGTACGATTATGATAGGATGGGCTTTAAGGATAAAAATTGAGATGTTGCCCGCCAATAGCCTTGATAAAGAAGCCGACGAGCATGGACTGTTGTTGCGTCCCATCGAAAGGGTTGGCATTAATGAACAGATCCTGTCGCGGCTGAAATCGTTTCTGGAACAAAAGCATCTGAAAGTGGGCTCAAAGCTGCCTTCCGAACGGAATCTCGCCGCCCTCCTCCAGGTCAGCCGACCTTCCATCCGCGAGGTTCTGCGGGGCCTTGCGATTCTCGGAATCGTAAAATCGAAGCAGGGAGACGGCACTTATCTTGCAGCCTCCTTGCACAGGATTTTAAGCCTTCCCGATCAGATTCTGACTCTTCAGGAAAGTCTGGATCTCGTCGAAGTCGCCGAGGCACGATCGGCCATTGAACCGGTGGTGGCGTCTTTGGCGGCAACTCGAGCTTCGCAGGAGGACTTGCATCGAGTTCGGGGACAACTCCAGGCGATGAAAGAAAGCCTGGAAGATCGAATCCGCTTTCTTCAGCACGATCTTGAGTTCCACCTGGCAATCATGAAAGCCTGCGGCAATGAAGTTTTAAAGCGGATGATGTCCGTGGTTCTGGAAAAGCTTTTCGACCATAGCCGCCAGGTGGCACAGAACTACAGCGACCTCTCGAAAATCTGGGGCCTGCACGAAGAGATTTATAAAGCGCTCTGCCGCCGTGATTCGCGCGCCGCGCGCGCTGCAATGATCCGGCATATGAAGATCAGCATGGCTGATAATGCTCGCTTGGCGCGCCCTCAGGCTTCAACAAGCGGTCAAGTGAAGGCTACACGGTCGGCATAGCTCGTCGGCGAAATCCGGTTTTAAGTGGTGGAACGGCTCTTCATCCATCCTACGGAGAACTGCCAATTACAGTGACATTATTTCCTGTAGCAGCCTGTCCCTTCATTTCGTTCAAGGCAGGCTCTCAGCGCCGAAAAACGCTGGTGGGAGGCGCCGAAGCTACAGCAGGGATTGTCACTGTAATTTGCAGTCATCAATCAGTGCTTGGTTTGACTTGGAAATAAGCCTTTACATACAATGTGCCGATAAACGGGTTTGGAGTAATTACGGAAAAGCGGAGCGCTCTAGGAGGTGGGCGATGTTGCGAATAATCGCTTACGCTGTTTTTTGCCAGATGATTCTGGCAGGCATGGCAGCGGCGCAAGTAAACCGCGCCACTATCACAGGAACTGTGGTGGACGCGAGCGGAGCGGTCGTCCCCGGGGTTACCGTGACCGCGACGCGCGTTGATACTGGCCTGGTGACGTCAACGACCACCAACGGCATCGGCATCTATACACTGCTGAATCTGGTTCCGGCGCGGTACAACATCGAGTTCAAGAAGCAGGGATTCAAGTCTGAGAATGTGCCGAATATTGTGCTTCACTCGACTCAGGTAGCGCAAATTAACGCCCGACTCGAAGTTGGCGGAACGACACAGGTCGTGACCGTCACGGAGCCATCGCCGGTCCTGGACAAAGAGAACGCAACCATCGGGACCAACATGAGCAATCAGGTTGTGACGGACCTTCCGCTCAGCATTTACGGCGGTGGACGCTTCGTCGAGGATTTTGCCGTGGCGCTCACGCCCGGCTATTCGCTCTTAAGCAGTCCTTATGGAGGCGTTGTCAACGGAACGCAGCAATTTACCAAGGACTACACCATTGATGGCACTTCAGGCACGGCGCAAATCCAGGGTGATTCCATGGAGACGGGGCCGCCGATGGAAGCTATTCAGGAACTCCAGGCCCAGACAAGCGGGATAGACGCTCAAAGCGCCATTACGAGTGGCGGAGTGATGAATTTCACGATGAAATCAGGTACAAACCAGTTCCACGGCAGCGGCTTCATTTACGGCCGTAACGAGGCGCTGGATGCCAACTCGTGGGATAACAATAACCAGGGATTGCCCAAACCTTTCGACCGGGCCTGGGATTATGGGGGCAGCTTTGGCGGGCCGATCCTCAGGAACCGGACGTTTTTCTTTGGCTCCTTCGAGGGCTATAAGCAGTCGGACTTTGCCCCCGGCGGGTTTGGCAGCGCGGCGACCGTGCCCACCTCCGCCTTTCTGAATGGGGACTTCAGCGCGCTGCTCAACACTTCCACGGTCTACGGAGTTGACTCGGCGGGAAACACCATCTATCAGGGCGCAATCTTCAACCCTCAAACGCAGGATGTTTTCGTGGGGAACGTGATTCCCTCGGCGATGATCAGTCCCATATCGCAGAAAATCGTTTCCCTTTATCAAAAATATTACGCGCCAGAAAATGGAAACCTGGTGAATAATGACCGGCTGCCGGAGCAAAACTCTCCCGCGCAGACGCCCAAAACGGCTTCGCTTAAAATCGATGAAAATCTCCGCAGCACGGATCATCTCGATGGATCGTGGATACTACACAACCAATCGCGCACGCTGGTGGACTCGGGCGGCGTGTGGGAACCTGGAAGCACCACCGGCGGCCCGCTCTCCGATGCGCGAATTCAGTTAGTGCCTACGGATCAGTTTCGCATCAGCGAGTCATATGGCTTCTCCCCCAATGTCCTGAACATTCTAAATGCGACCTATAACTGGTACCGGAACGGATCACAACCGGCGGCGAGCGGCACAGCCTGGCCTGCCGCACTGGGTTTTGGCAACACCGGAGCCAATAATTTCCCACAGATCAACTTTGGGAGCGCCGTCAATGGCATCGGCGAGACGTTTATTGGGAATTCTTGGCAAGGTTATTATGTCAGCTCAACTCTTATCCTCGGCGACTCCTTAACATGGATGAAAGGCCGCCATGCCTTTACTTTTGGCGGCGATTTCCAGGCGATGGAAAACAACTATCACGCTGGCTCTGGAGCGATCACCTTCAATTTTTCAAACAATACGACGGGCGCTGTGGGGACGTCATATGCTGCTAACGTTGGATTTGGATTTGCAAGCTTCCTGCTTGGCGATGTGCAGAACGCCAGCGAAACAACGCCTGCCGATTTCTACGGACGGCGTAAGGCCATGGATCTTTACGCGCAGGACAATTGGAAGCTGACGCCGAAGCTGACGTTGAACCTCGGCCTTCGGTGGGATGCCACGTTCCCGTTCCACGAGAAATACGGTCACTGGGCGAACTTTGACCTGAACGCGATTGATCCGAACCTGGGTATACCGGGCGAGTTGGTTTATGCGCAAAATGGGAGCAGCACTTTCGAAAAGAACGAGTCCTGGACAAACTTTGGGCCTCAGGCCGGTTTCGCTTACTCCCCGTGGCAGAAAGTTGTGTTTCGAGGCTCGTTCGGCATTCTCTACATTCCGATCGGCATTCAATATTGGACTGGCGTGCCGTACGGCTTTGACCCCGGATATCGGGGCACCAATTCGGCGACTTCCCCGTTTAATTGGAACAGCGGCTATCCGGGCGTTTTCGTTCCGGGCACAAAGACAAGCACGCCGCCCATCTCTTTGTTCCCGGTGGTGAACGTCGACCCGAATTCGCTTGAAGCGGGCTACACGGACGCTTTCAACATCGGCGCACAGTTCCAGCTGACGCCGGGCATGAGGCTTTCGGCTAGCTACGTCGGCAATCGCGGTCACCATTTGCAAGATTCAGCTTTGAATTACAATGAGCCGTCTCCATCGCAATTTCTCGGCCTGGTGAACGCAGGGACGAATTTCACGTACGTGTGCAATCCGGCACAGGCGGCAAAAGTCGGGGTTCCCTATCCCTACTCCGGCTTCTGCGCTCCGGCGGCTGCAGCGATTGCGCCCTATCCTCAGGTTGCGGCGGCCTTGGACACTTATTGGTTTTACCCGAACCTCTACTATGTTGGGCTTCCGCTCGGGCAAAGCTACTACGACTCGATGATTTTGGATTTGCAGAAACGCATGGGGAAGGGGTTGATGATGGACGTTAATTACACGCTTTCCCGGCAGGAAACGGATACCTTTACCAACTTTGGAGAAAGCTACGACACTTCGTACATTCAGAACCTGGATAATCTCAGCCTGGAGGCCCACACTCTCTCGCCATATGACCAGACGAGCGTGATTAAGGGCTTCGTCACTTATCAATTACCTCTCGGGCAGGGCCAGCGCTGGCTCCACAGCAGCGGCCGCGTTGTGAACGCCATTGTGAGCGGCTGGACCGTTGCTGAGCTTTTCTCTTACGCCACCGGGCAGCCCATTTCATTTGCTGCCCCGAACCCCTACTACCCGGAGTGGGCCAATGTGTATGTAGATTTCAATCTTTCCGGTTATCACGGCAATATTTTCGACAGAGCGCTGTTTAATCCGGCCGGAGGAATCTCTAATCAGTATTTCCCGGCCAGTGTGGCCTCCGCTCCTCCTTACGGGCAACTGGGCACAGGCACCCGGGCGGTGAGCGCGCTCCGCTGCCCAGGCGTAGACAGCGAGAATGCCGGCCTGATGAAAAATTTTCCATTTGGGCACGATGGGCGGTTTGACCTTCAGTTTCGAGCCGAGTTTTATAACCTCCTGAACCGGCACAGTTACTTCCTGAACGGCTGTCAGGGAACCACGGCGACTCCGACAAGTTCCAATTTCGGCCAAGTGCTGGGTGTTACGGGGTCTCCGCGATCCGGCCAGTTCGCGGTTCGCTTTACGTTTTAATATGGACATCCGTAGAGAAAATCTCAAGCGGACTGGCCTGCTGCGCGATCTTTCGAGAAGGGTCAACCGGGGCGATAGGAAAATGCCAGGGGCAAGGGTCCGCGTCGGCCCTTAGAGTTGGGTTTCTTTGCGAAGACGCGTTTATTGCCGATTTCTCCCGCTCTTACTGGTTCTGTTCGGGGCGATGCAGGCTTCTTGGCGCTCCAAGGCGGCGCTTCGAGCTAAGGGTCGGACCTATTACCTCGATTGCTCAGCGACCGTAGAAGGTGACGGCAGTAAAGCACATCCCTGGGATGCGCTGTCCCGAGCAAATTCCTTCCACTTTGCTCCTGCGGATCAACTTCTTCTAAAACGTGGCGCCACCTGTCATGGGATGCTTCATCCGCTTGGCTCCGGTAGTCCTGGAGCTCCTATCGTGGTGGACGCATACGGTACGGGTTCCCGGCCCACCGTGAACGGCGGCCATCGATTGGCTGCGATTGAGCTTTTCAACCAATCCTACTGGGAGTTTCGCCATCTCACGATTGTCGGCGGCGACCGCTATGGAGTTTTTATCAGTGGCAACGTACCGCACTCTCATCTTGCGCACATTTACCTTGAAGACATAGACGCTTACGGAGCGCATTTCACGTCCCGGCGCCGCACGGATTCGGGTGAGGTCTATCTGGACCCGCGCGCGGTGGGTGAGGTCCTGGATGACGTCAGAATCGACCGCATTACGGCGCATGACACCCGCTCTTCAGAAGGAATTCTGGTGAACGCCGGAGGCGCTTTTCAGGGCAGCCAACAGACGCTGGGTTCCGGAATAGTGGTGCAACATTCGGTTGCACATGATGTCTACGGTGACGGAATTGTCGTCACGGAGGCAAAGCACGCAGTTATTCAAGGTAACGTCGTCTATAACACCGGCCTGTGTCCCGCCAACTGCGGAAGCACTCCTAACGGACTGTGGGAATGGTACTGCCATGACTGCATTGTGCAGGACAATGAATCATACGCAAACCACAGTTGGGATTCTCATGACGGCGGAGACTTTGACATCGACTATTACAACAGCCACAATATTGTGCAGTATAATTACGGACACGACTCAGACGGATATTGCATCGCATTCTTTGGTGCGGGCGGCGCGGTAAGCGTTGATAATCTGTTTCGCTACAACATCTGCTCGAATAACGGGAGAAAGGCCGCTAACGCCCCGCAAGGCGACGTTTTCGTCTACACTTGGAACGGCGGCTCTCTCGACGGCGTTGAGATCTATAACAACACGTTTTACTGGAACCCGGTGGTAGACGCTCCACTTTTGCAGGCGGTCAGCGCCACGTACCGGGGCGCTCGCCCGCGCTTCTTTAAAAACAACGTTATCCTCTCTACGGCGCCGTCGTTCATCGCCACCACGCCCGGTTTTCTGCTCGACCATAACCTTTACTGGACCACCGCGTCTTCCCCACACTGGCAGTATGACGACAAAGCGTATGTGAATTTTGATGCCTACCGTGCTGCTTCGCATCAGGATCAGGCCAGTCTCTACGCCGATCCGCTGCTTGTCGATCCTCAATATCACCGGCCGGGACGTCCGGTTGCTGCATTCACTCTGCTGCCGGGCTCGCCGGCCTGCAATGCAGGTGTTGATGTGTGTCATGGATTAGCAGGCTGCTCGATGGGCGCGCGCGACTTTTGGGGTCATCCGCTGCATCCTCAAGCCGGCCTAGACATTGGCGCGGACCAGACCCGCTGATGCCTGGAGCGAAAAGCGCATCGTAGAAAGAATCAGTCAGGATTAGGCATCAGCGTTTCCCAAAACAATTCTGAAAAAGCAGGCTCCTGTATGACCGTTTCGTTGCGGGTTTTATCATCTGGAACCGATCAAAACATCCTTGGTCTAGAACGGCGCCAAACCCCAACGGACGACAGCAAAGCTTGCTGGCCATGCCCTTGCCGAATGATTGGGGGGGGCGGCAGCGTGAGCGCAGTTCGCCCGTTTTTTCAACCTTAAACCGCTCTTCGATGTGCTCTATTGCTGCCAGTCTATGCAGAACTGATTTGCATACTTAATCCTGCCAAGTGTATTATTTCCCTACGGTTATAAAATTGTAAGTCGGACTGACAAGCGTTTGGAGAAAGCGGCGTCGCGCAGGCTTCCAAAGACGATTCAGGGCACTGTCATTCTAAGCGGAGCGCCGCGAGCCTTGGGCTCACCAGATTGCATTAAAATGTAGCGCCGCCGTCCCGGCGGCCTCGTCCTAAGCAAAACCGGCAGGATGCCAGCGCTACAAGCTATTTTCATGGCAGCGAAGAATCTTGTATTTCAGCTTGGGGCAAGCTCTGCGGAGTATCGCGGAGTTTGCAAAAAAGGCCAATGTAGGGATTCTTCGCTACGCTCAGAATGACAGGGGCGAAGGCTGTGCTCGAAATGAGGGTGAGGAAAAGGCCTCGCTCGGGATGACAGGCTGCGAAGTTATGCGGAATTTCTTGAATTAAATGGTTCGCACTGCTCATCGCGCGGCTTCTACAGAGGATTACAAATTATAGTGACACTATTTGCTGTAGCGGCGCTGTTCCTTCACTTCGTTCAGGGCAGGCTCTCAGCGCCGAAAGACGCCGGTGGGGACACCGGCGCTACAGAAGAAGTCGTCACTATAATTTGTAATCCTCAATAGAATAATCGACAAACCATGATCGTAACGATCCGCGAAGTAGCTGTTGACGCCCGGGTTTCGACGGCGACCGTCTCCCACGTGCTCAACAAGACCGGGCAGGTGAGCCGCGAAACTCGGCAAAGAGTCCTCGCCGCGGCCAGGAAGCTGGGCTATGTGCCCAATCAGCACGCCAGAAGCCTGGCTTTTGGCCGCAGCCGCACTTTTGGAATGATTGTCTCCGACGTGAAGAATCCTTTCTTCCCTGAAGTCTTCAGGAGCTTTGAAAACCGCGCGCAGGAGCTGGGCTATGAAGTGACGCTCAGCGATACTCGCTACGAACCCAGGCTCATGAGGCGAGCAGCCGAAAGGATGCTCCGGCACAAGGTGGGCGGAGTGGCCATCATGACTTCGGAAATGAGCCCGCCATTGATTAAGGAGATTGTCCGTCACCAGATTGCCGTGATTTGCCTGGATGGGACTTCCTGCCGCCCGTTGGTGGCCAGCATTAAAATCGATTACTATTCAGGCATCCGGCAAGTGGTGGAACACCTTTTCCGGCTGGGGCACCGCCGGATGGTGTTTGTGGGAGGAAAAGCGACACTCAAGTCAAACCTTGCCCGGCAACGAGCCTACGTCGAGTGCATGCGAGCCCTTTCGCTCGAACCAGGAGCCGCTTTACACGGCAACCTTCGCTTTGAGGGCGGCTATTCGGCGGGCCTCGAAATTCTGGGAATGTCTCCTCTGCCAACAGCCGTTGTCGCCATCAATGACCTCACCGCAATCGGCGTGATTAAGGCGCTCCGGCAAGGTGGATTGCGAGTCCCTGAGGATGTCTCCGTGGCTGGGTTTGATAAGACGGAGATTGCAGAATATGTCCTGCCTTCCCTCACCACGGTCGATATCCAAAGGGAGTTGCTTGGGCGCCTGGCTGCCGATGCTTTGCATGAACTCTCCTCCACACCAAACGCTCCAGGCAAGGAATATGTGATCCCCACCAGTCTGGTTACAGGGGAGTCCACCGGCCCGGCAGGCTCCCCCAAGGCGTTAAGACCGGGAAGGGCTGTTCCACCCGGAGGTTAGGTATGAGAACAGGCGCCGCCATGAATCTGCTGCAAAGGGTCGTTGATCATCGCCGTCTCCGCGTAGGGCGGCAATGTCTATTCAGGACGCTGGCGGTGTTCCTGTTTGTGATCCCATGCGGCCTGCTCCGAGCGCAATCGAGCGGTCCGGACGCGCGAGCCCAGGCGAGGCTGAACTGGATGCGCGAGAATCAACCGGGCATGTGGAATGTGGCGCCGAGCGAAGGCCAGTGGCTGCATGATGAGATTGTGAAGATTGGCGCAAAGCGGGCGCTCGAAGTGGGCACTTCCAACGGCTATTCCGGCATCTGGATCGCCTTGGGATTGCGCGAAACCGGCGGCCATCTGACAACGCTGGAGATTAACCCTCATCGCGCGCAACTTGCGCAGGAGAATTTCAAAGCCGCGGGCGTCAGTTCCCTGATCACACTCCGGCTGGGCGATGCCCGCAAGATCATCCCTCGACTTCAGGGGCCGTTTGACTTCGTCTTTATTGACGCCGCCAAGGACCAGTACGTAGACTACCTGCAACTGGCGAAGCCGAAAGTGCGCGTTGGGGGCGTTATCGTAGCCCATAACGTCACGAATCTGCGGTCACTGGTGGAAGATTACATCCATGTCATCACAACCGATCCTGAACTCAAGACCACTTTTGTCAACGCCGGCCCCGGCGGCTTTTCGGTGAGCGTCAAGCAGAAGTAGCGGCGCCTTCAGCGCGGTGAGCGAGTAAAGGACCATAACTCTATCTTGTCTCCAGCTTCCGGCTCAATCTTGCGCGTGGCAATCTTAGGTGGGGGAATCACCGGGCTTGCAGCGGCCCATACGCTTGTTCGCGCTGCGAGCGCGCCTGTCGAGGTCAGTCTGTTTGAAGCGAGCGACCGACTGGGCGGACTTTTACAGACCGAACGATGGGAAGATTTCATCCTGGAGGGCGGGCCCGACAGCTTTTTAACCGAAAAGCCGGATGCCATCGCTTTTTGCCGGGAACTAGGGTTGGAGGATGCGTTCCTGGGCTCCAACGATGCCGAGCGCCGCACGTATATCCTTCACCGAGGCCGCCTTGTTCCAATTCCTGCGGGGATGGGGATGTTCGATTTCAGGCGCTTCACATCGATGCTGATTTCGCCGCTTTTTCCGTTGGGGACCAAACTCCGAATCTGTCGTGAGGCGTTGAGCAGCCATAGAGTGGATACGCGAACTCCGGGCGGCGAC
>Ga0209061_1004021_pt1 | contig 14823 bp, 15 predicted proteins | sample Coa_R1_10_FD_187157 | JGI IMG/M metagenome (GOLD analysis project Ga0209061, IMG submission 187157) | Surface soil microbial communities from Centralia Pennsylvania, which are recovering from an underground coalmine fire - Coalmine... | ecosystem: Environmental > Terrestrial > Soil >...
ATGAGGTGAAGATGGCCATGACCGGTCTGCTGGAGCCGGTTTTCAAGGAGACGGTCCAAGGCCACGCCGAAGTGCGGCAGACGTTCCGCATCAGCAAGGTGGGCACTGTGGCAGGATGCTATGTAGAAGACGGTTTCATACGCCGCGACAGTCAGGTACGTGTATTACGGAACGGGGATGTGATCCATACTGGCCGCATTGAGACTCTGAAGCGCTTTAAGAACGATGCAAGTGAGGTGAAGAGCGGTCTGGAGTGCGGTATCTCAATCGCTAATTTCAACGATATTCAGGTTGGGGACCGCATTGAAGCCTTTGTGATGGAGCGTGTCGCCCCTGAAGTGCCGGTTGCATAGTTACCGGGGTGCTTGGTAATTCTGATACATGCCCGCAATTGGGGTTCTTACATTAGAAATTCACGTTGAGTATTCGCACTCCCTGAAGGACAAACGGCATGTCGTCAAGAGCTTGAAAGACCGTTTGCGCGAGCGCTTCAACGTGGCGGTGGCGGAAATCGATGGGCTCGATTCCTGGCAAAACGCGGTCGTTGCTGCCGTTACAGTCTCAAACGACCGCGTAAGAGCCGAACAGATTTTACAAGCGGTTGAGGCTCACGCCGCCAATTTGCTTGGCGGCGCACTTACCAATTCGAGCCTCGAATGGATCTAGTCATCTAACCTTTACCACCGGATTCCGAAGCTCAGAGGCACAATTCGGGTGTTTGTGACCGAAGTGAAGCCGTCATAATAGCGGGCTTCCACATAGAACTTAAATCGCGTATTGGGCAAAGGAATGTTAAAGCCGCCACCAACATCCCAAACCCCGGCATTGTTCGTAACCGAGCCAAGCACCTGATTAGCAGGTACTAGGGCTGGGCCGAAGTAACCCCACCAGGGATCGAAGACGAATGTGGTGGCTACAACCGGCTGTGTAAATTCAACGGTTCGCCGCAGCCATCCGCCCCCGGCGAGCAGGTAGAAGCTCCCGCGACCCAGGGGGAAGGAAAACTTCGGATCGGCAGTTAAGGTGTAGATTCTCGCGTTGCCATTCGGCATATTCAGCCGAGATAAAGCAGTGTTTGTGATTCCCATGCCGTCGAACATGAAGGTGCCGACAAGACCGATATGTTGATTGAAGTTATAGCCGGCAGATCCTCCAATGTTCCAACCATTAGTAAGATCATTCGCAAGTCTGCCAGTTATCGATGTATAACCTGCACCTATATTGGCAGTGAAACCTTGCTGCTCCTGGCAAAATGCCGAGGGTGACATAGAGATCGCAATAACTGCTCCCCAGATAAAAGTACGTAGGCGAAACCCAGACATTGCAAACCTCCGTTTTTACTGACGAACGAGTTGGCATTTAGTTGCAAGAAGATTGCCGGGATACGCAAAGTTGCTTGCCTGACATTCTGCTAGGATAAATGCGAATGCGCCGCATTAGTGCTCTCGTGCTGCTGAGCGCCATGGCTTTTTGGATGGCTACTCCGCTGCTGGCGAGCGGCACGCCGGATGATTTGCCTGCCTGCTGCCGGGCAAACGGCAAGCACAAATGCATGATGATGCGCTCTGGAGCCGGCGCAGAGGGTGACGCTCCGAGCATCGCCGAGAAGTGTCCTTTTCTGCCCTGCATCGCGATCCGCGCGATTCATGGGCCGGCTGCCGCGGCGGCGCATACCGGGTTCAGCACAATTGCATTTCTGACAGCGCAGCCCGTTGCTCAGCCGCAGGAAGAAGTTCTTCTGCGAATCTCCTTCGCGCGCACCAGACAAAAGCGCGGACCTCCTGCTTTCCTCTTCCTCTCGTAACAGCTTTGTTTGCTTTGGCTGCGCCAGTATGCGGCCGCCCTGAGCCGTAGTGTGCTGGCGTTTGTGGTTGTGGTGTGTTTTGAGGAGGAAAGCATGGAGTGTTTTAGGTGGAAAGGTAAGTTTCTTGTTGCTCTATTCATAGGTGGATTGGGCGCCGCCTCTGCAAAGGCGCAGAGCTTGGCCGCAATTCAAGGTGTTGTACATGACCCGCAGCACCGGCCAGTGGCGGAGGCACGGGTCACGATCGCGGATGCCGAGAGAAATGAAGTGAGATCCCTGCGATCTGATGCGTACGGAAGATTTCAGGCGAACAACTTGCCTCCGGGCGAGTACGTCGTTACTGTTTCTGCACAGGGGTTTGCGGCCATCCAAAAGCAGGTTCGACTGACATCGAACAAAAGTCCGGTTCTGCATTTCGAGCTGCCATTGGAGATGGTGAGCTCAGCGGTGGTGGTTTCGGGGGCTGCAGGAAACCTGAGCACGGAAGCATCCACCGTTCAGACGGAGATTTCACAGCAGGAGATTCAGCATACTCCTGGCGCTGATCTGACTAACAGTCTTGCCATGATCACGGATTTTGTGCCGGGCGCCTACATGGTGCACGATATGTTGCACCTACGGGGCGGGCACCAAGTAAATTGGTATCTTGACGGCATCCCTCTGATCAACACGAGTATTGCTGCTAATGTCGCACCGGTCATCAATCCGAAGGATGTGTCCGAGCTTCAGATTCAACGAGGTGGCTATTCGAGTGACTATGGAGACCGGACCTACGGTCTTTTGAATGTGATTACGCCGTCAGGGTTTGATCGTGATCACGAAGCAGAGCTGGTGGTTACGGGCGGCAGCTTTTATTCCACGGACGATCAATTCGATATCGGGGGCCATACCGAGAGATTCGCCTATTATGCGAGCCTTGATGGGACAAGGTCGGATTTAGGTCTGGCAACACCAGTTCCACAGGTAATTCACGACGGCGATCATGGAATTGGTGGTTTTACCTCGCTGCTTTATAACGCTACGCCCAAAGATCAACTAAGGTTGATTCTTGGACTGCGAGGAGATCATTATCAAATCCCCAACACGCAAGATCAACAGGATTCTGGAATCGAGGACAACGAGATCGAGCGGGACGACTTAGTCGGGTTGAGCTGGATTCATTCGTTCTCACAAGACGCGTTGCTCACGGTGACACCCTATTTCCATTTCAATCGTGCTCAATATGTGGGAGGTCCGAATGATACTCCCTATATCCTAGATGACGATACGCGCTCGAGTTATGTGGGCATACGATCTGTCCTGGAGGTGCAAAGCAAGGCGCATGCAGCTTCTGCAGGATTTGAAACCTGGGCGCAGCACAGTAATGACTTTTTCGGGCTAAGCCTGAATCCCGGCTCAACAGAGCTCAATCAGAGGCAGATTCAATGGGCGGAACTGGAGGATGTTTTTGCAGAGGATCAATACAAGCCGAATTCCTGGCTGACGCTCAACTTCGGTCTGCGCGTCAGCCACTATAGCGGCCTGATCGACGAGCATGCGATCGATCCGAGGTTGGGAGCAGCGATTCGGATTCCGCGTTTGAACTGGTTGGTTCGCGGGTATTATGCGTATTATTATCAGCCGCCGCCGCTCGATAGCTTAGCCGGGCCTTCGCTGCAATTTGCGATTGAGCAGGGCTACGGTTTCATTCCCTTGCGGGGTGAGCATGACATACAACGAGACCTCGGTGTGACGATACCAGTCCGAGGATGGAGCCTGGATGTAGATCACTTCCATACCAGTGCGACAAACTTTCTGGATCATGATGTAATCGGAAATTCGGGCATCTTTATTCCTCTTACCGATCTCGGTGCAATTGTCAGAGGAACGGAAGTTACGCTGCGTTCGCCACGGCTATTCCACCGGGCTGATCTGCGGGTTGCTTATGCCAATCAGATCGCGCAGGGAGTTGGTCCAATTACTGGCGGGCTTCTTGAGGATGCGCCCGAAGGAATATTTTTTCTTGATCATGATCAGCGCAATACTGTATCAGCCGTGGTATCGCTGAATCTCCCTCGGCGAATGTGGGTTGTGCCGGTTTATTCATTCGGCTCGGGATTTTTAAACGGCGATGGTCCAGCACATCTTCCACCGCATTCGACTGTCGATTTGGCCTTTGGCAAGGATGTCGGGGATAACTGTAGTGTTTCTTTGAATGTCACAAACTTAGGGAATGCGCGCTATCTGCTCGATACCAGTAATACCTTCGGTGGAACGCACTACGTAAATCCGCGAGAGATTTACGTGCAACTGCGCTATCGTCTTCATTTTTAGTAGACAGGCTGCTGAGCATGCGCTCTGACTCCCGACAATTACCGTCACAGTTTGCCACCTGTGCCCGTCACATGAGAGGAGAACAGCATGTCTCAAACAGCATCTAAAGTGACGTTTGATCACAATGAAATTCGGCGCTGGGCTGAAGAGCGCGGCGCCAAGCCCGCCTGCGTGAAGGGCACAGGAGGGCACGGAGATATTGGGATGATCCGTTTGGATTTTCCGGGCTATTCGGGGGAAGAATCGCTACAGCCGATCAGTTGGGAAGAGTGGTTCAAGAAATTTGACGAGCGCAATCTGGCGCTGTTGTATCAAGAGACAACTGCCGATGGTCAGAAGAGCAATTTCAACAAACTGGTGAGCAGGGAGACCGCCGAACAGGCCGAGGCGTCAGGGCACAGCCAGTTGGTCGGAGAGGCGCCAGAAGCAAAAGAGGGAAAGACCGCCACCCACTCGGAACCTACAGAAAGCGGCAAAGAACAGACGGCCAAAAAGAGCGCAAAGGCCAAAGCGGCCGAAAGCTAGAGCGCGCTGACGCCTCTTTCCCTGAAAGTTGCTGGTCTTTGGACGCGAATTCTAGTGTGGGGAAGCTGTCATAAAAGTACTGGTGGGACCGGCATCACAGAGGGCTAAGAGGTTCCGCTTCCGTAATTTTGCTTGCCCGCAGACGGCAGGATCTGGTACATTGTATCCAGATTTTTCGATGCAAGCTGGGTTGTATTCTCGCGAGCCCGATGACGCAAGAAGGGCGATGCTCTTACTACGTCTGCAGTTCGGGTGAACGGGCATTCATCTCGCATCAGTAACAACAGGAGATCAGTAGTGAGAGAAAAAGGTGTTGTGAAATGGTTTAACGCCGCTAAGGGCTATGGATTTATTCAACGCTCCAACGGCGATGATGTGTTCGTGCACTTTTCGGCCATTCAGATGAATGGCTATCGGACGTTAGAGGAGGGCGCGGAGGTGGAGTTCGAGGTCAAACGCGGTCCAAAGGGCTTGCAGGCTGAGAACGTCGCCCGGCAGTAGGTACAAACCAGCACCGTTAGGCCGTCAGCCGTGGCATTCGGCTGACGGCCTTTCTGTTTTTTTACTCCTGTTTGTTTGGATATAACTCTCGTTCGAGACCGGCCAGACCTTTCTTCCTGTAAATGTCCGCCAAACGCTGCTGTTCGGGTGATGCGGCCAATTGGCGGCGGAGGATGGGATCTGCTGTCGCTGCATTGATATCGGCACGTGTCGGAATCCATAGCTTTCCATCGGCAAATTCCACCGCATTCACAAACGTGACCAGTCCGGCGATGGACATTGGCTCACCGCCGGGACGAGAAAATCGCATGGTTTCCGGTTCTGAGGTGGTCGCAGTCGCCACAGGTCCGATTTGAGTTGTTGCCGGAAGCGTGCCGGCCACAAATATTCGTCCCTGTTCATCCCGTACAATCCAGCCCATATCGACGCTTCGCACGGTTTTCCTCGATCGATTGAAGAGGCGGATATGAGAGATGTTGACTTGATTGTGCTCGACACGGGCGGCGCCTCCGACTGCTTGCACTGGAGCATCGGGAAACGAGAAGGCGCCGATTTGCATCGCTGGCTCGTAGCTCAGCCTGTGGTTCGCATCCTGGAACAGCGCCAGGCCGAGCTGGAGGGGGCTGAAATCCTGAAGTCCGAAATTCAGCTCGCGGCGCAATTCGGCCAGTTGTCCGGTAGCCAGCAAATAGGCCACGTACTGGCGATCTCTTCGCGCTTCGAGTTCATAGACCATCAAAGCGCGGTGAGAGCCGAGGGTGTCGGGTCCATATGCTGTGAGATCGGAGAACAGCGCACAATCGAGCGAAATTTTCAGGACGGCGCTGTTCACGGCGGTGCTGAAAGGGCGTCGCAATTGCATGTCGATATGGACTGGAAAGGAATCACCGGGTTGTGCATGCAAGCTGGGGACCGTCACCGAGCCTTTTCCTGCAGAACTCAGGCCTGGTGCTTCGACACGCAAGGTCAGGCCGGCGATGGGCTTGGTGCCGGTGTTGCGCAGCACGACCAGGGCATGCAGGTCGAGAGCCATCGATGAGCCCAGCACGTGCGCTCTGGTAGGACCTAAACTGAACGAACTGACAAGAACGGGGGAATCGGCCGGAAACTCGAAGTCGATCCAGCGCGCTCCATCCGCTGCCGCCAGGTAAAAACAACTGGCGAGACCCAGAAGCGAAATAACCAGGGTCCGCCGGGTACTACTGCGCATAGACGTTCGTGATGGTTACCTCACCGGTCTGTTCGTCGATGTAGCTGGCGGCCAGGCTGGAATCGCCGGCAAGCGAAATAGTCGCAGAAGGCGGGTGCAGGATCGTCAGGCTTGCCGACGGTGTGCGTACTGCAATACCATCCGGCGTCGTCTCCAAGACCGTTCCGGCGAATCCAGGCCGCTTCTTCCCGGAGAATATCTGCTCGAGAGATGCCAGCAGATGGCGGTTCTGTTCTGCCGGAATGTGGGTTAGCCATCCGGCGACAAACAATGCGATTAAGGCGACGGCGGCAACAGCTCTGCGCAGTAAGCGCATGCGTTTGCGTCCGACACGTTCGATGCAGCGAGCCGCCGCTAGGCCGACGGTGATGTTACCGGTCATCTCACGTTCTAAGCGTTTCCAATCCGTAATGGGTTCGCAGTTGGCCAGGAGTTCCTGCTCTGTGGCGCGCTTCAGCTCTGCTCTTGCCAGGCGAAACCGTGTCACCTCGTCCTGGCATGGTTTGCAAAACCGCACATGAATGCGGGTGCGAAAGGCTGGAAATCCCGGCAGATCGCCGCCTGCATACAACGCCAGCGTCTGCAGGCTGGGGTGTGAGCCAGGTTTCATGGGAGCGCCGTTCATGACTTCCTCGATTCCCAATATCTCCTGAACTTAATCCGTGCATTCGCGATATGAGAACGTACGGTTGCAATCGAGCAGTTCATCTGCAGAGCGACCTGATCGGCCGGAATCTCCTCCACATCGCGCAGCAGAAGCGCCATTCGCTCTCGCTCCGTCAGCACCGCAAGGCCATCATCGAGATGCACTTTTCGCTCACCTCTTAACAGGAGCTGTTCCGGTGTTTGCTCACTGGTGTAGGGTTCGGGAATGTCGTTCATGTTGCTGAACGAGATGCGGCGGTTGCGCCGCAAGAAATCAATTGCGGTGTTGGTGGCAATACGGGAAAGCCAGCCCGCTATCTTCTCGAGATCCTTAACTTGAGACCGGCGCTGTAGGGCTTTGATAAAGGTCTCCTGCGTAAGATCTTGCGCGTCATCCACATTGCCGACCATGCGATAGATCAGCAAGAAGATCCGGCGCAGATGCTGCTGGATGAACTGCGTCTCGGCATCGGTATCCGCATGCAAATGTGAATCGAAGATGGGAGACCGGGGGTTGCTCACGGATTCCCTCGTGTCAATCGTCTGCCGCCATTGTACGCGTTTCGGGTTCGCACCTCCAGCTTGGCCGCTGCTTTCTGTGGCCGCAAGTTCCACAAAAGAAGGACGAAATTCGCTATGAAACCGTGCAATTGGCGACAGCCCATCAGGCCTCAGACGTTATCTTAGCTATATGCGGCCGGTAGCAGTGATCGGAATCGGCAAAACTCGCTTTGGCGCTTTTCCAGAACGCAGTCTGCGATCCCTGGCCGTGGAAGCGATTCATCAAGCGTTGAGGGATGCTGCGGTTGCCGCGCCCGCAATTGAAGCCTTTTATTTGGGGAATTTTGCCGGACCGGCCTTTGTGGGCCAGAATCATCTGGCGCCTTATATTGGAACGGCGGCAGGTTTTGAGCGCATCCCTTGTACCCGTATAGAGAACGCGTGCGCCTCGGGGGGATCAGCATTTTTTCACGCGTGGCAGAGCGTGGCCTCGGGTATGTACGACGTGGTGGCGGTGGCGGGGGTGGAAAAGATGACTTCGCAAACGACGCCGCGCGTCGCGGAAATACTGGCAGAGGCGGGCGACATGTCGAATGAAGGTCGTGCCGGCGCCACGTTTCCTGCGCTGTTTGCGATGATTGCTCGCCGGCACATGCATGAATATGGCACGACACGCGAGCACTTGGCCGCCGTAGCTGTGAAGAATCATGCGAATGGAGCGAAGAATCCTTACGCCCATATGCAGAAGGTGATTACCATCGAGCAAGCCCTTGCGGGCAAGCCGGTTGCAGAGCCGCTGACCGTTTATGATTGTTCGCTCATCAGCGATGGGGCTGCTGCGGTGATTCTCGCTCCGCTGGCGCGGGCCCGTGCCTTTACTTCTCGCTTTGTGCGCATTCTCGCCGTGGCACAGACATCTGATCACCTGGCGCTCGAATCGAAAAGAGACATCACATGTTTCCCGGCTGTGAGGGCGGCAGGTGAGAAAGCCTACCAAGCGGCCGGAATGGGGCCGAAAGATATCGATGTGGCCGAGCTGCACGATTGCTTCACGATTGCGGAGATCATTGCAAGCGAAGATCTCGGCTTTGTGGAAAAAGGACAGGGAGGGCCCTTTGCAGCGGCGGGCTGCTCGGCGATTCGCGGTAAGTTGCCGATTAATACGAGCGGTGGTTTGAAGGCAAAAGGGCACCCGGTAGGCGCGACCGGCGTCGGCCAGATTTGCGATATTGTGACGCAATTGCGGGGAGAAGCTGGAGAGCGGCAGGTGGAGCGGCATCGCCGCGGGCTGGTCCAAAACCTCGGCGGGTCAGGCGCTACGTGCGTGGTAGCGATACTGGAGGCGGCATGATGAGCGATCCGAGTCGCGAGCAGGAGCAAGAGGAAAGCGTCGCAAGGGGAAGATCCCCGGCTCAGCATCCCGCAGGCATTGTGTATACAGAAACGGTGGTCTTTGCACCGCCTCAACAGTATGTTTCTGAAGCGCCTTACCAGATCGCCATTCTCGATCTCGAAGACGGCACGCGAACTACAGTGCGGATTCTTGCCGAAAGCCCGGCAGAGCGGGTGCGCATCGGCGATTGTGCGATTTACGTGAAAGAACGGGATGGAGTGCTGTATTACCGGCGTAAGTCGTGATGTAAACGTTTAAATTGCTCGGGAAAATACTTACGGCTTTTTCCTTGCTTCTGCCGATATAAATTTTTAAGTGCAAATGAGCTTTTTTAATGGACTGTGGGCCCATTCCGCGCTACAATTCAGACACCCGAGGTAACGCCGATGTTAAATAATGTGGCGTCCATTCAGAAGTATTTCGACCGAAAATATTACACTTTGACTCGAAATACTTCTGCAATTCAAGCCGTGACCGAGATGGACGGCAATTTCCGCTTGGGCACAATCCTACAGCTTCCCGAGGGGGCCGAAGTTCGCGTATGTGGCGAGGGATTCAATGAGCGAACGGTAAAGGTCTGCTGGGAAGGCGGTTTCTATTACATCTTTACCGACGACCTCAGACACGACCTGGAGGTCAAAGGTGAAGCCTCCGAACGCGCAGACGATGTCGCCTGGGCCTACGCTAGCGCAGGAAGCCGATAATCAGGCTCCTCGATAGCCGTATCTGGATCTAACTTTACCCCTGAGTAACGTTACAATCGGGATACATGCAGTCGCCCGATTGAGGCTGATACATTGAGTGAATTCTGTGTAGCGGAGCCACCCTTTAAACCAGAACCAGCGACCTCAAGCAGCGGACCTGTTAGCGGCCCAGAAAACGGGCAACCAAGGACTGTCTCTTCACGAAGGCCGTTTCTGCGGCGGGTGGTGTGGTGCGCTCTTTTTCTGCTGCTCGGCGTGCTGCTGGCGGGGGCAATTGCTCCGTTTGTGAATGCCGCTGAATTTAGCGAGCCGATCCGGCGTGCGCTTGAGGCGTGGCTCGGTCGCCGTGTTGCATTTCAGGCTGTGCACTTCACGCTTTTTTCCGGCCCCGGTTTTACGCTGGAAAACGTGCTGATCTATGAGGATCCGCGCTACGGGGTTGAACCGTTTGCCTACGTTCCGAGTTTAGACGCACGCGTCCGATGGGACAAGTTACTTACCGGGAAAATTCGCTTTTCTAGTTTGCGGCTGGAGGAGCCCTCCTTGAATTTCGTCAGACAGAACGACGGAACCTGGAATGTCGTTGATCTGTTGCACCGCCTGGAGGCTGCGAACCTGCCAACGCTGAACCTGTTTCCCGCTTTCGAAGTTTCGGACGGTCGCATCGATTTCCGCCTGGGGACGCGAAAGACGACTTTCTATATGGAGGATTCGGATCTGAGCATTTTCCCAGACCGTTCGGGCGATCTTTCGATTCAATTTTCAGGCTGGCCAGCACGAACTGACCGTGCGGGGATGGGCTTTGGCCATTTGCGAGGAACGGCGCACTGGCATGCGCGGCCGCGCGTGGGCCAGCAGAGTCAATTGAATGCCGATCTCACGCTCGATCCCAGCAATTTGAGTGAGCTTACTACGCTTTTTGAAGGACATGATGCCGGAATCCATGGCACGGTGAGCTCGCACATGCATATTGAGGGGCCGGCGAATTCGTTACAAATCTCCGGTGATTTACAGTTGGAGGACGTTCACCGCTGGGATTTGCTCGCTTCGAATAGCCCTGACTGGCACATCCGCTACACCGGGCGTCTCGACCTGGCGGCACACCATCTGGAAATGCAAGCTCCTGCGGAAGGGTCGCGCGGCGAGAATGTACCGTTGCGGCTTTCGATGAAAGTGGACCATCTTCTCGGCCTTCCGGAGGTGTCTCTAGAGGCGTCGCTCAATGGGCTTCCGGCGAATCGTGCGCTGCCGGTGTTGCGCCGCATGGGTATGCCGTTACCGCAAACGTTTGCGCTTAGCGGGGCTTTGAACGGCACGGTAGATTATGCAACAGGCAAGGGGCTTTCCGGAGCAATCGTGATGCAGCACATCAGTGCTTCGGTATCCGATGAGCCTCGTTTCCAAACGGAGATGGCTTTGGCGACGATCTTTTCGGGCCATTTCCATGTTGAACCGGCGCTGATTCAGCAAGCAGGAGGCGGTACGCTCGAGGCTGGCGGCGATTATGATTTTTCTACCGGGAGCGTAACCGCTTCCTTTAAGGTGGACCAGTTTTCCGCGGCGAATTTAAAGCGGACCTTTGCTGACTGGTTCGGCTCTCCGGCGGCTCTTGCCGCGCTAGAAGACGGGAAATTAACCGGGGAGCTTGAATACCAGCAGGCAGGGGCCGAACGATCGATCGCGCAGGAACCCTCCTGGTCGGGCAGCCTGCAGATGGCCGGCGCGACCGTGACACTGCCCGTTTTGGCTCAGCCGCTGAGAGCTTGCCGGGGGCGCCTGTCTTTTGATTCCCACCAGTTCTCGCTTACACATTTTTCTGGCCGGATGGGCGCAACTGTAGTCAACGCGAGCTACCGCTATAACGAGAATGCGGAACGGCCTGAGCAGTTGCGAATCGAAATGGATGCTGCCGATCTGGACGCTATCCAAGCCGCGCTTGCTCCTGCGCTGCGGCCTTCCGGACTTTTGGCCCGGCTGCGGTTTACCAAAAGGCGTGTTCCCTCATGGCTGTCGATGCGCAATCTCGAAGCGGATGTGGCGATCCGGCGATTTTCTGTGCAGGGCGCTGAGCTCGGGCCGCTGCATTCGCACCTGATCTGGAAAGCTACCAAGGTGCAATTCACATCAATTCAGTTGAAGCTGGCAAACGGTTTTGTGGACGGACTGGGGGCGGTGGATCTTGCAACCGATACCCCGCGTTACCAGTTTTCTTTGAATGCTCAGGATTTGCCGTGGAAAGGAGGATTTCTAAGCGCAGAGGGCGAGGTGACTACTTCTGGATTTGGAGCAGCCGTACTTGCTAACTTACGCGCATCGGGATCTTTCTCGGCAGAAAACGTCCGGCTTTCGGCTGATGACTTCTTTGAGACGATGGAGGGGAAATTTGCGCTTTCGCTTGCGGACAGTCGCCCGGATTTGCGCCTGAGCAACATAGCCGCGGCTAATGGTGCTGACGTCTGGACTGGGGAAGCTGCAGTTGAAGAGGATGGCAAGCTCGTTCTCAATTTAGTGCGCGATAGCGATCAGCGACGGATCGTAAGTGCGCTCGACTTTCCTGACAGCTACAATCGTTAATAACAGAATGCGCCACCAGCGGCTTGATGCCAGGGATAGTGTGTCCGATATCCTGGTGAATTTCTATCGAAAGGGTCAGAGAGCATGCTGGCGGGAGATGCGGCGCATTCGGGCAGGAATCCGAAGGCAATATCATATCGTCCATGCATGTTCTTGAGCCGGCGTGGGAAGCGTTCCGGCGTGAGTTCGATGCCGCCTGTAACCGAGCGGTTCAAGCGGCACGTTCGCAAACCACGCATCAGCTAAATCAAATTTTACGAAGGCTGCGTAGCTACCACAGTGAAGAGGAATGGGTTGCGGCCTTGCTCGATGGAATCTCCCAGGTTGCAAGGGACGTTGGGATTTTTTCTCTCAGCGGCGACAGACTGGTGCTGCGTGCGCAACGTAACTTGAATCTTCCTGCGGGCTATTCGTTTCCGGTTGCCACATCTGGCGCATTTGCCAGCGCAATTGACTCGAAGGACCCGGTGATTGCGCTCCGCACCGCATCGGAAGTGACCGAACCGCTCAGCAGCCCTCAGCCGGACGAGCGCGCGCATCTGGTTCCGGTGTTGAACGAGAACCGTGTTGTTGCGATTATTTTTGCTGCCAATCGCGACTATATAGATGTGAATGCGCTGGAGTTGATCGCGGGCATGGGTTCTCTCGTTTTGGAACGAAGAGCAAACGCTGGTCTGCATGCGCAGATTATTCCAGCATCCGCTGCGGGGCAGGGAACTGCTTCCGCTCTTTTGTCGGAGCCGCAGAACGGTTTCGACCAGCCAGATACTGCCAAAGCTCAGAGCCGCGGGCGCTCGGAGACACGCCTGCCGGCCTGGACCGATCTTAGTCCTGAGCATCGCGCACTGCATATTCAGGCGCAGCGTTTCTCGCGTGTCAAGGTGGCCGAAATGCAACTCGCGCGGCCAGAAGCGTGCAAAGCGGGACGCGAACAGGGTAATCTCTATCTGCTATTAAAGAATGAAATCGATAAAGCGCGGGAGGCCTACCGTGCTCAGTTCATGGTCATACCTTCCATGGTGGACTATCTGCATCTCGAGCTGGTACGGACGGCGGCAGGCGGGGACGAAAGTAAGTTAGGAGTAGATTATCCTGGCCAGTTGGTTTAACTCACTTAAGGCAAGCAATGTCGGCGTCGCTGCTCTTAGAGGACGTTCTGCACTTGCACGCGGAATGTTTCGGCATGTCAGCTTCTATGGAATTTATTTCTTAGTTGCTGCGTTTGCAGCGCATGGGGCGGCCGCATCCAGGCACGCGGGTGCGAAGCATAATGCTTCTGCTCAGGCAACACCCAAGGCGGTAGGCGGGGCAGGACTGATTGCTCTGGCTCAGCACGAGCTTACCATTGGCAATTATGGCCTGGCGGCAGAATACGCAGCCACGGCGTCCGCCAAAACCCCTATTTTGGACGATTACGCACAATATATTCGCGCGCAGGCAGAATATGCTCTCAAGAATTACGCCGAGGTCATGAAGGCAGCCACGCACGTATTCAAGCAGAGCCCCGTCTCGCCCTTCACCGGCCCGGCTGCGGCGCTTGCTGTACAAGCCAGTCTCGATGCGGATCATCCGAAAGAAGCGCTAGATCTCATCAAGAAGTACTTCGATCGCATTCCGCAACCTCAAGCAGATTTGCTGCTGGCGCGCAGCTTTGCGGCAACCGGAGATTTGGCACAAGCGGCCGAATACGGCCAGCGGGTTTACTACGGTTATCCGACGGCGAAGGAGGCGGCGGACGCGGCGAATGATCTGGCGAATTGGAAGCAGCGCCTCGGAGATGCCTACCCGCCTCCAATGCCAGCAGCCATGTTGGACCGCGCTGAGAAGCTGTTTCAGGCCAACCAGCCGGATGCTGCACGGGTGGAGTTAGCCGCTGCCATTCCGCAACTGGCGGGCCCGCAACGGGATCTCGCTCGTGTCCGGCTCGGTGAGGCCGATTATTATGCCGGTCATACGCAAGCCGCATTCGAATATTTCTCTGCGCTGAAAGTGGACGATCCGGAAGCTGACGCCGAGCGATTGGATTATTTAATTCGCTGCGCACGCCGGTTAGATCGTCATGCAGATGTGAAGCCTTTTCTCGATCAGCTTGAGCAAAAGCATCCAACTTCTCCGTGGCGCTTAGATACGCTTATTTCGATAGCGGACCAAGCTCGTGTGGATAACCAGCCAAATGTGTATCTGCCGCTGTATCGTGCTTGCGCTGAGACTTTTGCCACTGATCCCAAGGCAGCATGGTGTCACTGGCGCATCGCATTTGACAGTTATTTAAAGGATGCCGAGGATGCCTATGATCTTTTGCGCAAACAGATTGAGCAGTATCCAGATTCGCCTGATGCAAATGATGCGCTCTATTTTCTAGGCCGGCTGTTACAGAGAAAACAAGACCCTGCATCTGCACGCGCTTGTTATGAGGAATTGCTCGCGCACTTCCCAAATACCTACTATTCGGTGCTGGCGCGTGAACGCCTGAAGGAACCTGCCATCGAGGCGGCCACACCCAATCCCCAGATGATGGAATTCTTCCAGTCGGTGAAATGGCCTGCGCGGCCACAATTCCCAAGCTTTACCCCAGGAGAGACAGCCGGGCAGCGTCTCACACGCGCACATCTGCTGGAGGTCGCCGGATTAAACGATTTCGCTGAAGGCGAGC
>Ga0209061_1004026_pt1 | contig 14817 bp, 10 predicted proteins | sample Coa_R1_10_FD_187157 | JGI IMG/M metagenome (GOLD analysis project Ga0209061, IMG submission 187157) | Surface soil microbial communities from Centralia Pennsylvania, which are recovering from an underground coalmine fire - Coalmine... | ecosystem: Environmental > Terrestrial > Soil >...
GTAGGCGCGGGCCCCGCGGGGACGGATGCGGCGCCGGGAACGCAAAGACTCACTTTTACTATCTGGATAGAAGATATATTTTTGCTACCAGGAAAGTAGGAAAGCCGTGCCGGGGCCGGCCGCCTGGGGCGGGCCGGCGGGCGGCGCTGAACGATCGGAGCACTGGTGGGCCTCAATCCGTACGTCGTCCTGGGCAGCGCCGTGGTGGGACTGCTCGTCGGGCTCACCGGAGCGGGCGGCGGCGCGCTGATGACGCCGATGCTGATCCTGCTTTTCAACGTCAGGCCGGCCGCGGCGATCTCCAGCGACCTGGTCGCCGCCGTGGTGATGCGCCCGGTCGGCTCGCTGGTGCACCTGCACAGGGGCACGGTCAACCTGCGGCTTGTCGGGTGGATGTGCGCGGGCTCGGTGCCGATGGCGTTCCTCGGCGCGTACCTGCTGCACCTGATGGGGGGAAGCGCCGCGCAGCAGCAGAACGTGGAGACCGCCCTTGGCGCGGCGCTGCTCGCGGGGACCGCCGCGATGCTGCTGCGCTACGTGCTTGACCGGCGCTCGGGGCAGGGGCGCACCGGAAGCGTGGCGCAGGTGCGCACCCGCCGGCTGCCCACGGTCGCCATCGGCGCGGCCGGCGGCCTGATCGTCGGCATGACCTCGGTCGGCTCGGGCTCGCTGATGATCGTGCTGCTGCTGTTCACCTACCCGATGCTCGCCGCCGGCCAGCTCGTCGGGACCGACCTGACCCAGGCGGTGCCGCTCACCGCGGCCGCGGCGCTGGGCGCGCTGGCGTTCGGGCACGTGCAGTTCGGGCTGACCGCGGCGGTGATCATCGGCAGCGTGCCGGCCGTGCTGGCCGGCTCGCTGCTGTCCTCGCGGGCGCCGGACAAGTACATCCGCCCGGTGATCACCTTCGTGATCTTCGCCTCGGGCCTGAAGTACGCGGGGATGGGCACGACGGCGCTCGGCTGGACGCTGTGCCTGGCGGCGCTGGGCTGTGCCGTGTACTGGCTAGCGCGGACGCGGCCGTGGCGGGGCGGCCGGAACGCGGTCGCGGAACCTGGGCAGCGGCGCACGGCTGACATCCTTAGACGGTGACCTCCGAGCAGCACATTCCCGATGAGACGACAGCCCACGACGAACGACCGCAGTACGCGCTGCCGCTTGTCATCTGGGTACCGCGGGCGGCACCGCCGGCCAGGACCGACGCGCTCGAGGCGGCGGCCCGCGCGGTGCTGCGGTTCCTCTCCGACCCGCGGGTCACCGAGCCCGGCGGGGAGTGGGCCGCCGCGGTGCGGGCCTGGACGGACGGCCGGATCCGGAAGGTGGTGCGGCGGGCCCGCGGGGCGGCGTGGGAGCGCGCGGCGGCGCTGCCGGGCATCACGGTGGTGCATCGCTCCGCGACGATCCGGGTCTATCCGCCGGTGCCGGCCGACGACTGGCCGCCGGAGCTGGCCAGGCTCCAGGTCTCCGGGACCGAGCTGGAAGACCCGCAGCCGCCGGGCGAGGTGCCCGCACAGACGCCGGTGCTGTGGCTGAACCCGGAGCTGCCGATGACCGCGGGAAAGGCGATGGCGCAGGCCGGCCACGCCGCGCAGCTGGCCTGGCAGCGGCTGGGACCACGGCTGCGTTCGGAATGGAAGCAGGCCGGTTTCGAGCTCGCCGTGCGGACGGCAGCGGCCGGGCGGTGGCCTGAGCTGGTCGCAAGCGGGCTGCCCGTGGTCCGCGACGGCGGGTTCACCGAGGTGGCCCCCGGGTCGTGCACCGTGGTCGCGGACCTGCCCGCGCTGCGGTCCGCCCGTCCGGCCCCCCGGACGGGCGGCGCTGACAGGTGCCCCTGACCGCCGCCCCGGACGTGCGGCGCCGACCGAGCCGGCGACCGCCGGCGATGCTCAGCGGAGCCGGAGCGCTGATACCGCCGCCCGGACATGCGCGCCCGCGAAGTCCGGGCGGCGGCATCAGTTTACGTGCGATTAATGAATTCTTGCAGCAGCAAACGATTGCTATACCGCGAACCCCCTTAGGATTCCCGTATACCGATATGCGCGGAAAGACGCGCGGCAACGCTTCCGCCGCATACGTCTTCTCAGACCACGCTCCGGTACAGACGCTGAGTACGGAAGAGGTTGGCATCATGGGCGCCCGGCGAGCTGCCGCTCCAGTCCTGTCCGGATCCCTGCCGCCGCTCGCCGACTTCTTCTATCCGCGCCCGGAAACCGGACTGGGCCTGGCCGACGCCCTGCGGCCCGGCGAGACGACCGTGCTCGTCCCGGCTCCGGGCGTGGAGACCGCCGGCGGCGCGGGCGCGCCGGGCGGAACGGGCAAGACGCAGCTCGCGGTGGGCTTCGCGCACGCCATGTGGCGCACCCGCGCGGCGGACGTGCTGGTCTGGGTGCCCGCGGGAAACCGGACCGCGATCCTGGCCAGCTTCGCTCAGGCCGCCGCCGAACTCGACGCGCAGCAGCCCGGCGAGACCGCGGACGCGGCCGCGCGCCGGTTCCTCGGCTGGCTGAGCCGGACCAGGCAGCGCTGGGTGGTGGTTCTCGACGGGGTGATGTCGCCCGAGGACCTCGAGGGGCTGTGGCCGGGCGGCGAGACGGGCCAGGTCGTGGTCACCACGCGGCTGCCGGAGGCAGAGGTGCGCGGCCCCGGGCGGACGGTCGTGGGGGTGCCCGGGTTCAGCATGCGGGAGGCGATCGCCTACCTCGACTCCCGGCTCACCAGCATGTCCGACCAGCGGATCGAAGCCCCCGACCTGGCAAGCGACCTCGGCGGGCTCCCGATCGCGATGGCTCAGGCGGCAGCGATGATCGCGGAACGCGACACGACATGCCGTCGCTACCGCGCCGAGTACTCCGAACGCCTGCGGGGCATCGGCGGCGCGGTCATCGAGGGCTGCCCGCCGTCGGTGCTCGCCACCTGGTCGCTGGCGGTGGAACGCGCGCACGAACTGCCGCCGGCGGGGCTGGCCTGGCCGGCACTCGCGTTCGCCGCGATGCTCGACACCGAGGGCATCCCCGCGGCGGTGCTGGTCTCGCCCGCCGCGTGCGACTTCATCACCGGCCGCCCGTCGGTCGCCAGCGCCAGCGACCAGAGCCTGGTGCGCGCCGCGTTCGGGAACCTGGAGCGGCTGGGCCTGGTCAGCGTGGACAAGACGAACGCGGCGCGCACCGTCCGGCTGCACCCGGCGGTGCGCGCCGCGGTGCGCGCCTACCTGCCGTCGGCCAGCATGGAGCAGGCCGCCGCGGCGGCCGCGGCCGCGCTGCTGCATGCCTGGCCGGAGCCCGGGGCGGCAGCCGCGGGCGCTCCGGGCACCGGACCGCAGCTCAGCCAGGCGCTGCGGGACTGCACGGCCAGCCTGTGGGCGTACGCCGGGGACCTGCTGTGGAAGCCGGAGGCCCACCCGCTGCTGCTGCGGGCAGGCGCGTCACTGGACGAGGACCTGCTCGCGGAGCCGGGCATCGGCTACTGGCAGGCGATCGCGGGGACCTCCGGCCAGCTGCTCGGCCCCGGCCACCCGCAGTCGATGCTGGCCAGGGAGCGGCTGGCCGCCGCGTACTCGCTGGCGGGCCGCCTGGCCGAGGCGATGTCGGCGTTCGAGGCCGTGCTCGCCGATCGCGAGCAGACCCTCGGGCCCGACCACCCTGACACCGTGGCCGCGCGGGTGAACATGGCGCAGTCCTACCAGGCGGCCGGCCGGGAGGCCGAGGCGCTCGCCCTGTACGAGCTGGCGCTCCCGGCGTACGAGCGGCTGTTCGGCACCGCGCACCGGAAAACGCTGGGGCTCAGGGCCGAGCTCGCCGCCGCCTACGATGCGGCCGGGCGGCGCGGCGACAGCATCCGGCTGCACGAGCAAGCGTTGCAGGACGCCGAGCGGGCCCTCGGCCCCGCGCACCGCGACACGCTGACGGCACGGGCTCAGCTGGCCGCCGTCTACCAGGCGGCGGGCCAGCTTCCTGAGGCGATCGCCGCCTGGCAGCGCACGCTCGCCGACCAGGAGCGGGCGAGCGGCCCGGACCATCCCGACACGTTCACCACGCGGTCCAGCCTGGCCAACGCCTACCGGCAGGCCGGGAAGCTCAAGGAGGCGATCGCCGCCTACCAGCGCGTCCTCGCCGACCGGGAACGCGCCCAGGGGCCCGACCATCCCGACACGATAACCGCACGCGGTAACCTCGCCTTCGCCTATCGCAGCGCGGGCAAGCTCAAGGAGGCGATATCGCACTACGAGCGCACGCTGGCCGACCGGGAGCGGGTCCAAGGGCCGGACCACCGGGACACGCTCACCACCCGCAGCAACCTCGCGGCCGCCTATCAGCTCGCCCGGCGACTGCGCGACGCGATCCCGCAGTACGAGCGGGCAGTCGCCGACAGCGAGCGGATGCTCGGCGCGGGCGACATCGAGACGCTGACCACCCGGTGCAACCTGGCCACCGCCTACTACTCGGCCGGCCGGCTGAGCGACACGGTCAGCGTGCTGCGCCGCGCGCTCGCCGACTGCGAGCAGTACCTGGGCCCGGACCATCCGATGACCAGCACCGTCAGGGAGAACCTGGAAGCCGCGGCGGAATGAAGAGAAAATGGGTAGTTAAGGGGATATAAGGATCACATGGCCCCAGTGCTCTTCGACTACATAATCGTCGGCGGCGGCTCGGCGGGCAGCGCCCTGGCGAACCGGCTGTCCGCGGATCCCGCCACCCGGGTGCTCGTGCTCGAGGCCGGCCGTCCGGACTACGCGTGGGATCCGTTCATCCACATGCCGGCCGCGCTCACGTTCCCGATCGGCAACAGGTTTTACGACTGGCAGTACTCAAGCGAGCCCGAGCCGTTCCTGGGCGGTCGCCGGATCTATCACGCGCGCGGCAAGGTGCTCGGCGGCTCGAGCAGCATCAACGGGATGATCTTCCAGCGCGGCAACCCGCTGGACTACGAGCGCTGGGCAGCCGACCCGGGCATGGGCGACTGGGACTACGCGCACTGCCTGCCGTACTTCAAGCGGATGGAGAACTGCCTGGCCGCCCCGGGAAGCCCGGACGAGAAGTTCCGCGGCGTGTCCGGGCCGCTGGTGCTTGAGCGCGGGCCCGCCGAGAACCCCTTGTTCCGGGCGTTTTTCGAGGCCGTGCAGCAAGCGGGGTACCCGCTCACCAGCGACGTCAACGGGTACCGGCAGGAGGGGTTCGCCGCCTTCGACCGGAACATCCACCGGGGGCGCCGGCTGTCGGCCGCGCGGGCCTACCTGCGCCCGGCGATGAGCCGTCCGAACCTGCGCGTCGTGACCCGGGTGCATGTGACGCGGATCCTCTTCGCGGGGACACGCGCGACCGGGGTGGAGTTCGCGGCGGGCGGGCTGAGCGGTTCCCGGGCCTCGCGGCGCGCCTACGGCGGGGAGGTGATCGTGTGCGCCGGGGCGTTCGGCTCGCCGCAGCTGCTCCAGCTTTCCGGGGTGGGCAACGCCGCCGACCTGTCCGCGCTCGGCATCCCGGTCGTCGCCGACCTGCCGGGCGTCGGCCAGAACCTACAGGACCACCTGGAGGTGTACGTGCAGTACGCCTCGAAGCTGCCGGTGTCGGTCGCGCCCGCGCTGAAGTGGCGGAACCGGCCAGGCGTCGCCGTGCGGTGGCTCGTGGCGCGTTCCGGGCCGGGGGCCACGAACCACTTCGAGGCCGGGGGGTTCGTCCGGTCCAACGACGAGGTCGCGTACCCGAACCTGATGTTCCATTTCCTGCCGATCGCGATACGCTACGACGGGTCCGCGCCCGCGGGCGGGCACGGCTACCAGGTGCACGTCGGGCCGATGTACTCGGACTCGCGGGGTTCGGTCACGCTGCTGTCCGCCGACCCCTTCGCCAAGCCGGCGCTGCGGTTCAACTACCTGTCCACGCCGACCGACCGGCGGGAATGGACCGAGGCGATCCGGATCGCGCGGCACATCCTGGGCCAGCCCGCGTTCGACCCGTTCAACGACGGCGAGCTGTCGCCCGGGCCTTCGGTATCGACGGATGAGGAGATACTCGCCTGGGTGGCCCGCGACGCCGAGACCGCGCTGCACCCGTCCTGCACCTGCGCCATGGGCACCGGGCCGCTGTCGGTGACCGACCCGTCGAGCCTGCGGGTCCACGGCGTTTCCGGCCTCCGCGTCGTGGACGCGTCGGTCATGCCGTACGTCACCAATGGCAACATCTACGCCCCGGTGATGATGATCGCGGAAAAGGCCGCGGATCTGATCATGGGCAACACGCCGCTGCCGCCGGAGCCCGTCGCCTTTTACCGGCACAAATCGGAAGCGAACTTGAGTTAGCCCGCGCCGATTCCCCCAGCCACGAGGCCTGCCCACATGGTGGAACCATGCCGGATACAGCGTGCGGTGTCTGGACAGGGCAGGATTTACTTTCCATGATCGGTAAATAACTCGTACGACAAGGAGCAGTCTCGCATGTCCGGACCCGCTGATGACCCGCTGCCCGAGGCGGTCGCGCTCGTCGAGGGGGCGGTCGCCGCCGGGCTCGCGGTGCGGCTGCTCGGCGGGCTCGGGGTTCGCGTGCTCTGCCCGGACTTCCCGCCCCGGCTGCGCGCCGGGCAGGACATAGACCTTGCCTGCACAGGCAAGGCGCGCCGGGAGGTCGCGGCGTACCTGGAACGCAGCGGCTGCGTCGCCGACCGCAAGTTCAACAACCTGAACGGGGACCGGCAGATGTATTTCACCGCCCCGTCGGGGCGGCCCATAGACGTGATGGTCGACCGGCTGACCATGTGCCACACACTGGATTTCCGGTCCTCGTTCCGCAATTCCAGCCTCACGCTCGACGCCGCTGACCTGCTGCTGTCCAAGCTGCAAATCGTCGAGCTGAACGCCAAGGACGCGCACGACATCACGCACCTGCTCGCCGGGCTGCCGGTCGGCCCCGCGCCGGCCGGGACCGCGGCGCGGGACCGGATCGAGGTCATCGACACCGGACGGTTCGGCGAGGTGCTGGCCGCGGACTGGGGCTGGTGGCGCACGTGCACCGGCAACCTGGAAAAGCTCCCGCAGCTGCTGGCGGAGAACCCGCGGCTGGTCCCGCCGCAGCCGCGGTTCGACCCGCTGGCGCAGGCGGCCCAGCTGCTCGAGGTCGCCACGTCGGTGCCGAAGAGCATGAAGTGGCGGCTGCGGGCCAACGTCGGCGATCGCATGCGATGGTACGAGCTGCCCGAAGAGGTAGCGCACTGAGCTGGCCCGCGGGAGACACCCGCACCCTCCGGTTAAGCACATGGGAGGCCGCCCGCCACGGCGGGCGGGGGCTCCCTTAGGAAAGCGGCACACGATGAAGATTTTCTTCGCGACCGACATCCACGGGTCGGAAATCTGCTGGCGCAAGTTCCTCAACGCCGCAGCCTTCTACAAGGCCGACGTGGTGGTGCTCGGCGGCGATGTCACTGGCAAGGTCATGGTCCCGATCATCGCCTACCCGGACCACTGGGAGGTCACGATACGGGGCGAGCGGCGGCGCCTGGAGAGCCGGGAAGAGCTGCTGGAGGCGGAGCGGCGGCTGCGGGACCGCGGGTCCTACCCGGCGGTCGTCACGCTGGACGAGCTCGACGCGCTCAACTCCGAAGACGCGATCAGCCATCGGTTCAACACGGAGATGACCCGCTCGCTCGACCGCTGGCTGGACATGGCGGACGGCAAGCTGCGCGGCGGGCGGATCCCGTGCATCCTCAACGGCGGCAACGACGACATCTTCGACATCGACCCGATCCTCGAGGCCTCGCCCTGCGTTACCTTCGCCGAGGGGAAGGTCCTCGACCTCGACGGCTTCTACATGGTCTCGATGGGCTGGACGAACCCCACCCCATGGGACACCCACCGTGAGGCGCCGGAAGACGAGCTGGCGGCGAGGATCGACGCCGTCGCCGGCCAGACCCCGCACATCGGGCGGACCATCTTCAACTTCCACGCCCCGCCCTTCGGCACGGGCCTGGACGAGGCGCCCGCGCTGGACGGGAACCTGCGGCCGACGCACGGCGGCGCGGTTATGAAGCCCGTCGGCTCCACCGCGGTGCGGGACGCGATCATGCGGTACCAGCCGGCGCTTTCGGTGCACGGGCACATCCACGAGAGCCGCGGCGTGGCCAAGATGGGCCGGACCGTCGCGATAAACCCCGGCAGCTCCTACAGCGACGGAGTGCTCCAAGCGGCCCTTATCGATATAAACCTCAAAAACGGGAAGGTTAAGTATATTCTCGTTAACGGCTGACTGTTGTGGTGCGAGCGTGACATCTGGTCCGCAAGTGAAAATAGCGGCTCGCCGGCCGGCGGGAGTCAGCCGCTTACGTTCGGGATGATTTATCCTATACCAACTTTTCGAATAAGAGTTCAAGCAGGAGGGTCTTATGACCACGGGCGCTATCGGCGACGAGAGACCCACGCTCTTCCTCCGAAAGGCCACCGGCCTCGTACGGGGCTGGTCGGTCCGCGACTCGATGATCTACGCCTGCCTGTCCACCAACGTGGTCACGCTCGGGCTGGTCGAATTCGCCTATCAGGACGCATTCCCCAGAGGCCAGTTGCTCACCGCGGTGCTCATCTCAGGCGTGTGGGTGTCGTTCCTCGTCATCGCCTACAGCGGGCTTGTCGTCACGATCCCGCGGGCTGGCGGCGACTACATCTGGCAGAGCCGCATCCTCGGCAGCGGGCTCGGCTTCGTGATGGCCGCCACGGGGTGGTGGTTCATCCTCTGGCTGTGGGCGCCGATTTACGGCTCGGTGCTGTCGGAGGAGTTCTTCCAGCCGCTGTGGGTGGCGGCGGGCGATCCCTCGGGGGCGGCGTGGTTCGGCACGCATACAGGCACATTCGTCGTCACGCTGATCACGATCGCGCTCGCCGGCCTGCTGGTCTCGCTGGGCATGGCCGGATACGCGAAGGTGCAGAGGTGGTGCTTCTTCGGCGGCCTCCTCGGGTTCGCGGTGATCGTCATCATCCTGCTGGTGTCCAGCCGGTCGAGCTTCGAGTCCTCGTTCAACGCCGAGACCGCCAAGCTGTTCGGGATGAAGAACGCATACGCTGCCACCACCGCGGCAGCCGCGAAGGCGGGGATCACGCCGCCGTCGTTCGGCTTCGGCGGGCCGATCAGCCAGTCCATGCTGCTGGTCCCGATGCTGATGTTCTACCTGCTGTGGCCGAACTGGGGCACCACGCTGTACGGCGAGGTGCGCGGCGCGAGCGACTTCAAGCGGGTGTTCAGCGGGATGTTCTTCGGCCTGTGGACCACGGTGATCCTGTCCGTGATCTTCCTGGCGCTGTTCGCCAAGACGTTCGGCTATGTCTTCTACCAGGACGCCAACGCGACCTGGCTGGCGGGCACCGGGCTGCCGGTCTTCCCGTACCCGGCGCTGCTGGCCAGCTGGCTGGTGAACAACACCGCGTTCCAGGTGATTCTCATCCTGCTGATGAGCCTGTGGTTCTTCGGCTGGGTGGGGACGCTGTTCCTGTCCTCGACCCGGGTGATCTTCGCCGCCGCCTTCGACCGGATCCTGCCCGACGGCGCGGCGCAGGTGTCGGAGAAGCGCCGGGTGCCCGTATGGTCGCTGATGCTGATGCTGCTGCCCGCGGTCGGGCTGGGCGCGCTGTACGCCTATAACTCGACGTTCCACACGTACACCCTGGACGCGACGCTCGTGATCGCGGTGACGTACCTGTTCAGCGCGATCGCCGTGGTGATCCTGCCGTGGCGCAAGCCGGACCTGTGGCACGCCTCGCCCGCCTCGCGGATCAAGGTCCTCGGGGTCCCGATCGTCCCCGTGGCCGGCGTGGTGACGATCGGCCTGATCGGGTACTGCCTGTACGAGTGGCTGTCGAACAGCGCTTACGGCGTCAACAACAACGACTCGCTGATCTACATGGGCGGGATGTACGTCCTAGCGCTGGCCATCTACCTGATCGCGCGCGCGGTACGCGCCCGCCAGGGCATCGACCTGTCCCTGATCAACAGGGAGATCCCGGTCGAGTAGCTGGCTCGGCCGCACCCGCCGCCGCGGCGAGGGCTCTGCGCCGCGGCGGCGGGCCTGCCGTTGGCGCCATCGGCATGGATAGAGCATGCCGATGGCGCCATCGGCATATCAGGCGGCATATCACGAAGCGCCTGCGAAGCGCCGCCCGGGGCGCCAGGCCGTCAGTCACGGCGCAGGACGAGGATCATCCGCCAGGCGGCGGGGTCGTCGAGCGCGGTCTTATCGTCGAAGTCGCCGTAACTGGCCGCGACCGTGAAGCCGCCGGCCAGCCGGATGGCGGCGGTCATCTCGGTCGCCGTCCAGAACCGGTTGGGCACCACGTCGCTGACGGTGCGGACCGTCCCGTCGGCCGCCCGGGCGGTGATGCTCATGTGCTCCATGGTGATCTGGCTGACCGGGTCGATCTGGTCCCCCTCCCCGCCCCAGCGCACGTCGGCGCGGACGCCGTCGGCCTCGATCGTCCACTCGCTGCTGGTCCTCGGCACCCGGGCGAGGTAGTCCGCGGGATGCGCGAGTTCCATGATGTAGAGCCCGCCGGGCACGAGGTGCGCCGCCACCGCGGTCAGGTGCGCCAGGAGATCGTCGAGCGTGAACAGATGGCAGGCCGAATTCAGCATGGTGATCGCGAGGTCGAAGCGGGCCGGGATGGCAAAGTCCCGCATGTCCGCCTCGACGACGTCCAGTTCCAGTCCGGCCGCCGCGGCCTGCGCGGCGGCGTACGCGCACATCGCCGGCGACCGGTCGAGCGCGGTCGCGCGCAGCGCACGGCGGGCGAGTTCCCGCGCGTGTTCGGCAGGCCCGGCGGCGAGTTCGAGGACGGAACTCACCCGCTGGCGCGGACCGGCCGGCCGGGCGCCGCCGCGGTAATGCCTGTCACACCAGGTCAGCAGCGCGCCGGCCTCGGCCGGGACGTCCCGGTAGGCGCAGGCGAGCTGGTACAGCTCGGGTTCGTCGTAGATACCGCTCACCCGAGTCATCATGCCGGAAGTCACCCGAGTCATCATGCCGGAAGGCGGCCTGCCCGGTGCCGTCAAGGGCCCGTGCGGACCGGCGGGGCGGGGCGGCAAATGCCGCCTGCCCGGCACACCGGAACGAGCCTCACATCATTGGTCAAATCCGCAACGTGTCTACCGCGACCCACCACCGTGGGGCAGACTGGGCCGCATGATGACTGAGGCGGAGGCGCTCCGGACACTGGCGCGCGAGGATCCAGCGGTGGCCGACGACGCGAAGGCGGCGCTGCACTGGCTGACCTCGGGCGGCGGCCTCGAGGCGGTCTCGTTGCTGCGCCTGCAGGAATTCCTGTGGTACGTGCTGCCCACCAGCTGGCCGGTGCCGGCGAACGGTCATGTGGCGATCGCGCGAGCGCTGGCACGGCTGCTCACCCTGGCGGGCATGGAGCGCTACGCCGATGTCTGCGCCTCCGCGGAGACCGAGCGGATCATCGGCGCCTACAGCCGCGCGCCCGACGAGGGCATCGCGGCCTACTCCAAGGCGCTCGCCGCCTCGCACGCGGCGCCGCCGGACACCGACCTGCTCGCCTGGAGCACGGCGATGGGCCCGCAGGAGCGCGCCGCTTACGACGCCTGCGCCGCCGCGATCGAGCTCGCGGTGGCCGCGGGTGAGCTGCGGGTCGGCGTCAGCGGCTGGAAGACCAAGCGCGCCGCGCTCGTCGAGCGCTGGCTGACCCGGGCCGCCGCGGCGCCCGGCACCGACACCTGGCTCAGCCGCATCAGCGCCGAACGCATCGACGAATGGGCGCACGGGCACCCAGGCGAGCGTGCCCAGATGGCGCGCCGCGTGGTGCCGCGGCTGCTCGAGCCGCCGGTGCTCCCCAGGGAGCCGCTGCCGACGCTGCGCTGGCTGCTGCGGCATGCCGGCGCCGGCCTGCGGCTGACCGCCCGGCACTACATCGCCCCTGCCCTTGTCGGCGAGGCGGCCGGGATGTTCGGCTGGGGCGCCGGCCAGGGACCCGGGCAGGCCGGGGAGGGTTCCGGGCAGGGGGCAGGCAAGCGCCGTCAGGAACTCGACGTGTACCCGCTGCACATCCTGCGCGGCCTGGCGCAGCACGAGATGGGCGCTGTGCGCCGCAGCGGCACCAGCCTCGTGCTGACCAGGACCGGCCGGCTGATGGCCGACGACGCCGCGGTGCGCTGGCACATCGGGACCGCGGCGCTGATCGGGCCGGACGACGGCCCCGACCCGGACTTCACCGTCGCCGTGCGCGAGGCGGCCCTGCTCATGCTCACGCTGAACGACGCCCCCGTCGGCTACGAGGAGCTGGCCATCAGGCTGACCGAGCTGCACGCCGCCGAGGGATGGGCATCCCGGTCGGGCAGCAGCCTCGCGAGCGCGATCAGCGGCGAGATCCACGTGCTCAAGCACCGGCTGCGCGCCTTGCAGCTACTTGACGAGCCGCCGCCCGGCGGACCGCCGACGCTGGCGCTGAGCAGCACCGGGACGGCCGCCGCGCTGTCCGCGCTGCTCGCCCGGGCACTGCGCCCCCGCCGGCACCTCCACGCGTAGCCTCCGACCGCCGGTAGCCGCGCTCTTGGGCGCGGGCTGACCGGCGGCTGCCGAGCGCGACCTGACCATGGGGAGATCAGCGGCGGCGGCACGGCGGCGGCACGGCGGCGGCAGCACGGCGGCGGCGGCGGCACGTGACCGCCGCCTGTTCGCCGTTCGCGGGCCCGCCGCGATAGACCGGCCCTGGCCGCCTTCTCCCGGCAACTCCACCAAACGGAAGAGGCGGCCACGCGGGAACGGAAGAGCGGCCACGCGGGAACGGAAGAGCGGCCACGCGGGAAAGGGAACGGGAAAGACGGCGCGCGGGAAGCGCGCGGCCGGTCAGGCCTGGAAGCGGACGGGCTTGTAGCCGGAATAGTTCTCGGCCAGGGAGACCGCCGCGGCGTGGGAAGACGTCACATACCGGAGCTGGGCCAGCTGGAGCTGCGACTCGAACGGGTCCTGGGCCGGGGAGACGTGCAGCATCGAGGTCATCCACCAGGAGAAATGGGTGGCCCGCCACACCCGTTCCAGGCAGGTGTCGGAGTAAGCGTCGGCCAGCTCCCATGACCCGTCGCGCAGCGCCGCGATCAGCGCGGTACCGAGCACGACCACGTCGGAAAGGGCCAGGTTGAGCCCTTTGGCGCCGGTCGGCGGCACGATGTGGGCGGCGTCGCCGGCCAGGAAGAGCCGCCCGTGCCGCATCGGCCCGGACACGAAGCTGCGCATGGCGGTGACCGACTTGTCGGTGATCTCACCCTCGCTGACGGACCAGCCGTCTAGCGCGAACCGGCGCTGTAGCTCCGCCCAGATCCGGTCGTCCGGCCAGTTCTCAAGCGGCTCGTCCGGCGGAACCTGAAGGTACAGCCGCGAGACCTCATGCGAGCGCATCGAGTACAGCGCGAAGCCGTCGGCGTGCCGTGAGTAGATCAGCTCGTCGGTGGACGGCGCGGCGTTGGCCAGGATCCCCAGCCACGCGTACGGATACGTCCGCTCGTAGACCGAAAGGCCGGGGATGAGCGGCCGGCAGATCCCGTGGAAGCCGTCGCACCCGGCGATCACGTCGCAGGACACCTCGTGCGCGACCCCGGACTCGTCGACATACGACAGCACGGGGCGCTCCGACGTCACGTCCGATACCGCGACCGAGGACGCGCTGAACTCGATCAGCGCCCCGGCCGCGAGCCGCGCCGCGATCAGGTCCTTGACGATCTCGGTCTGCGCGTAGATCGTCACCCAGCGGCCGCCGGTCAGCGACCGGAAGTCCAGGTGGTGACGCTCACCGAGAAATTGCAGGTAGATTCCCCCGTGCTCGATGCCCTCCGCGTCCAGCCGCTTGCCGAGCCCGACCGAACGCAGCAGTTCCACCGTCCCGGCCTCGAGCAGCCCGGCGCGCTGGCGCGCCTCGCAGTACGCCCGCGACCGGTTCTCGACCACCACGGATTCGATGCCGCCCAGCGCGAGCAGGTGAGACAGCAGCAGGCCGGCGGGACCGGCGCCGACGATTCCGACCTGGGTACGGGACGCAACAGCCATGTGAGCAAGACCCCTTATCTGTCCGTACTACGCACGATAGTTCAGAAAGCGAACGGTCGACATGCCGTCCGCGATTGTTATCATCGGGCAAAATGTCGCGGCGAGCGTCGTCGGCCAGCGCAGGGACCGCACCGGGAGGCCCACCGAATGCAGGATGAACCGACGAGCGAGGAGCAAGCCGCCGACGGCGACTTCGTGCAGTCGCTGGAGCGCGGCCTTTCCGTCATCCGCGCGTTCGACGCCGACCACCCCCAGCTCACGCTCTCCGAGGTCGCCGCCGTCACGGGGCTCAGCCGCGCCGCGGCCCGCCGCTTCCTGCACACGCTGGTGCACCTGGGCTACATGCGGGGCAACGGCGGCCGGTTCTCGCTGCGCCCCAAGATCCTCGAACTCGGGTATGCCTACCTGTCCAGCCTGACCCTGCCCGAGGTCGCCATGCCGCACCTGGAGGAACTCGTCGAGCAGGTCCACGAGTCCTCCTCGGTATCCGAACTCGACGGCGAGGACGTGGTCTACATCGCCCGCGTCCCCACCAAGCGGATCATGCGGGTGACCATCAGCGTCGGGACCCGGTTTCCCGCCTACGCGACGTCGATGGGCCGGGTGCTGCTGGCGGCGCAGCCCGACGACTGGCTCGACGAATACCTGGCCACGGTCAGCCTGCACGGCCTCACCGGGCACACCATCACCAGCCCCGGCGCGCTGCGCCAGGAACTGCGCAAGATCCGCGATCGGGGCTGGGCGCTGGTGGATCAGGAACTCGAGGAAGGGCTGCGCTCGCTCGCCGCGCCCATC
>Ga0209061_1004027_pt1 | contig 14817 bp, 7 predicted proteins | sample Coa_R1_10_FD_187157 | JGI IMG/M metagenome (GOLD analysis project Ga0209061, IMG submission 187157) | Surface soil microbial communities from Centralia Pennsylvania, which are recovering from an underground coalmine fire - Coalmine... | ecosystem: Environmental > Terrestrial > Soil > Unclassified...
CTGAAGTCGCCTGTTCTTTGCAACGCGGTCGGGACATTCAACAGATTCACGATTCCGGTGTTGTGTCTTAAATAGCCATAACTTGTAAAAAAGAATAACTTATCTTTTAAGATGGGTCCTCCCAAATCGGCACCGATCTCATCTTCCTTAAACGGCGGCCTCTTCACACCCACCTGATTATTGGCGAACGTATTTGCATTAAAGGCTTCGTTTCGCAACTGGTAAGAGGCTTGACCATGAAACTGATTTGTTCCGGATTTGATTGTCATGAGCACGACACCTTGCCCGTGACCGTATTGCGCTCCGTAATTGTTACTGAGCACACGAACTTCATCTAGACCACTAGGGTTGGGAACGATGGCGGCCTCATTGTAGCCACCGCCCATAATCGGCAATCCGTCAAGTTGAATATCATTCCAGAAGGCAATACCGCCGTTGACGGCAAACGCAGAGTATTGCCGTCGCCCGTTAACTCCGATTCCAAAAGAATTAATGCTCGTAGTGTCAGCAGACTGAATGGTCGGTTGAACATTGGCCTGCAGTCGTGCATACAACAACGGATCCATTGTAATGTTTGGAATCGACTCGATCGTGTGAGAATCGATTGCTGTTTGGACAGAACTGCTTTCCGTTTGGAGTTGTGCAGCTTCGGCGCTTACGACAATCTGCTGCGTTGAGGTTCCGACTGCTAAGTGAATGTCCAAGCCTATAGTCTGATTCACAGCTAGAGCGATGTTTTTCTCAACGTATTGGGTGAACCCGGTGGCGCTCACCTGGACCGTATAGTCACCAGGAGCTAGATAGGGAACGGTGAACTGGCCGGCATTGTTCGTTTGTGTCGTGGCTTCCGCTTGAGTTGCTTGGTTGATCACAACAACAATCGCTCGAGGAACAATGGCACCACTTGGGTCTGTAACAGTTCCCGTAATTGTTCCCGACCTTATTTGCGTATACCCCAAAGAGGCAAATGCAAGTATTAATACTAGAGCCCAGCCGAAGTGTGCATAAACCCGCTGCAACATCGAGAATTCCTTTCACACGATTCTTTATATTGCGTATTATGCAATATCTATCTCGTGTCAAATTGTACTCGTATTCCTATTAGAATGCAAGAGATTTTTTGCGTCGGGATAACGGAGAAGCGCAAAATGATTCACATGACGAGCTACTACACAAACTCCGGTCGTTTGGGGTTGAAGGCAAGCCCGCTCTGCTTGGGAACAATGGCCTTCGGCAATTCTCGGTGGGGTTCCGAAGATACGGAAGCGTACTATATCTTTGAATGTTTATGGAGGATGGCGGGAACGTCGTAGATACCCCTGATGAATACGCCAGTGGGCAAGAGCGAGGAACTCGTAGGCGGTTTCATCCGTGAAATGAAGGCACGAAACGGCGTGGTTCTTGCAACTAAAGTTGACGTTCGTTCAATCCGACGGATGGGGATCCGAACTCAGCGGCAATGGCCGCAAGAACATCTACCGAGTACTCGAAGGTTCTCTAAAACGCCTCAGTGCTGAACGCACTCCCGGAACGGACCATTGAGCGTTGACCACATTCCCGCCACAAAGGAGCTCGGCATCGGCGTTTGCCTCTGGAGTCCGTGAGCCGGCGGTTTTCTCTCGGGATAAATATCATCGTGACCGGCAGCCCGCCGAACAGAATAGCCGCCTGGAGATTCTAAAGCAGAGCGAAAATCACCTCTTTCAAAAATTTACGGGGGCCGAAATTGAAAAATACTCGAAGTGGCGAAGTGGTGCGAGCGATGGCCAAGCAGCTGGATAGAAGTTCAGCTCAGGTTGCCCTCAATTGGGTAGCGAGGCAGCCGAATGTCATTTCAACAATCATTGGAGTCCGCTCGCTCCGTCCAATGCACCATTGGTAAGCCTGCCGCTGGCGCGCGGAAGAAGGGAATCCGAGAGCCCTTAAGGGAACCAATATAGATCGTTTTCAAATCCGGCCCGCCGAAGGTAACACTCGCCATCCAAGGCGCAATACCGCGGCCGGTGGCAAACAGTACCTCTTCTGTCACAGCATTGTGCATGAAAGCTTGCTCGAGCGCCTCAACCTTCTCTGGATCCCCCTCGTCCAGAAGAATTTTTAAATCTCCATCTGGCGTAAGAACAAAAAGCTTATCTGAGTAGACCATTGTACCCCAAAGGTTCCCATAACTATCGAACGCGATTCCATCCGGCCATCCTCCAGCTCCTAATTTGGACGGCCCAAAGATTTCCCTGTCGCGCAATTCACCTTTGCGCGTAACCCGCAACCGGCTAATGCAGCCGCCAGTCGTCTCGGCGACATACAGGAATTGTTCCTTAGCATCCATACGAATTTCATTTGTGAAGCGGAAGCCATCTGCTACGATGCGAAAGGTTCCGTTTTCATACAAGACAATGTAGCCATCCGACAGGTCTGTCCGGAGAGCGTGCATCCAATTCTTAATTTTGGTAGAAACCGTGACCCATATTCGGTCTTGCGAATCGCGAAGGACAAAGTTCACCTTTCCTATTGGCGCCCCTTCAATGCTGTCGGCGAGCACACGCGACTTGCCATCGCGTGACATAATTTCAAGCCGGTCCGTTCCAAAATTCGAGATAAGAATGTCGCCGTTGCGCGTAAACGCCAGACCATTCGGCAGCGTGCCTTCCAGATAACGGGAGGCCTCGGTGACGCTCGATATGAAGTGATCGGAATATTTCTGTGTAATCACCTGCTGGTTGCCATCTGGATTGATCTTCACAACGCCACCCCGTGCATCAGCAGCCCACAAGGTCCCATCTGGCTCCGCAAGGATACACTCGGGGCGTTGCAAAGCATATCCCACATAACGTATGTCGCATTTATCAATTTGGAAATTGAGAATCGGATTTTGTCCCACAATACTCTTACTCCGGGAACTCGACGTCGTCAAAAAACTTATATGTACTAAGGTCCGATGCCGGCGCAAAGAAGCAGGCTACCTTCATTTCGCCGTTCCCGTTGTTTTGCAACATATGTATCGATCCCTGCGGAAACAGGACAACCGTACCTGCGCAAACGGAGTCGACCTCGCCATCTACAAACACGCGGCCGGAACCAGAGAGAATATAGATAATTTCTTCTCCATTCGGATGAGCGTGCGCGGGCTTGACGGTCTGGCCTGGCTGAACACGGATCACACACATGGATGCGTATTTGGCATTCAGCCGTTGCTTCGTGACCAGCCAGCGCAGACTTCGGCCCGGTAATGCAAGCTCTTCCACATCATTTTCGTGAATAAGAGTTATGGGCATAGGAACCTTTCAGTTCGCTATTTCGATTGCATTTAGAATGGCCGCCGCAATTTGTTCGGGAGCGAGGCCAAATGCTCTAAGTAATTCATCGTAATTACCAGAATGTATAAATCGTGGTTTCCCATCCGTATCTAGAGCATTGATCGGAAGCACACGATTACGCAGAGACCATTCCGCGTTTTTCCGTCGACGGAAGAGGACCTTCAGATAGTTCTGCAAAATAAAGCCATTATTTTGCTCAGCAATACATAACAGCTTACCTGAATCGTGCAGACTCATTAGAAAATCTTCGTCAATTGATGGCATATCTACCACACTTACCTCTATGCCATACTTACCGCACTCCGCTGCTGCAGCGATTGCTTCGTGAACTCCTCGACCACTACTCACAATTACCGCCCGCGCGTCCCTAGCCTCTCGAACGAGATATGCCCTCCCAAATTCAAAGCGAAAGTCCGGCCCGTAGATCACAGTCGAAGGTGCCCGCATCACTCGCACGTATACTAATCCGCGATTGCCTTCCATAATCCACTGCATGATGGAAAGTAGTTGCTGGGGGCACGAAACATCAATCATTTTCAAATGCGCAAGCCCATCGAAAATAGTTACATCATCGTTCCCCATGTGGGTAGCCCCATTCGTACGGGTTTCAAAGTTCGCCGCCGTGGACAGGAACGTGAGATCCAGGCCATGTCCTTGGCTCAGCCAGCCATCTTCCGCTCCCATTGCCTCCAACCGTTCCTGGTATCCGACAGCAATCCTTCGAAATGCTTTCCAATCCCAAAAGGGGCAGAATGTGCTGATCCAAGTGTTGTATCCGAGCGCGGCAAAAGCTTCTCCAAGATTCATCATATTGGTCTCAGCTACACCCACATTCAGTGCCCGCCTCTGGTCCACCGCGGCCACACCTGCCTCAAGACCACTTGTTGAGGCGAGATCCGCATCGATTGAAATCACGCGAGGATCTGTGGCGAAGACTTTCATCGCGGCGGTTACGATTTCGGCCGTGGTGTATTCCTTTGTACGGTCAATCTTCGGAAGCATGGCGGCATCGTACTGAATCGCCTTGTCACGCTCGGGCGCACGGTGTAGCAACACAGGTCCGGGCTGTGCTCGCACCGCCACGTCGCCCCACGCCTCGCCTTCAATCTTCAAATGCATCGCATGGGCTAATTCCCGAAGCCTGCTCTGAATCCGGGCACTCCTCGAATCTCCCTCCAGGCCTTTGTAGAATGCGGTAAACTCTTCAACGCGGACCCGACGCTGCTCCAAATGCAACTTAAGTTCCTGCGTGATAAGGTTATCCGGCACCGTCACCTTGTGCCGGTTCATAAAATCGGAAAATGATCCGTAGCCTTTGGTGCTGTGACAAATGATCGCGCTCGGCTGGCCATTGCGGGCTTCGTATTTGAAGTTTGCCAAGGCGGCATAGACTGAAGTATATTGAGTGGCATCTATGCTGTAAACACGCCAGTTGAACGATTCAAGAACAGATTCCAGCCTCGGCATGGGGAACACCATGCGATTTACGACATCGAGCTGCCCGTTATTCTGGTCTACCAAAACACACAAATTATCGAGATGATTCTGGCCCGCATACATGACCGCCTCCCAGATGGCGCCTTCCTGCATTTCGCCGTCACCGACCAGACAGTAGCAGTCAAAATGGGGATTGCTCCGTCCTATAATCGCAAAACCCTGCGCGACCGAAAGGCCTTGGCCCATTGGCCCAGTTGCTATGTGAACGCCGGGCAATAGCGGTCCTGGATGCCCGTTCAGCCGACTTTCATACGACCTTGAATTTTTAAGCCAGCTCCGATCGAAATAACCGAGATCGGCGTAGATCGAAGCCAAAGTCGCCACCGCATGTCCTTTGCTCAAAACAAAAAGATCCTGGCCGCGTTCGGTTGGATTGGAGACATTGATATTAATGAAGCCCCCATAATAGAGCGCCACGAGTGGAATTACGGCTGAGGACGCACCACCTGAATGTAGACCCTTGTCGACCGCGTCCCTACATTGCTCGATATTCCAAATGCGGATATCCGAATCTTTGATTTCGAGCAATTTCACAATGCCCTGGCGTAACAGGTACTCATCCGTAGACACATGAGATGCCAAATGAGACTGGCTGGCAATCGTAGGGTTGGCAGTCATGTAAATCACTTCTCCGGATCCTCTTCGCTTGCCTGTTGCACGTCGGCGAGATGCCGGACGTAGGCCGCAATCCCGGCATCCGGAAGATTAGCCCAAATGGGTGTGCAGTTTGGATACTTTTCATTTGATCCCCAATACTTAGCATTGGGAAAGCGCTCCAACATGCTCTTTGCACAATCACCGACCACGATCACATCGCCTTCAACTTCTCTAATGTCATGAAATTGTAAGCCTGTAAAGATATGAAGTGGGCGTTTTAGCTTCTCAAGCGTCCCGTCTGCTGCGAGCTGGTCCAACTGAATCCGGACAATCGCCCGGCATCCAGCTTCACAGCAGTTGCCCATCGTCAAGTTCACATTCTTGAATTGACCCTGCAGAATCGAATTCGGCCTTCTGAATCTCCGCTTCACCTTCGCGATTGGCACCCCAGCCACTTCGATTTCGTCCATCCGATTCGTACCCAGACCCTCCGCGGCGCCTAGAACAGTCGAGGGAACATTTGTTCCCGGATTTTCCCAATCCATTAGAGCTTCGCAAATGGTATCAACGGCTACGGGGTCAGGACCACCGCAGATTGTGTTGAAATCCTTAATCAGATCATCCCGCACCGCGCTAAAAGGTCCGTTCCCTTGGCATGCATAAAGTGAGTCTGTAACGAACCATTTCGGGTTTGCCGCACGCGTCAAATTTACGATTTTCTGGTAGATGTCGTCACGATGGCAACGGACCATCCAATCATAATCTGGCAGATTCCCAAATTGCAGCTTCATTGCACCCGTAAATGTTGTGTGCAAATGGACCTTCCATTTAGGGAGCCCAATATAAACATCAGCCTCGCGTACCGCGCGAGGGACGGGAAATTCATTGAAGGGAATCGGTCGATCGATCTTATACATCTCGAAGGGCGCATTATCGAATGGATATAGTTCTACGCCAGTTCGCTCCGCAATGTCCGCGATGCCGCACACCTCCATTGCATGGCGTGTGTCCCCCCCCATTGCGCAACGCTCGCCGATCTGGATACGCGAGGGCTTCTGTTCCTTTACCAATTCGATCAATGCTTCGAGCATTCTTGGATCTGTTGTAAATCCAGCATTCGCTGGAATCGGAATAACCGTATTGATCTTGATCAACACTTTATCGCCCGGCTTAACGATGTTATGCATCCCGCCCATGGTCTGGTCAGCGATGTCGCGAATCATCTGTTTGACCAGGTTCAGTTGATTTCGAGTGTACTCAGCTGGTTTCCCAAGATCAGCATCCGAGTGCGCAATCCCAACTACTGTTCTCTTTCTCATAGCCTTAAATCACTAAAAGGTAGCTCAAAACTTGCGCGACCACTCTCTAGGCCAGCGCTCGATCACGACTTTCTTATCTGTATAGAATTCAACTCCATCGCGTCCTTGTCCGTGTAGAACGCCGAAAAAACTATCCTTCCAACCACTAAACGGGAAATATGCCATCGGCGCCGCTACTCCTACGTTGATGCCGACATTGCCGGTGGGCACTTCGTAACGAAACTTTCGCGCAGATGCTCCACTAGAAGTGAAAATAGATGCCGCGTTCCCATACGGGCTGTGGGATAGAATTTCGATCGCTTCGTCCAGATCCCTTGCAGGTTGTAACACAAGCACCGGGCCAAATACTTCCGTTGTAAGTAACAGGTTATTTGAATTAACATCGCTCAGAATGGTGGGTTTTAGAAATGCGCCTTGCGAACCATTTGGCAGCTGCGGCCTCCGTCCATCAAGAATCGCCTTTCCACCACTTTCTACTGCATTGTCAATAAGACTCTCGATTCGTTCTTTGCTTACAGGCGAGATAACAGGACCCATCTGGACATGCTCATCCAGCCCATTTCCGACACGCAGACTTGCTGCGATTTCTGTGATTCTTTCAGTGAACTTATTCCTAGCCTGGCCTACCGTGATCGCCGCCGATACCGCTAGGCAGCGTTGGCCTGCACATCCGAAAGCACTGTCGCTTACAATCTGTGCGGTCATATCCAGATCGGCATCTGGCATGACGACTACATAATTCTTGGCCCCACCTTGGCATTGCACACGTTTCCCATGGGCCGAGGCTTCTGCATACACATATTTTGCAACCGGCGTTGATCCCACGAAACTGATGGCCCGCACATCTGGATGGCGCAATAGTGCATCGACTGCGGCCTTGCCACCCACTACCATGTTTACGACTCCTTTCGGCAAACCAGCTTCGTGCAGCAGTTCTATTAATCGGCGGGCAGTAAGCGGCACGCGTTCAGAGGGTTTCAAAACAAATGTATTCCCACATGCAATTGCATAAGGCAGGAACCAAAGCGGAATCATCGCAGGGAAATTGAAAGGGGTAATTGCCGTGACGACGCCAAGCGGCTGACGAATCAAAATTTCGTCGATGCCACGGGCAATGTCTTCCAGGTTGTATCCTTGCATCAACGTGGGAATGCCGCATGCTACCTCGATGTTTTCGATACCTCGCTGCAGTTCTGCCCGAGACTCAGCGAGCGTTTTGCCGTTCTCTCGGGTAGTAAGTCTTGCAATTTCATCTGCATACCTCTCCAGCAGCTGTTTAAACTTAAATAGATATTGAATGCGTTCCTGTGGCGGCGTGCTACGCCAAGCGGGGAACGCGGCAGACGCCGCGGCGACTGCAGCATTAACTTCCTCTCGCCCAGCAAGCGGTATGGTTGCCAGCACTTCAGAAGTCGCGGGATCGAAAACCTTGACAAACTCAGATGTGCCGCTACGACTCCAGGCTCCGTTTATGCAGTTCAGAGCCGCATTGTCGGTCGGCTCCAGCACACTCATTGTCCTTTATTCCTTTCTGCCTTAATAGGCGCCTATTGCATAAAACGCAATATTTGTTGCATTTATCATATCACGAAGCTATCACGTAAAGTACTATAAGTCAAGCTCCACGCGCTCATTGGCGGGTCTTCGCTAACGCCCATAAGCAATTGCGCTTCTGAATCGAACCAGCCGTATGGCCCTTTCGGTTTTCAACAATTTCGTATTCTCCACATGCACACTTTGAAGCCAAGCGTTGTCTGAAAACACTAATCGCGCTGCGGTTAAGCGCGTTAGGACCAGTCCCCTTTCAGTTTCGGTGCTTCTAGCCTTACTTCGACCTTAAACGGCAATAGTGAGACATCCAAGGTTAGTGGTGAAATTGCGCAATTTGCTGTCTCACGAACCGTGCCTGATCACTATCGGGACCGAGCCACTTCTCATAGATAGTGAGCGCCTGTTTTAGAAGCGCAATGCCTACGTTCCGTTGGCCGGAATTGCTCATGAGCATGCCTAGGTTCGCAATATCAGCCGCAGTTTCCGGCCGATCCGGACCGTAGAGCGAGGCATCAATGTTAATCGCGTGGCGATAAAGTTCGCCGGCTTCCCAAACGTTTCTCTTATTCCAGAGAACATCCGCCAGATTGGTGCAGGTCATTGCTAACTGCACACTTTCGGGTCCGAACTTGTCTTCAGAAAGGGTTAGAGCTGTGCGCTCCAATCTCTCGGCCAGATCCAGTTCACGGCGGTCTTCTAGTAAGTTTCCGAGCGTATTCAGAACTTCGACCGTGACCTGCGGGTCCGCTTGTGCCACAGTCTGTTGAATGGAGAGTGCGCGCCACAGAAGAGGTTCGGCTTCCTGATCGCGGCTGCGGGCGCGTAGCTCAAGAGCATACTCTAGCGCGATGAGGGCGACATGGGGCGAATCTTTCCCCGAGGCCTCCTCCTCAGCTGCAAGAGCACTCTGGTAATAAACGTCGGCGCGTTCGCGGTCCATTTCGGCGAGTTTCACGAACGAACGGGAAGCTACGCGTAGGCTCTTTCCTTTCGCTGCCTGTGTGAATAGATCGAACGCCTCACTGCGCTTGCCTTGAGCCTCGAGAGCGCGCGCAAGAGTTTCGCGATCCGCATCGACCGTAGGGTCCGCATTATGCTTGTCAATTGCAAGGGCGAGCCGTAATGGCTCTTCGGCTCGTGCGCTCTCATTAAGCTCCAAAAGGAATGAACCCAGATCCGAGGCCGCGCGCGCGACCTTCGGATTATCCGGGCCCGATAGCCGTTCCCTTTCGCCAAGGGCCATCACATATACCGGGATCAAGGTCGACAGGTCAGCTGGCAAGATAACCCCCTGAATGGACCCCTCTTTGGCGTGCGCTGGTTTCAAGTACTTAACAACTCGCTTGGAAGGAATCAGTTTCCGCCCGCTTGGGTCATAGATCCCGATCCAGTGATTGGTGAACTTGAGGTTTGTATTGACTACCACCTGAGGCATGTGACAATCTATGCAAGCACCAAATGAGATCGGTCCAATGTGTACAACCTTCGAATGGCAAGATAGGCATCGTTCATCGTAAGATGAAGGTGATGTCTCTAGAAGCTGATGTGGATCGTGGCACGTGATGCAGGAGAGCGCCCCGTTGCTGTTGCGGAAACAAGCAGAGCGGTGCAGGTACGCAGGTTCATGACGCACATTCCAAGCGTTACTCCAGTCTGTATTGTCATCTAGATCGCTCGCCTGACGATGACACGTCCCGCACAGGATATTAATCTGCATTGCCGTGAACCGAGCAGGATTCTGAATCGGACTAGCACCGCCAGATTCAGCGTGCTTGCGCCCAGGCCCGTGACACGCCTCGCAATGTACGCCCGGTTCACTTGGCAGCAACCGAAAATTCGCACCGAGCCTTATCGGGCCGGTCGAGTGGCAACGAAAACACCTTAAAACCGTGGCAACTGGATCAAACGTGCGGTATACACGATCCGCTGAGGTTGTGTGGCCCGGCGTGATTCCAAGCGATTTGGTAGAAACGTAATAGCTTAAACCATGTTCGGCAATGCTGTCCTCGCTAATCTGGCTGACCCACGTGATTGCCTTAGCACCAGCGCCGAAAGCCCACTGCGCATGGCTGCCAGGACCAGGATCCGTTTGTTCCGCTCGCCTCAGCGCGTGCGCGTGTCCAGTCTTCCCTTGCGATTGAAACTGCGATCGGTGACACTTGCCGCACACGAAACTTCCGACATAACTTGTAAGGTTATCCTGCGCGCCGAATGGCGCCATGTAGCTCGCGAACAAAAAGATGGTGCATGCTTTCAGGCCGGGCACATCAATTCAAACCTTATGCTCGCTGACGCTCTGCTTTAGCAAACGATTTACTGTTCTCCAAATAGTTCTTAAAGGTTCTCTCCGTTAAATTTCCTTCACATCAAAACAGTAACCTCATCACGAGCTGTATCAGTCTAGGCTGATTGACCTGAGTAGTAATCTGACCTGTTGTTGCGTTTGCCGCAGTGGTTACGACGGCGTTTGGAGGTCCGAACTGCACTCGGTTGAACAAATTGTAAAACTCTCCCCGGAATTCCAGACTAAAGCGTTCTGTGAGCGCCGTCTTCTTGAGCAGGGAGAGGTCATAATTGGCGATACCGTCAGTACGCAGTGTCGGATCGGTTGCGCCTTCAGTCCCGAGTGTGTAAGCCGCAGGAACTGTGAAGCACGAGACGTTGAACCAATCTAATAGCCGCGACTGCGCGGCCCCACTAGTCTGCTTGTTACAGTCAGCCATCACGTTTGGGCGCCGGCCGTAACCAGGACCGATTGCAGTGCCGGTTGCCGTCAACGCAATCGGAAAACCATCTTGGAAAGTAGAAATCCCACTGATGCTCCAACCGCCTACCAGCTTGTTCTCTAAGTTATTCCCCCCGTTCAGAAACTTATGGCCTGTGCCAAATGGGAGATCCACCGCATAGCTCACCGTCAGCCGGTTGCGCGAGTCGAAGGTAGCTAGTGCTTTCTCCGCGCGCAGATTGTTGGGATCTTGCAGGCTGGTCAGGTAGCCTGGGCTTCCCGCGTTTTGATCCAGCCACCCGGTCAGGCTAGCGACATCAGATAAGAGCTTGGAAAAAGTATAGGCCGCCAACACCGTCCCACCGTGTGCAAAGCGCTTCTCCACCTTCATCTGGAGGGCATGATAGCTGGAGTGGAACACATCCGCATAGGCTTCTGAAACGCTCGTGTATTCGGGGAAGGGTAACAAAAGTTGCGCTCGCGTTACCGTTGGCGCCGACAGCGATCCAGTCTTGACTATCCCGTAGAACGGATTCGCAACTTGGCTATTCAAAGCGCTCCCTAGTGATAAATCCTGGAACGGCAGAACGTCCGCCTGTAGGCCTCCAGTGGGCAGGTGAATCCCTACCGACCCTGCGTAAGCTGTTTCAAGCACCACACCACGCGGCAACTGGCGCTGCACGGTGAAGTTCCATTGCCCCTGATATGGATAGGGAAGAAATTGGAGGGGTATATTGCTAAGCCCACCCCCAAGCAGCAAAGCCTGAGCTTGATTGTGGGGAGAGTTGCCAGGAGTCTGAATGAAACCATTGGGGAACGGATTACTGAGGGAATAGTACGGCGTAACGCCACCATCCAACGTAGCAAGCCACTGCGTACTGTATGAATTAATTGTCTGTGCCCAGGGGGCGACGCTGAACTGAAGATTGGACGGGAGGTAATAAATGCCTCCGCCCACTCGGATCACGGTCTTGTCGTTTAGCCGGTACGCGAGCCCTAAGCGTGGAGCGACAAGGTCAAAATGCTCCCTCATCATGCCTTTCTCCGGCATTTGGGATGTATTCGCAAAATCCACAGCACCAAAGATCGGCTCCCCATTCAATGTAATTCCGGCCGCTTGCAGCGCCGGATTGATTTCGCCAGGATTGAACGAAGCAACGCGGTTGTACCGTTCTCGCCAGACACCAGGGATCTCCCAACGGAGACCGGCAGTTACGGTGAGTTTCGGTGTTGCCTGCCAAGTGTCTTGAGCATAGTATCCTTGATAACGCAGAGACTCCCATGGGAGCGAAAATGCCGTTTCACTGCCGCTGGAACCGAAACCGAGCAGCATCGAGGCCAACGCGTTGCCTGTTGCGCCGGGGTTTAGTCCATTGGCAGCCGTAAAGTTATTAGTAAACGTAAACGAACCGCCATCAAATGTCTGATAATAAGTGTTCTGCATATCCCGCCAGTCGGCCCCAAATTTCAAGGTGTGTTTGCCCTTCACCCAGCTCAGGTTCGGAGTCAGCAAATAGTCATTTTCCGTGGATAGAATATGCAGACCGCTAGCAGTTGTGTAGCCGCTGATGGTGAAGCTCGGAATCGACGTACCCGGACCGCCATGAATAATGGGAATCTGCTGATCCATGTAGGCTGGAAAGCCGAACGTCTTGCTCAGACTGATATTGGGATACGACTCGAGGCGGTCATACGGAAACCGCACATAAGACGCGCGGATGTCAAGAACCATGGTGGGGGCGATCAGGTAAGTCACCCCAACGACCGCTTCCTGAGTAGTGAAGCTCTCGGGAGAATAAGGATCGTTTGCGTAAATTCCATTGTGCATTGGTGTGCAAGGCTGGTTCAGTGAAGACCACCTCGAATATCGCGCAAAGGCTCGGAGCTTGTCGCTTACAGTGTCGTCGAGACGACCGTTTTCCTGGTCGTTGTTCCCGCCTATCGTACAAGTGGTGGAATAGTTGTTGATTGCCGTGTAACTCTGGCCTGGCAGGTCGGGCAAAGCCATCAGCGGGAAGGCGAGAATCTTCGCGGCCACCGGGTTGATGCGGTTTGCGGGGATGATGTTTCCTGGGAAAGGCGTACGAGCGGCTCCCGCACTGTACGCCGCGGCCGCAACACCACCTGGGCAAGCTGAGTTTCCAGCTATGCCGCACTGTGTTAGCGGATCATAAATCGGGATCAGTGCGCCCGAAGCGTTCCTATAGCCCGAGAAGTCCCCAGCATACATAGCCGGAAGCGGCACCGTCCCAAGGTAATTCGCCCCTTGGCGCAGCGCAAACGCTTCCCAGGCTGCGAAGAAAAAAATTCTGTCTTTCTTTATAGGCCCACCACCATCAAGACCATACTGATTCTGGTGGAACGGTGCTTTCCCCTGACCAGTCGCGTTCGCAAAGAAAAGATTGGCGTTCAAATCGGTATTGCGGAAATATTCATACGCGCCACCATGAAATTCGTTGGTACCAGACTTTGACGAGATATTGATGACGCCGCCCGAGTAGCGGCCGTATTCGGCGCTATTACTGTTGGTCTGTACTCGGAACTCAGAGACAGCGTCCGGACTCGGCACCATATTGACTAGGTTGCCCAGCGCAGAATTCGCGGGAACACCGTCATAATAGACCGCGCCCTGATTTGCCATGCCACCACCGATCTGATAATTGCCCGCTGCGAAGATATTCTTGCCGGTAAGCGCGTTCCCGCTGGTCGTGCCCTGTGGCACGACGCCCGGAACCAGCGCAGTAAGATTCATTAGGTTACGGCCGTTTACCGGAAGCTCCTCCACTTCCCGAGTATTGATTACTTGGCTCAGGTTTGCATTGTCCGTCTGTAATAGCGGCGCTGTGGCCTGGACTTCAACGGTCTGGTTGATCTGTCCAAGTTCCATTGAAAAGTCCTCACGGACTGTACCCGACACCGTCACTTGAACGTTTTCGCGGGTGACTCTCTTGAAGCCTGTTTCTTCCACCGTCACCCGGTACACTCCAGGGACCAAATTGAGAAACTGATATTCGCCTCCCGGACCGGACTGCACCTGATGCGTTTCACCAGTTTCAACATTCGTGAGCGTTACGGCCGCGCCGCGCAGCACCGCGCCGGACGGATCGGTTATAGTGCCCACCACAGAACCGTAAAACACTTGACCGAAAACAGGTACCCTTACTATCACAGCAACACCCAGAAACAGCACAACAATCAAGATTGACAATTTCCTGTGGCTCATGTTCACCCTCAACGCAGTCGCTAAGTTCGGGAACTTTTATTGCGTATAATGCAATACATATTGCCGACAGAATGATACTATCATCGGAACCGACACGTGTCAAGCAAAAAACGCGTTTTATGTTATTAGCGGTTATGACCAACTGCCTGTACAAATAGCGTGAGCGCTACATAAACCACAGGAAATGTTTTAGGGGCTGGCGATAGTCGGAGGCTGGTTAAGCTTCCAATCGGGCAGCCAAGCAGGAAGTTCACTCGTTCGTGCCATCGGCAGGTTGATGAGCAACTGCGTGAGATACCGTTGCGGGTCGATATCATGCCTGCGGCAGGTTGAGGTTAAGCTGGCCAAGATGGCCCCAGTTCTTCCGCCGCGCGGATTCCCCACGAATAATGAGTTCTTGCGGTTCAACACCACGCGCTTCATCTCTCGTTCCGAAACGTTGTTGTCGAGGGGCACGGCGCCATCAGAGCAGAACACGTTTAGTTCCGTCCATTGGCTCAGGGCATAGCTGATGGCCTCCGCCATCGGATGGCGGGGTAGCAGCTGCTGTTTCCAGGTCAAAAACTGCTCGCGCAACTCGACGAGCACGGG
>Ga0209061_1004028_pt1 | contig 14814 bp, 13 predicted proteins | sample Coa_R1_10_FD_187157 | JGI IMG/M metagenome (GOLD analysis project Ga0209061, IMG submission 187157) | Surface soil microbial communities from Centralia Pennsylvania, which are recovering from an underground coalmine fire - Coalmine... | ecosystem: Environmental > Terrestrial > Soil >...
ACGGTCCGAGTTACCGGCTCAAGGACCACGTCAACCCGAAGGGAGGTGACCAGAACCGATGACTAGTCGGGAGCGGACCTACACGTCAGGGTGTACGCGCGACGACATCAGGGCTTGACCGCCGACAGGGGCAAGCACCGGATCCTCCGCCTCATGCGACGCCATGGGCTGCTCGCCCCCCAGCGAGCGAGGCGCAAGCGGTCGCCCCGTCCCCACGACGGCCGCATCGTGACCGACGCCCCCAACCTGCGCTGGGGCACGGACGGCACCATGGCCTGGACCCGCACCGACGGCTGGGTGTGGGTCTTCGTCCTCGTCGACCACCACACCGACGAGGCCTGGTGCCACGTGGCCAAGGTGGGCAACCGCTTCGCCGCCCTCCAGCCCGTCTACGACGCCGTAGTCGACCGCTTCGGCCGCCTGGGCCCGAACGTGGCCCGAGGCATCAAGCTCCGTCACGACTGGGGCAGCCAATACCGGGCCCACCACTTCCAGTGCTCTCTCAGCTGGCTCGGCATCACCGACGATGCCGCCTTCGTCGGCGAGCCGGAGTGCAACGGCGTGGCCGAACGGTTCATCCGCACCCTGAAGGAGCAGTGCCTCTGGGCCGAGCCCTACGAGGACGTCGATCACCTGCGTCAGGCCGTGGCCGCCTTCTGCGAGCTCTACAACGCCGAATGGCTCATCGAGCGTCTGGGACACTGGACGCCATGAGAGGCCTACGCAGCTGCGTCCCTCGAGGACGCCGCGTGATAGTCATGGAAACTGTCCAACGAACCGGGGCCGCAACAGAGGCATCGATGTCGAGCTCGACCGGCTCCTTGTCCTTTTATGAGCCCCGCCCGGCGCCACACCTGTTGCGCACCGAGGCGAAGCCCGCCGTGGGCGCGGAGACGGTGGGCTTGTGCAGGTCTTCGGTGCAGAAGATCATCTCGGACGTGTCCGCCTGGTTGAAGTGCTGGACATTCGAGGAGCCCAGTCCCCCTGCCCGGGAGGCGTTTCCGCAGATGCCCGCGATCAGCTCAAGCCGCGGGGTTGAAGATGGACGGCTTCCCTTGACACCCGATCGATCGATCGGTAGCCTACTTAATGATGCCACGTCGTAAGGACGACCGCGCGAAGGTTGTGAGGCGAGAAGATAAGACTGAGTCAAGGATCAGCGCCGCTGCGCTTTACCTCTTCTCGACGAAGGGCTTCGAAGCTACCGGTATCCGTGATATCGCACGCGATGCTGGCGTCACGACCGCCGCTCTTTACCACTACATGGGCACCAAGAACGATCTGCTATTCCGCCTAGTTCGTGACGGGATGACTCGACTGATTTCGAGAGCCCGAGAGGCTCTGAAGAACGCTACGTCGTCGGCTGAGAAGATCACGGCACTCATGACAAGCCATGTCCTATTCCACACGCACGAGCCGCTTCTCGCCCGCGTCATTGACACACAGTACCGGTCTCTCACCGAAGACCGCCGTGCCGAAGTACAAGCACTGCGTGACGAATACGAGGCGCTTTGGGCTGGGGTGCTGTTGAAAGGTCGCGACACCCTTGAATTCGATGTTAGGGAGCCGTCCCTTGCGCGCTTAGCACTGCTTGAGATGGGAAACGGCGTAGCGCAATGGTACCGGCCGAGCGGAAGACTCTCAGCGGGTCAGATCGCCGAGGAGATGTCCCGGCTGTCGCTGCGCTTGCTTGGCTTTCAAGCGTCAGGAGGTGCTAGGGCTACTTTGACGGCAGCCTCGGCACCGAGTACCGACGAGGCGCTTGATGACTCTCTGACGGTAGCACCCGGCACCGCTTCTTAGCATTGAGACGTGAGCTTCTCTGGAAGGAAAGGACGCTGTGATGATGACTTCACGTGTGGGGATGTGCTTCCTAGACCGTCCTGAGCCGCGCCGTCAGGTCGAGCTCGCTAAGCGGTGCGAATCGCTTGGGTATGAGTCGATGTGGGTCTGCGAAACTCGGACCGCGCGTGACGCTATCTCGGTGCTTGGCGCCATGGCTTGCGTCACAGAACGGATCAAGCTCGGCTCGGGTGTGGTGAACAGCTGGACTCGACCGGCTTCGCTAATGGCGCTTACCTTCGCATCGCTCGATGAGCTGGCACCGAATCGCATGATCCTCGGGATCGGGGCGTACTGGGACCCCCTCGCGTGGAAGCAGGGGATTACGCGCCGCAAGCCGATCAAGCAGATGCGGGAATATGTAGAAGTCGTACGGCGACTGCTCGCCATGGAAACTGTCGACTTCGAAGGTGAGCTGGTTCAGGTTCGCGACCTGAAGCTTGAGATGGGTTCGGGCGTTGAGCGCCGTCCTCGAAACGTACCCATCTACATCGGTGCGACAGGACTGCAGATGCTGGAGCTGACCGGAGAGATCGCCGATGGCGTTTTACTAAACGCTTACACCTCGGTCGCCCACCAGGCCGCGTCCCTGGCGCACCTGGAGGCTGGCGCGAGGAGAGCAGGACGGACTTTGGACAACTTCGACATTCCTCAGCTCGTTGTCGTAGCCATGGACGACAAAGACGCCGAACGTGCACGGTGGGTTGCTCACTACATGGCCACGATGTACATCGGCCAGCAACCGCACATAGGCAAGGCTAGCGGCATTCCTGAGAGTGACGTCGCCAAAGTGAGGGAAGCGATGGGTAGTTGGCCGCCCAAGCCCGGTGGGATCGAATCAGCAATGCCGCTAGTGCCCACGAAGGTTGTTGAAGCGCTGACTGTTGCTGGCACAGCCGAAGAGTGCCGGCAGAAGGTGCAAGACTGGGTCACCCGGCCGAACGTCTATCCGGTTATCCTGCCACTGACAGACAACTTTGAGGAAATTGCCGACGCATTCGCTCCCTCTGCGGGCTGAGGTGCGTGAAAGAACACGTGGTCACTCGATTACAGGAAGAATCATGATATTAGAGGAGGAACCATGATTGTTCGCGGCGCCCTGATCCAGATGAGGACGACCTACGACAAAGAAAAGAACCTGACGAAGGCAGAGGAGTACATCCGCCAGGCAGCTGCAGACGATGCTGCGCTCGTCTGTCTACAAGAACTGTTCAACACGGTGTATTTCTGCTATGAGATGGACAACCGGCACTTCGCTCTTGCTGAGCCGATCCCGGGTCCAACTACCGATCGCATTGCCACGCTTGCGAAAGACCTTGGCATTACCATTGTGGCGCCACTTTTCGAGCGGACCGTCGAAGGTCAGTACTACAACGCGGCGCCGACGATCGGCCCAGATGGGCGCATCCTGAGCGTCTACAGGAAGAGCCATATTCCGCTCGTCAATGACCCGAGCATTATGGGCCTCGAGAAGTACTACTTCACTCCTGGGGATAGCGGCTTCATTACCGCGCCCCTTGGTGAACAGACTCGTATCGGCACCCTGGTGTGCTACGACCGACACTTCCCCGAGGGAGCCCGTGGCCTTGCAATGAATGGTGCGGAAGTTGTGCTGATTCCGACGGCTACCGCAGGAATGTCAAAATATCTGTGGGAGTTGGAGCTCCGCGCCCACGCTGTCGACAACATCTACTACGTTGGGGGTGTTAACCGTGTTGGCCGCGACGATGGCGGCGGTCCCAACGAGTTCTATGGCAGCTCGATGTGGGTGAGCCCGCGTGGCGAGATTTTGGCGCAGGGCAGCGACAAGGATGACGACATTGTCATTGCTGACCTCGACCTTGGAGTAATCGCCGAGATCCGGAATCGTTGGGGCTTTTTCCGGGACCGTCGCCCCGACCTCTACGGGGTGTTGGCCCGTTAGAACCCGATAGAAATAGAGAAGAGGATAAGAAAGTTATGGATCTCGGCTTGTCCGGGGCCGTTGTCGTCGTCACTGGGGCGAGCCAGGGGATTGGCCAGGAGATTGCCGTCGCGTTCGCCAGCGAAGGGGCGAAAGTGGCGGCGATTGCTCGAACTGCCAGCGGGTTGGCGCACACGCGTGAGCTTGCATCCAAGGTCGGAGCTGGGAATGTGCACGAGTTCGTTTGCGATATTCGAGATGAAAGCCAAGTTGTCGCCACGCTTGCCGCTGTGGGTGATGAGCTCGGCTCTCCAGATGTGGTTGTCAACAACGCTGGCGCCCGCCAGCTCTTCGGCGAACTGACACGGCTGAGCCTGCAGGACTGGGAAGAGGCGTTGGCGAGCAACCTTATGGGTGCGCTGCTAGTGACGAAGGCGACGCTCGGCAGGATGATCGAGCGTGGTTCTGGTTGTTTCGTCAACATCGGCTCGATCGCTGGCACTCGTCCGATCGGCAGGATCGCTGCGTACTCAGTGGCGAAGAGCGGCCTGCACGCGCTGACCCGAGCTGTGGCTTATGAAGGAGCTGCTAACGGTGTGCGCGCCAATGTCATCGCTCCGGGTTGGATTGAGACCCCGATGAACCACGAGCTGCGCACCGACAAGCGACTCCGCTCGTCCCTTGAGGCGATAGTTGAAGGTATCCCGATGAGGCGGTTCGGGAAGCCAGCGGACATCAGCTCCCTGGCCCTTTTCCTGGCAAGCCCGCTATCTGCCTACATCACGGGCCAGATCTACCACGTCGACGGTGGCGTGTGCTGACACCCAGCTGGCGAGGGCCACGCCAAAGGTTTGGATCGACGATCGGCGCTGCGCCGATCGTCGCTTGGCCATATTCGCTACAAGAGGAGGTCGACAGTGCCCATTGACATCCGAATCAAGACGCCCTTGCGTGATGGCGATTCCGATCCCCGCGTTTACGTACCAGACAGGTATCGTCGGTACAACGAACTTTATGGCTATGAGGACCTGATGAACATCTCGGTCTCCGAGCTCATTGAAGAGATGCGTAAGCATGGCGTAAAGCAGAGTGTTCTCCAAGCCGAGCATGAGTGGGGTGACGACGAGTCGTGGAACGATCGGGTGGCAAAGATCGTACGAGCTTATCCCGAGCAGTTCGCAGTCGGCTTCGGGAGCGTCGACCCACGCAGAGGTTACGAGGCGGTGAAAGAGGTTGACCGATGCATCAAGGACCTCGGTTTGAAGGGCATAGTCTTCGAACCGGGCTTCTTGCGGATCGAGCCGACGCACCGGCTATGCTATCCAATTTACGCCAAGTGCACGGAGTTGGGGGTGCCGGTCGGGCTGCACACAGGCGTAAACTTCTCATCTGACGGGCCTATCCGCTATGGATCGCCGCTTGAGATCGATCAGGTAGCATGCGACTTTCCAGAGCTAGTCATCATTTGCCATCACGGCGGTTGGCCTTGGCCACATGAGAGCGTGGCAGTCGCCTGGAAGCATCCGAATGTCTACCTTGAGTTCGGGGCAATTGCCCCCCGTTACATGGCTAGGGACGGAGGCTGGGGCGACATGGTGCACTTCATGGACACCGTTCTGAGGGATAAGATTTTGTTTGGTTCGGACTGGCCGATGCTGCGATACGAACGGGCGTTTTCGGAGATCGCGCAACTGCAGCTTAGCGACTCCTCGCTTGAGGCCTACCTTGAGGGGAACGCCAGGCGTCTCCTCGACCGGCTTGTCTGAGTTCCAGCGTTGTGACGATGGGTCATTCGAGGGGAAGCTCGCCGGAGCTGGGTGATGAAGGGGACACCTTAGCGGCGCTCTTTCGGCCGCGCAGCGTAGCGATCGTCGGCGCCTCTGAACAGTCTGGCAAATGGGGTAACTTGATAGTACGCCACGTGCTCAAACATTTTCGTGGCAACGTTTATCCGGTTAATCCTCGGTCAACTACTATTGCGGGGTTGCCGGCGTTCCCAAGTGTGCGCGACTTGCCGGAACCGCCCAGCCTGGCAGTGATCGGCGTGCCACGAGATCAGGTCGCCACCATTGTGGAGGACTGCGGACACCGTGGGTGCCGCGTTGCAGTAATCGTTACCTCCGGCTTCGCTGACGCCGGTGCGGCAGGTCGGCGCGAGCAGGAACGGCTGCTCCACTGTGCTCAGACCCATGGCGTGCGCATTGTGGGCCCAAACTGCATGGGCGTGTATTCGGCTGCTGCCGGCCTATACGCAAGTGTCGCGTTAAACCCAGGGCCCACAGGCGGCGTGGCAGTACTCTCCCAGAGTGGCAACGTGGGCGTGGCGATGTTCGAGCAGTTCCGCCGCCACGGTGTTGGGATGCATTCATTCGTCGGACTCGGCAATCAGGCAGACGTTACTGCCTCGGAGCTAATTGCTGAGCTTGCGCGCGACGAAACATGCAGCGTTGTCTCTGTATACCTGGAGGACGTAGGCGATGGCCGTCAACTGCTGGAAGCGCTTGTTTTCTGTAGCCGTCGAAAGCCGGTAGTCGTTTTGCGCGGCGGCGGCGAGGTGTCGGGAGCGGCCGCAGCGCGCTCACACACTGGCTCACTCGCCACGCCAGCGAGGCTCTCACAACAACTGTTCGAAGAAGCTGGCGCCATTGTCGTTCATGACCTCGACGACCTGACAACAACTGCCCTCGTGTTGAGCTGTACTCCCCGACGCCGCACCCGGCGGCTGGCCATACTGACCGACGGTGGCGGTTTTGGGGTGCTTGCCGCTGATGAAGTCGACCGTGTCGGGCTCAGGCTGGCGAACGTTGGCAAGGCTACCCGCGCCGCGATTCGGGGCGCTCTGCCTGCTTACTGTAGTGTTGACAATCCGACCGACGTCGGCGGTGACTCCGACTCCAACCCGTCTGTGTTTGGAACCGTTGGTGTGGCTCTGCTAGCCGATCCCGGCGTCGACGCACTGCTGATAAGCGGCATTGTTGGCGGTTACGGCGCCACATTCGATCCCTCCTTCGAAGAGGTTGAACGCCGTGTCGCCGATTCGATCGTGAAGGCGAGTCAGGAACAGGGCAAGGCCGTCGTCGTACAGAGCGTGTGGTCCGTGGATAGCGCGCCGGTACTTGAGCAATTCACCCGCCACGGCGTGCCAGTGGTCGAATCGCTCCGTTGTGCCGTACGTGCCCTGGGTCACCTCGACCGATATGTCGAATGGTCCAGCCATTGGCGCCGGCCGCCGCGCGGTGGGCACAGGCCAGCCGCCAAACGGGCGCGGGACATGGGACTATTCTCCGGCCATACCTTCGATGAAGCTGAGGCGTATCGGTTGCTGGTCGCATTGGGGGCCCGCGTACCGGACTTTTCGGTCGTTGCTACGGAGACTGAGGCGGTCGTCGCGGCCAAGCGGATCGGCTACCCCCTTGTGGTGAAGGCGCTTGTCGCATCCGCGCATAAGAGCGAGGTGGGTGCTGTCGCGCTTTGGATTGTCAACGAGCAGGCACTGCGACGCGCTGTTCGCTCGATGCGGAAGTTGAGTAAGGAGATTCTCCTGGCGGCTCAAATCCCGGGCGTCGCTGAGGTTCTCGTGGGCGGGATGTACGACGATAGATTCGGGCCAATCGTCAGTCTAGGTATTGGCGGGTTACTCACGGAGGCGCTCGGCAGCGCCGTATTCGCCCGGGCGCCGCTCGACGCTGAGCACGCTCGTGCCCTACTCCGGCGCGATCCAGTGCTCCGGCGCGTCCTCGAGAGTCGGCGGCGTGGTGCGCCACTTGCCCTCGATGAACTCGTCAAACTGGTCGTTCTCGTCGGCGACCTTAGTGCTTCGTCGACTTCGCCGTTCACAATCGAGCTCAACCCAGTCATCCTCGATGAGCAACATGCGTGGGTGGTGGACGCAAAGATTCGCCGGGAGCGCTAAAGGCTTCGGGCCTTTGCGTCCTATCGGCGTCAGATCGCCAGATTCGCACCTTAGCGATGCCGGTACATCAACCTTCACGCAGTGTCGGTGTCGCGGCACCGCTCTGCGTAAAGCTGGCCAGCTGGCACTTTTCTCGTTGCAATGGCTAGTTGTCTCGTCGCTCGTTTCGGCATCGATCCTCATCGTCATGTCAAGCGTGCTTGGGATGCGCGGAGCACAAGCCGACAGCTACGTGGCGCGGGGAATCGCCTTCGTCGGGCTTTTCAGCATCAGTCAGATGCTCTTTGGCCACCGGAGCGCCGCCTATGAAGGGCCGTCTACCTTCACTTTGGCGGCGGTTGCACTCGTTCTCATCCATCTCCCCGCCGTCGACCGGATCCCGGCGCTGTGTGTAGCATTAATGTTCTCGGGCGCTGCACTCGCTGTCCTTTCGTTCTGCCCGGTCACGACTTCAATCGCGTTGCGCCTTGAGTCAGCCTACCTAAACGGAATGTTTCTGCTCCTTCTTGGGCTGACTGTGGCCATCGACACGATGCCGAAGGCGCTCGGCCATGGCAGTGACCCTGGTGCCGAGCGGATCGTCATGCTGGTGGTAGTCGTCGCGGTGACCCTATTGGCGGAGGCTGTCTCGGCCTTTCGTAACCTCTCAGTGCTTCTCGCTGTTGTGGCCGGTGGCGCGGCAATGCTCGCCTACGGCGGCATTCATGTCGTCCCTGCCGGCCGCCTCGACCTCATTACTCCGCGGGTCTCTCGAGCCTACTTCTCCGTCAGTGCGATCGTGCCAGCGATTGGAGCGGCGGTGATGATCGCCGGCAACAGCTGGTTCACCGAGGTCGCCGTAGCAAGGGCGCAGCGCTCAAATCAGAAGCCCTCGTTGTTTCGGCGTGGACTGCTCATCACGGCGATCTCCCACCTCGTACAGGGGCTTTTGCCCGGGATGGGGACCGTGCCCCATGGCGAGTCGGGCGCGCTTGTTGCCAAGCGGCCGCGCTCGGCACGGCTCGCTCTCGGACTGGCTTCGTCGGTGATGATCCTTGTCCCTTTCGTCCCTGGTCTTCGGCGTGTCACAGCGTGGTACCCGCCGACGCTAGGCGCCGACGTACTGCTGGCGATTTCGCTCTCGCTCGGGTTGCTGGGACTGCGCCAGCTTGTGGCCGTCAACTGGCAGCTTCGGCGTGCCATCTGCTCCGCTGCTGCCGTCCTGGCTTGCGCCGGGGTCGCGCTAGCGCCACGGACGTGGTTCCCCGGTCCTTTCGGGGTCATCGGGGCCAGCCCGATTGTTGTCGGTGTCCTGCTGGCGCTTTGTGGCGAAGGGGGTGCATTTCGTCGGCGGCTCCCAGTAATGCAGGACAGGCCCTCGTCTCTTGACGATCTGCCGATCGATCGGTAAACTAGCCCCGCTTAGTCACCAACAGAACTATCCGACGCCAGACAGGTTTGATATGACGAAAATCGCCATCCGAAACGGTCGGATTGTCACCTCATCTCAGTTGTATTCAGCCGATCTTCTGATAGTTGATGAAAAGATTTCGGTGATTGGCGAATTGCCAGATGTAGCGGTGGACCGGACGATCGACGCAGGTGGCTGCTTCGTGATGCCAGGGGGGGTGGATCCCCACACCCACATGGATACGCCCACGATGGGGACTGTCACCTCTGACGATTTCGAGACTGGTACCGTCGCTGCCGCCGTCGGCGGGACCACGACGATCATCGACTTCCCGATCCAAGGCAAGGGCGACGACCCTCGCACGTCTTTCGAAACATGGCAGGCCAAAGCAGAGGGCAAGGCAGCGGTCGACTGGGCCTTCCATGAGATCATCACAGAGGTTACGGGCGACACGCTCCCGGCGCTCCATGAACTTGTCAAGGAGGGAGTGACGAGCTTCAAACTCTTCACTGCCTACCCAGGGTCGTGGATGCTCGACGACGGAGCTATTTTCCAGGTACTGCGCTCGTCATCGGAGAACGGTTCGTTCGTGATGCTGCACTGTGAGAACGGGCTCGCGATAGACGTGCTAGTCAAGGAGGCATTGCGACGCGGGGAAATTGCGCCAATCTACCACGCTCGTACACGCCCGTCGACAGCTGAAGGCGAGGCAACCGGTCGAATGATCGCGCTCGCCGAGATGGCGCAGGTCCCGATCTACATCGTGCACCTCTCCGCCGCCGAAGCTTTGCGCCAGGTGGAAGAGGCTCGCGACCGCAATGTACGCGTGTTTGCTGAAACCTGCCCGCACTACCTCGTGTTGAGTGAGGAAAAGCTTGCCGAACCTGACTTCGAGGGCGCCAAGTATGTGTGCTCGCCGCCGCTTCGCAGCACCGAGCACACCGCCGCGCTATGGCGCGGCCTAGCAAACGGCAGCCTACAGGTCGTGTCGACAGACCACGCTGCGTTCTGCTTCAAAGGCCAGAAGGAGATGGGGCGCAACGACTTCTCGAAGATTCCGAACGGTATACCCGGTGTCGAGTGGCGGATCGCGCTACTCCACCACTACGGCGTTGGTGGTGGACATATCACGCTCAATCAGTTCGTCGACTACGTATCGACCGCGCCAGCGAAGCTCTTCGGCCTTTACCCGCGTAAGGGAGAGATCGCGCCAGGCTCAGACGCCGATATCGTTGTATTTGATCCGCACGTCGAGAAGACGCTCAGCGTTAAAGACCAGTATACGAATAGTGACTACAACCCTTATGAGGGAAAAAGGATCGTCGGATGGCCAAAGACGGTTCTGCTTCGCGGTGAGGTCATCGCTGAGAACGGGCGGTTCGTGGGCCGTTCTGGACAAGGTCAGTTCCAAAGATCGTCGCCCTCGACAGCTCTCGGCTAAGGGGGCATGCCCAACGGCAAGTAGAGCAAAGAGCAGAGCTCTCTTACGGTCGACCAGCTATTTCAAACTACCGGTCCTGACCTGCACAAAGGGAAAGGGGTCCGAGACACAGAGTGGGCAATGAGTCTCAAAAAGACACCGAAAGAACGGAGGGAATAGTGCGCCTGAAAAGCAGGCTTATAGCGGTCGCGGTCGTGTTCGGCCTGATTACCTCGCTAGCGGCCACCGGAGCACTGGCGGCAAAGACACCTGCAACGCGTAGCAAGGCGAGCGGCATAGCACTCGCCCGGCAAGCGCTACGTGCGGCGACCGCTGTGCCCAAATTCGTAGCACCGGGACCGCCCTTCAACGCTCGGGCAGCGATGAAGGGTAAGACGATCTTCAATGTGTCAATCGGCACTCAAGATGAGTTCATCCAGGTTATCGAGGGCGTTGAGCAGCAGATTGCGAAGAAGGTCGGCTTCAATTTCGTTTCCTGGGCCAACACGGGAACACCTGAGCAGTGGTCACGAGGTGTGCAGACTGCAATAAACGAGCACGCTAGCCTCATCGACCTGCTCGGACTGAACCCCGAGCAGATTGCTCCCGCCGTGGCGGCAGCCGTGAAGGCAGGCATTCCCGTTGTCTCTACGGACGCCTACGACCTCTCGCAGAAACCTCCAGCGTCGCTGCATTTAAGCGCCTATGTAGGCATTCCCTACGCGAAGGCGGGACGGTTAATGGCTGACTGGACGACCGTGGCGACTGGCGGCAAGGCGAACGCCCTGGTGATTGGATCGCCCGAGGTGGTGGCTAGTGCAGCGCAGGTGGGGGCGATAAGGTCCGAATTCGCCCGCGTTTGTCCTGGTTGTAAGGTTGACTACACCGGTATCACGATCGCCAACTGGGCGTCTCAGATCGAGCCGACGGTCGAGGGGGCAATCCGATCTAATCCGAGTCTCAACTACGTGTTGCCGATCTACGACAGCGCTTCACAGTTCGTAATCCCAGCGATTACCACGGAAGGTGCCACCGGCAGGGTGCACATCGCGACCTACGATGGCACACCTTTCGTCTTGAAAGACCTCGAAAGCAAGACAGTTGTCACGATGGATGTCGGACAGGACCTCGCTTGGTTGGCGTATGCCTTTATCGATCAAGACATGCGAGTCCTAGCGAAGCAACCTCCGGTGACCAACGAGAATTTGCCGCTGCGCGTGTTCACGTCCGCCAATGTTAAGGACACGGGGGTTCCTCCGCGGAACTCGACGGGCTACGGCAAGGCGTACATTCCGGGCTACTACAAGCTCTGGAAGGTGTGACTCTTGCTCGGGTGCGCTGAAGGACGTGCGAGCAGGGGCGCCCAGTGTCTGCGGCGGCAATGACGTCAGGACTGGCAGTCTCTGCCCTGGGGATCTCGAAGTCATTCGGAGGAACAAAAGCGCTGAAAAGCGTTGATCTCACCGTTGATGTCGGGCAGGTGCACGGACTCGTCGGCGAAAACGGTTCAGGCAAGTCGACCTTTGTCAAGATCCTTGCCGGGGCACATACTCCTGAGCGGGGATCGCTTGAGATCTATGGGCAGCCTGTTGACTTGCCGATGGCCCCCGGCGAGCCTCGCCGTCGAGGGCTGTCGTTCGTCCACCAGGACCTCGGCCTTATCGGCGATATGACCGTTCTCGAGAATCTCCGGCTGAACGTCGTCAGCGGCCATGGAAGCTTTCGCTGGAACAAGCGGCGCGAGAGCCGGCAAGCGGTCGCGCTTTTTGACCGCTTTGGTCGTCGCATTGATCCCGATGAACTCGTGCGAAGGCTGTCGATGGCCGATCGGGCCTACCTCGCCATCGTACGGGCGCTTGAGAGTCTCGAAGAGGAACGATCCATGCTCGGCCGCGGACGTGGTGTGCTTGTGCTGGACGAGGCGACCGTGTCGCTTCCTGCAGACGACAAGCATCGGCTCTTCGAGGTTATTCGACGGATCGCTGACCATGGCGGCAGTGTCCTCTTCATCTCGCACTACCTCGACGACGTATTGAGCGTCTGCGACCAGGTAACCGTTTTTCGTGATGGCGAGGTGGTTGCTTCTCTCGCGAGTGACGCCACCGACAGCGAGCAACTGATCCGGTTAATCACAGGTAATGAGGCAATAGGGTCGTCCATTCGTGGGTCCGGGCCTGTCCTATCCGTCGCTATTCCGCCTGATTCGAACCCGACGGAAAGGGCAATAGTGACGGACTCGTCAGGGCACCCAGCGCCCCTGCGGTCTTTCGGCGACGGGGATCGGGCTAACGCAAAGATCGAGGCTCCAAGTGGGCGGTTGCAGTACGGTGCTTCGCCGGTAGCGATGGTACAGGGGCTATGCGGTGAAGGCATAGCCGAAGTCCACTTGACCGTCGCGGCCGGCGAAATCCTTGGTCTCACCGGCCTGCTCGGTTCCGGTTACGAGCTTGTTCCCGAGTTCGTGTTCGGAGCTCGACGTGCCGATAAAGGTGCGCTCGTGCTCGGATCCGATCGCTACGACCTCACTCGTCAGACCCCGGCAAGGTCCATTTCTGCTGGCATCGTCTACGTTCCCGCCAACCGTCAAGGAGAGGGGATCATCCTAGGCCTAGACGCCTGGGAAAACCTTTCGATATTGGCGCTCGCCGATCAGCACCGAGGCTGGTGGGTGGGCCGACGGGCACTGATGGCGCGCGCGTCGAGTCTGATGAGTAAGTACGACATCCGTCCTTGGGATCCCCGCCTTCGTACCGCCACCTTTAGCGGTGGCAATCAGCAAAAGCTTGTGCTCGCCAAGTGGCTCTCTCGGCGACCGCGGCTCGTTCTGCTGAGCGAGCCGACTCAAGGCGTCGATGTTGGCGCGCGCAAGTACATATTCGACCTCCTACGGTCCGCGGCCGACGACGGCACTGCTGTTATTTGCGCTAGCGGCGACCAAGCCGAAATTGCCGATCTCTGTGACCGAGCGCTCGTCTTCGGCGATGGGCGGCTGAAGACCGAGATCACCGGTGCAGGACTGACAAAGAAAGACCTCGTCGACCACTGCTACACAGCGTCGAGCAGCGGCTCTACTCAGCTCAAGTGGGCGTTTGGCTAGGAGTACCTTTAATGTCCCTCAAGAATCCCGACCAACTCCTGAAGCCGACCACGTCTCAGTCTGCGCGTATGGGAGATAGCGAGCGGCAGAAACAATCACTTCGTCCTCTCAGGTGGCTCGAGTTACTCTTGGAGCGCAACTTTGTCCTCGCTGCTTGGGCGATCGTGGTTGTCATCTTCGGCAGTCTTCGCCCATCGACCTTTTTAACCCTCGGGAATTGGGCGGCGATTTTCGGCTCCCAGGCGGTGCTTGTGATCCTCACCCTTGGATTGATCTTGCCTCTGATCGCCGGTGATTACGACCTTTCTGTCGGTGGGACATTAACGCTCTCGACAATGATGGTCGGGGTACTCAACGCTGAGCAAGGGATGAACATCTGGCTCGTCATGCTATTGGCGCTAGCGATGGGAGCAGGTGTGGGGGCGGTCAACGCCGGATTCATCCTTGTTTTCGGCATCGACCCCTTCATCGTCACTCTTGGGATTGGGACTGTCGACCTGGGCCTTACTCTGCTAATTAGCCGGTCTCACACGATTGCCGGTGTCTCGCCTGGTCTCACCGCCGTAACGGTGTCCGATCGCTTTCTCGGGATCCCGCTCGAATTCTATTATGGCTTAGCGCTCTGCGTAATTATCTGGTACCTCCTCAATCATACGGCCATCGGACTGCGCCTGTTGGCGATCGGGCGTGGCCGCGAGGTCGCGCGGTTGTCGGGGATCAATGTCTCGCGACTGAGGTTCTGGGCCCTTGTTTGCTCCGGCTTTGTCGCCGCCGGGGCGGGCATCGTCTACGCTGGCACAACCGGGTCGGCGGATCCAAGCTCAGGTGCAACGTACCTTCTGCCTGCATTTGCCGCGGCGTTTCTTGGTGCCACGACGATCGTTCCCGGTCGCTTCAACCCGTGGGGCTCGGTCATCGCCGCTTACTTCCTAATCACGGGGATCACGGGGCTGACGCTGCTTGGCTATGGCAGTTATGTGCAAGATTTGTTCTATGGCGGAGCGCTCGTCGTGGCGGTCGCTCTCTCGCAGGTCGTAAGACGCCGCGAGGCCCAGCAAATCACCGGATGACATATCAGACTCGGAGTTGATGCCCCTTTGCCTTAGCAGGGTGCTGAAAAACCGGTTCTGCGCGAAACCATGGGATGAACACCCTCACGTGATGGGCTTTGGCGGCGTGAGCAGGATCCCGCGGGCCTCGAAGTTCTCTGCGTTGATGAACCCGTAGGCCATGCGCTTCAAGACGCCGA
>Ga0209061_1004030_pt1 | contig 14806 bp, 11 predicted proteins | sample Coa_R1_10_FD_187157 | JGI IMG/M metagenome (GOLD analysis project Ga0209061, IMG submission 187157) | Surface soil microbial communities from Centralia Pennsylvania, which are recovering from an underground coalmine fire - Coalmine... | ecosystem: Environmental > Terrestrial > Soil >...
ATCCAGGTAGCGCACGCCAGTAGTATGACCAGTTCCGGCTGTGTCGTGTCCAATCGCCCGCTCGGCCATCCGCGCATGCGTATAGCGCCATGAGGCGAACGCTTCGTCAAAGTCGAGCAGGGCCTCGGCCAGCAGAAACAACTCACTATGGGGATTCGGCGCTGGTGAGACGACGTAGAGATCCTGGACGGAGACGCCATGCCGCGCCAGCAGATCGGTCAGCGCATCGTTGAGCGAACGCGCGTCAAACGCTGCTTGCAGACGCTCTGTCCAGATGGTGACGGGCACGCCGTCGGCGGCCTCGGAAAGCGGCGCATGCAGTTGGCGCAGATACGCCGGATCACGCAGGCCCGCCAGCAATTCAAGCTCGCGAAACTGCTGGCTCTCGGAGCCGCTGGCCGGGGCAAGGCCGCTACGAAACACCAGAAAGTCGCTTGGAGCCATTGTTTCCAGGACATGCAGCATAGGGGTGAACAGCCCGACGATACGGGTAATACGCTGGGTCAGGCTGATCGCAAGCCCTACATTGTCGGCGTCGAGCGCGGCAATGGTATGGCGCATGTCAAACAGGATTTGCCGGAACCACAGCTCGAACGCCTGATGTGTGGTGATGAACAAACGCTCGTCGGGATGTCCCAATTCGTCATCCGACGACTGCTGCGCAAGCACTTCATCCACGCGCAGATAGCTACAATAGTGTGTCTGGTTGGCGTCCACAACGGTGTGGCCACAGGGTAGCTTGACACTCATGGTCAAATCCCCTCCTTGTTGGTAAGATAGGTACTTCCATCATACCATGCCACAACACGCAAACGTATTTATCCCCTGTTTGTCGCGGGTATATCCAATGTAATGTATTTAGAACGGCGATTGCACATCACTATTGCTGATCAGCCATTGCCCATTGCTTTGCAACGCGAAGGAGAGCGTATCGTTGGCCGGGATGGCGATGCCGTCGAGCGTCTCAACGAAGGGAACGACATAGCTGGCGCTGTCGCCCGTCACGCGGTAGGTAGTGAAGTCGGGGGTATCGCAGCTATAGGAGATGCCCTGGGAGCGACCTGACTCGAAGGCGCTCACAAACTGCGCCCTGGGGTTGGCGGCCTGATATTGCGGGGTAAACAGGTTGTAGGCTTCATCAAAGCGGTTCGCGGCCAGGTCGGCGCAAAATTGCTGGCCAACAAGGTACGGCCCGACATCCGGCCCTTCGGCCTGCGTGGGGATTGCGCCAAGTGTCCATACGCTGCCAGTGAAGGTGAGTGTCACGTTACCTTGTATCGCGCCCGCCACGCGACGGGTAACGCCGAGTGTCAGATTGGCCTGGGTATCGGTGTTCTTCTGCCCAACCGCTACAACGCCGCAGGAGGTGATCGTCCCACTGATCAGATCGTGCAGGCGCTCGGTGGTCGTGTAGGCGTTTGCTGTGACGGACGTCTGAGCTGTCGTCCCAAGCAACTGATAGGCTCGCTGATAGTTCTGGCTACGCAGGGCTGCGCAATAGCCGTCTATAGCGTCAAGCGCGCCAAAGTTCACGCCAAGCAGCGATGTAGCGAGAGCGTCAATCTGCCAGCCATCATGATAGGCCACTGTGAGATCGCCCGGAAAGTTGCGCCTAGCGCCATGCGCCTGACGGGTGATGCGTGCGCTGAACTGGGAGCTGCCCAGGGGAACCGCTGTAAACGCCAGCGGAACGGCGCTCTGACAGACGGTCGCCGTCCCCTCCGCAAGGTCGAGCGTGGTCATATCCTGCGTAAATTGCTGCTGGCTGTAGAGCGATTGAAAACGCTGATCGGTCAGGGCATAGGCGTCGCTATAGTGTTGGGCCGTCAGATCGGCGCAGAAGGCGCGCATTGGCCCGGTTGGCAGGTAGGAGAAGGCAAGAAAGCCAGCGCCAGCCAGGAGCAACGCCAGCAGCGCAACTGAACCGGCGAATACCAACCCTGCGCGCGAGCGCCGCGTCCGCTCTGGCGGGACGGTGAGATAAGGCGCGGGCCGATCTGCGGAGGCGGACATGTGAGAAGGAGAATACGTGGGAGTATGGGGGGTAGTGACGCCTGTAGGCGCAGATGTAGGCGCCATGAAAGCAGGCACATCAGCGCCCGGCGGCAGTGGACGAAACAGTGTCGCTTCAGTTGGGGGAAGCTGTGGGTGTGGCTGTGGCTGCTCCGTTCGTATGGTTTCGGCGTCGCCGTTTCCCACTTGCGCAGGGACGGGATAACGCCCGCCATATCCGGCCTGATTCGCCCGATTGGGCGCTACGGGATCCGCTGGTTGGGTGCGGCCACGGTCTACCGGCGTGGGAATGACTGCGCGCTGCGAAATGGGCGTGGGGGGATGCGCGGGCGGAAGCGCCTCGGCGGCATCGGCGCGCGGCTCTGCATACAACCGCGTCGGCTGCGTCGGCTTGCCCGATTCCGCCTCACCTTGCCCGTCCGATCTATTCGATCCATCCGAGCCGCCAAAGGCTGTATCACGCATCACTGCTCACGCCCTCCCTCCTGGCTGAAATCTGCCGTCACCATACATGAGTACGGCTGACAGGGGCGACGTGTTACGCCTGGCGCCACTTGCCGCAGGACATCGAGCAGCCCCCACACCACGCTTATCCTTAGGTCGGGCGTGGGTTAGACACCCGCCGGAGTGCGATCAACCGCTGGGGTCGTGGTAGTTGTCGGCTGCTCGTCAGCAGACCCACCACGCGCGGCGTCGCGCAGTTCGCCGATGCGCTGGCTCAGCCACTGTGTTTGCGATGTGGTGATCTCGCGCGCCTGACGCCAGGTGTCTTCGTTGAGATTGTCGGCGATCCAGGTGCGAGCGCGCTCACGGCGCTGTGCACCGTTGTCGGGATCGAGGAAATATGCGAGGGCGGCTCCCGCCGCAAGCGCCAACAGTATCCGTTTCATGAGTCTCCTCCAGAGTTGTCTGTCGCTAGGTACAATCGCCTGATCGCAGGCGCAACATAGTCTAGCACATTGCATGCCTACCGTGCTATACAATCATGTCTACACAAACGATGTGCGCATATGAGTGGTTGCGCAGGTCGTCAGAAAAGGCTCCATGTAGATGCGATTGACATGCGATTGACATGCGATTGACATGCGATTGACATGCGATTGACGCCCGGCAGAAACACCGAGCGGGCCAGTCCATTGCTCGCGCAAGGAGGAAAGCGGCGCCAAAAGTAATAAAATCTCTAGAGCGGCTAGCGTAGATATGATACTATTGTGCTTGGCATAGCGCGCCCATACCGATCGCTTGTGTTTGGCGCTCAGACGCCACAGCGCTGCAATGACGAGGCGCCTTGCAACTTGCATTCATGCTTCATCTGGAAAGGGATTCGGCGTTTCCCATGAAAATAAAATGGTGGTATCCTGCATTGCTCGCTATTCCTGCGGCGGGCGTCATGTGGTACGAGAACACATTCACCGCGTCCGCCGGGCGCTATAACGTCTGGGTTTTTGCGCTCTCGCTGGTTGCGCTGATCCCCCTGGCGCAACTGAGTGGCGATGTCACCGAGTCGCTCTCGGAATACCTTAGCCCACTGGTCAAGGGCCTGCTGGACGCCTCGCTGAGTAACGTGCCTGAACTGGCAATTGGTGTCTTGCTCTTCGTGCAGGGCATCCTGAACCCTATCTATCAAACCGATAACTTCCTGGTGGTGCGGGGATTGCTGATTGGCTCCGTCATCAATAATGTCTTGTTCACGCTGGGGATCGCCACGTTCATCGGCGCCTATCGCCACGGGCGCCTGCGTTTCGACAAAGAGCAGGCGGCAGGGTACGCCTCGATGCTGGCGCTGGCGGTGGTAGGGTTGGCGCTTCCCACGCTGGCTACCTCGTTCTCACGGCTCACCGGCGGCGCCTTACGTTCCGCCGAGACGAATGTCAGCCTGGTCGTCGGCGGTATTCTGATCGTCAGCTACATCGCCTATGTCGGCTCGAGCATCTTCAAGTGGGGCGAGAAACCAGCTCCCGCCGCCGGGGCAGGGGAAGGTGAAGCCACCGTAGGGAGAGCCTCGGCAGAGCATCTTACAGAACATCATGCTGCGGAACATGCGAAACATAGCGAACATGGCGAACATGGCGAACATGGTGAGGGCCACGAAGGTCATGAGGGCCACAAGCGGCATGAAGAAGAGATCATGACCGCCGCACGCGAAGAGCGCATGGAGCGAGAAAGAGAACTGGAAGCGAAAAGGCTGGCGGAAGAGAAGGCAGAACAGGAACGCCTGGAACGCCGGAAACGCAGCGGCGGCCTGTTTGTGTTGGCGACGCTTGGCTTCACCATTGTCACCCTGATCACGGTGGGGATGTGCTATACGCTGACGACCGTGACCGAGCCGGTGATCCAGGAGACGGCGCTCACACCGCTCTCGGTTGGATTGATCATCTTCCCCATCATCTGCAACTTTGGCGAAATCCTCGAGGCCATCCAACTGAGTTGGAAGCGTGATATGGAAGGCGCGATGGAGATCGCGGCGGGGTCAAGCGTGCAGGTGCCGCTGTTCGTCGCCCCGCTGCTTGTCTTCATCGCCTACTTCCTTTCGCTTGGTGGGCTGACTGCGCCAATGACGTTGATCTTTCCTGCGCTGGAACTGATCGTGGTGGGACTGGTCACGTTCGTCTATGCGCTGGTCAATCTCGATGGCGAGACCTCCTGGCTGGAGGGCGCGCAACTGCTGGCGTTTTACGCGATGATCACCGTGACGGCCTTTGCGCTGCCCGGCGCGTAAGCGCCAGATTGCTCTTCGCGGCAAAAGAAAGGCATGAACCTGCGAGAATTGGTTCGACAGAGGTTCATGCCTGGCGTCGGTCAATACGCTGGTGTTTAACGCTTAATGGCTTAAATGCTTAATGCGCGCCTGCGGGCGCCCGGCGCGTGCGTGTGGATGTCGTCTTTGGGCGGCCCGTCACAGTTGGCTCAGTAGCATCGGGCGCCGCTGTGGCTTCCGTGGCTGGCGCTGGTGTGGCGCTGGCCTCAGGTTGTTCAGCGTTTTCTGTGGCCTCAGCGTTAGCCTCTGGCGCTTCTAAGGCAGGCGCCGTCTCTACATCGGCGACGGGCGGCGCTGGCGTCTCGGCGCTCTCAGCGACCTCAGCCACAGGCGCAGCAGAAGCGCCGCCAGCAGGTTCCGCAACTTCTAAAGGCGCTGCCTGCGCTGCGGCAGGCGCATTCTTGCCATCCTGGCCGCCGTGCTTCTTCCGCTCGCGAGCCTCAGGCGCCTCTTTCCTAGCAGGTTCCCAGCCGGGAGCGCGCGTCATGATCATGGACATCATCTTGCCTTCCATGATCGGAGGGCGTTCCAGCACGGCGACGGCCTTCATCGCGGCGATCACCCGTTCGAGCAACTGTCGCCCAAGCTCTGGGTGCGCCATCTCTCGGCCACGGAAGATCACGCCAACCTTCACCTTGTCGCCCTCGCCCAGGAACTCTTCGATCTTGCGCACCTTCACGCCAAGATCGTGTTCGTCTGTGCGCGGACGCATGCGGATTTCCTTGAGTTCGGTGGTTTTTTGGTGCTTGCGGGCCTCATTCTCCTTCTTGGCCTGCTCATACTTGAACCGCCCATAGTCCATCAGTTTGCAGACAGGCGGATTCGCCATCGGCGACACCTCGACGAGATCGAGGTTACGCTCGCGCGCAAGGTTGAGCGCCTGCCCCGAAGACATCACACCGATCATCTGCCCGTCTTCGTCAATCAGCCGTACCTCGCGCGCCCGGATGCGCTCATTTACTCGTGTTTCGCGGGAGCGGTTGTCGCGGGGGTCTCCCCGAAAGTCTCTGTTGATACAATAGCCTCCATTGTTTTGGATGGTATTTGGCCCGGTGGCGCAGCGCCAGCCGTCCGGTTGAGCGGCGCCACCCTGGTCAACAACGCTGGCCTGATCGCTTCTCGCTTCCTGATAAGATCTCATACAGGGCGAATTGCGCCAGGCTTCAGTATGTATACGTTTGATATGCGGTAGTGTAGCACATCGCGCGCCAATCCGGCAAGGGCGAGCGTCCCTTGATTTGCTCTCAAGCGCGCCCATCGGCGATAATTGAGAGTGAGCGAGAAGATGTACCTTTACGCCATACGCCAATAGAGGCTCATTCAGAGACAGAGCAGCGGGGGCATGAGCAGCATGAGCGCGACGACCGAAACGACTGAAACGACCGAAACGACCGAAACATTACAAACCATTTTCACCGCGCAGCCCCAAGGCGCTACATCGAGTGAATCGAACGAGGGCCAACCGCGCGCAATGGTAGCCATCCTCGATTACGGTTCACAATATAGCCGCCTGATCGCCCGCCGTGTACGTGAGTGTCATGTCTACTGTGAACTGTTACCAGCCACCACCACACTGGATGACCTGCGGCGCTTGGGCGCGCGTGGTGTCATCCTCTCCGGTGGGCCGGATAGCGTCTATGATGAAGGCGCACGTAAGGTAGATCAGGCGATTCTCGAAAGCGACCTGCCTGTGCTTGGTATCTGCTATGGGATGCAATTGCTGGCCCATCAGATGGGCGGGCGCGTTGAACCGCACACCGGACGGCGCGAGTACGGCCCCGCCGACATCTACCTGACGCCCTCCACAGGCGAGGCTCACACATCGGATGACACAGGTGCGCCCGATGCGCTCTTCGCGGGGGTCGCGCCTGCCAGCGGCGCAGGCATCCCTGTGTGGATGAGCCACGGCGATAGCGTCGGCGAACTGCCGCCCGGCTTTGAGGTGGTGGCGCGCTCAGGCTCAGGCGCGCTGGCCGCCATGAGCGATACACATGGCCATATCGGCATCCAGTTTCACCCAGAGGTCAACCACACACCTCAGGGATCGCAGATGCTCGAAAACTTCCTCTATCGCGTCTGTGGTCTCAGCCCAAGCTGGACAACCGGCGCATTCATCGAAGAGGCAGTGGCGCGCATTCAGGCGCAGGTGGGCAACGGGCGCGTCATCTGCGGTCTTTCCGGCGGCGTAGATTCGGCAGTCGCGGCGCTGCTCGTTCACAAGGCGATTGGCAACCGGCTGACCTGTGTGTTTGTGGATACCGGCTGTATGCGCGCAGGCGAGCCAGAACAGGTCGCCGAGACATTTCGCTCGCATCTGCATATTCCGCTGGTCACGGTGGACGCTAGTGAACGCTTTCTGGCGCGGCTGGCGGGCGTGACCGATCCTGAGAGGAAGCGGCGCATCATCGGGGAAGAGTTTGTGCGCGTCTTCGAGGCCGAGGCGACCAGGCTCAACGCCGATGGAGAGATTGGCTTCCTGGCGCAGGGCACGCTCTATCCCGATGTGATCGAGAGCGCCAGCGCACACGACGCCAACGCTGCGCAGAAGATCAAGACGCATCACAATGTGGGCGGACTGCCTGAGCAGATGGGGTTCGCGGTGGTCGAGCCGCTGCGCTACCTCTTCAAGGACGAGGTGCGTCAGGTAGGTAGCGAGCTTGGCCTGCCCGAAGACTGGGTCTGGCGTCATCCCTTCCCAGGCCCTGGGCTGGCGATCCGCGTGGTGGGCGAGGTCACGCGTGAGCGGCTCGATACACTGCGGCATGCCGACAGCATTGTGATCGAGGAGCTGCGCAACGCCGGACTCTATCGGCAGATCGGCCAGGCGTTCGCCGTGCTGACGCCCGTGCGCAGCGTCGGTGTGATGGGTGACGGGCGTACCTACGCCCACATGGTGGCCATCCGCGCCGTCACCACAGGCGACTTTATGACAGCGGATTGGGCGCGCCTACCCTACGAGGTGTTGGGGCGCATGGCGAATCGCATCGTCAACGAGGTAGCGGGCGTCAATCGTGTGGTGTATGACATCACCAGCAAGCCGCCTGCTACGATAGAGTGGGAGTGAGTCATGGCAGCAACACAGCGCATCGAGCGCATCATCCTGATCGGGCCGACAGGCGCGGGCAAAACGACCGTCGCGCCGCTGGTTGCTGCGCTCTTGGGCTGGCGCTGGCTTGATATTGACGCCGAGGTGGCGCGCGAAGCAGGCATGGACATCCCGGCGATCTTCGCGGCGGAAGGTGAACAGGGCTTTCGCAGGCGCGAGCGTGAGGCGCTGGCCGAGGCAATGGCCCATCCTCACGTTATCGTCGCGACGGGCGCCGGTATCGGCGAGCATGAAGCCGCACGTGCGCTGATCTGGCCACCGGATCGCGCGAACTGGGTGGTGGCGCTGAACGTCGCGCCCGCCATCGTCTGGCAGCGCCTCACCGCAGAAGCGCAGGCGCGTCAGCAAATACCAGGGGAAGCGCGTCCTATGCTGGCGGGCGACGATCCACTCGGACGGCTCACCACGCTCTATGCGCGGCGGCAGGCATGGTATACGCTTGCCGATGAAACCATCGTCGCCGACGACTTTACGCCTGATACGCTGGCGAGGCGCATCGTCGCGGGAGTGGTGACACGTGGCCTGCTGCCCGGAACCAGCAAGGGCGGCAAGCCACTCGTCTCAATGACACGCCGTGTGCTGCTTGCATCCGCAGACACACCAGAAGCAGCCCAGGCGCCCTCATCTCTCTCATATGAGGCAGTGGTCGCATGGGGCGCGCTGGCTACGCTGGGCGAACGGCTGACCGCGTTGGGCCTACCAGAGCGATTGCATGTGGTGGCCGACGCCAACGTTGCGGCGCTCTATGAGCCTGGGGTGATGGCTGAGCTGATGGACGCCGGATTCAAGCCGCTGATCCATCGCTTCGCGGCGGGCGAGACGAGCAAATCGCGCGAGCAGCTCAACGCCATTCACGATTGGCTGGTGGAACGCCATGCCGAACGAGGAGAGGCGTTGGTGGCTCTTGGTGGCGGCGTCACAGGCGATCTCGCGGGCTTCGCAGCGGCGACCTATCTGCGGGGGCTGCCGCTGATCCACATTCCTACCTCGCTGCTAGCCCAGGTGGACGCCTCGATTGGCGGCAAAGTGGCGATTGACCATCCCCAGGGCAAAAACCTGATCGGGGCGTTCTATCAACCACGTCTGGTAGTAGCCGATCCTGCTACCCTGCTGACGCTTCCCAGTCGTTATTATATCGAGGGGTGGGCCGAGGTGATCAAGCATGGGGTGGCGCTCAACGCCACCTATTTCGAGTCGCTCGAACGCGACGCCGAAGCGTTGCTGGCGCGCCAGCCCGCCCCAATGACGGAGGCCATCGCGCGCTCGGTCGCGTTGAAAGTTGCGGTGGTTGAAGGTGACGAGCGCGAGCGAGAGGGCGGACGCCGCGCCTTGCTCAACTACGGGCATACGCTTGGTCACGCCATCGAGACGATCACCGGCTATGGGCAATGGCTGCACGGCGAGGCCGTTTCGGTCGGCATGGTCTTTGCTAGTAGGCTGGGCAGGCATATTGGCGTCACGCCAGCCGAAGTATGCGATAGGCAGGAGGCGCTGCTGAAGCGATTTGGCTTACCCATGCGGATTGATGGTCTCTCCGCTCATGAACTGGTGCGCGTGATGCTGCTCGATAAGAAGGCGCGCGGCGGGCGTCTCCGGTGGATATTGCCGACGGCGCTTGGACAGGCGACCCTTTTCTCAGACGTGAGTGAGGCCGATGTGCGCGCGACGCTGGCCGAGCTTGGCGCGGTGGAGTAACCAGGGGTAACACAACACATGGATACTTCGACTTCGACTTCGACAAGCGCACAAATGAGGCGTCTGCGCATCCTGGTCATACACGGCCCCAACCTGAATACGCTGGGCAAACGTGAGCCAGCCATCTATGGCGACGTAACACTTGATGAGATCAACTCGCGCCTGCAAGGGTGGGCCGAGGCGCTCGACTGTGAACTCATGACATTCCAATCGAACCACGAGGGATCGCTGATTGACTTCGCGCAGACCGAGGCGCCGACCGCCGATGGGATCGTGATCAATCCCGCCGGACTGACCACAACGAGCGTCAGCCTGCGCGATACGCTCAGCGCGACGGGGCTGCCCATCGTCGAGGTACATCTCTCGAATATTTATGCGCGCGAGGCGTTTCGACATCCCTCGCTGATTGCGCCGATCTGCCGGGGGCAGGTATGTGGCCTGGGCTGGCGAGGCTATCTCGCCGCCCTCGATGCGCTGGCGGCGCTGCTGCGCGAGGGATAAACTCACAACTTTTGGAGAAGTGTTGCGTAGGCGACAGAGGGGGAAGACGCATGATCAAATACGCTGATCTCGGCTTGAATGATCGCGTGCGCCTGCGCAAACCGCATCCCTGCGGTTCAACGGATTGGCGCGTGGTGCGGCTGGGCGCCGACATTGGGCTAAAATGCGAAGGATGCGGGCGACGTGTGCTATTGCCACGTAGCGAGGCAGAGAAGCGCATCAAACAGGTAGTGAGCCGTGGCGTTGATGAGCCGCCGGTAGACCCGGAAGCAGACGCGCCGTTGGCCGTTTCGGCCTCAGGGGATGGAGCAACGCATGGCAAGCGTTCGTAAGGTGGACGAGCCACAAGAAGAGACCCCCCACGAGGCAAACGCAAACGGGACAGCGCAGCCCCAGCCTGAGCCTGATGCGGGTGCCAATGGCGTCACGCAAAAGAATGGCGCGGCCAAGCTGGATGAGCAGGCCCAGACGCCGCAGGTCATCCAGCCACCCATTCCGCTTGCCCCACAGATCGGCGACGATCCTCGGGGTGTCCCGCTGATTCCTACGCCGATTACGCCGCAGCAACCCGCCGCGCGCAAGAAGCGTCGAGGGTACCGCGCGCTGTTTCGCAATCCGCTCTTTTTGCGCCTGTGGATCGCTCAGATGATATCGCAGACCATTATGAACGCGGCCAACTATGGGTTAATCGTGTTGGTGGCGGTTGTCAGCCAGTCCACCACGGCCACCAGCGGCGCATTTGTGGCGTTCAGCCTGCCTGCCGCGCTGATGGGCGCTCCGGCGGGCGTGCTGGTGGATCGCTTAGACCGGCGGATGGTGCTCTGGGTAAGTAACGCCCTGCGCGCCATCGGCGCTCTCATCTTTGTGTTCTCGCTGCTCATCGATCCTGCGGCTTTGTGGCCTGTCTATACGCTGACCTTCTTTATCGCACTGGTGGGACAGTTCTTTGGCCCGGCGGAAGGCGCGGCGATTCCGAGGCTGGTGGGCAAATCCGAGCTGATGAACGCGCTGGCGCTCTTCAACATTACGTTTACGCTGGCGCAGGTGGCGGGATTGATCCTGCTGGGGCCGCTGGTGCTCTTGCTGGCTCCGACCATCCATCTCGGCAAGATCACGATTTTGCCCGTCGCGATCCTGTTCATTCTCATCGCGGTACTGTACGTCGGCTGCGCGCTCTTGATCCTCTCGATCCCGAAGGAGCGCCTGGACGCGCCAGCCCTGGCAAGTGTTTCGGATGGGCAGACCATCATCCAACGCAAGCAACATCCGCTCCGGCTGCGCGTCATTTGGTCGGGCATTGCGGAGATGGCGCGCTTCATCTGGAACGACGCCATTCTGCATATCTCCGTCTGGCAACTGACACTGGCAGGACTGATTCTCTCGATTGTGGCTTTGCTGGCGCCGCGCTTCGTCCAGGAGTTTTTCCATGCGCCACCTGCGCTTGCCGCGCTAGTCTTCCTTCCCGCAGGGCTTGGCGTGCTGCTGGGCGCAGCGATGACACCCTACATCGCGCGCCGCCTGCGCTATACCCGCACGATCACTATTGGTGTCATCACCCTCTCGGTCAGCGCAGGATTCATGACATTTATTCGCTGGTTGGCTCCGCTGCTCGATCCGCGCGGCTGGTGGCATGATGCGCCCTATCTTGCCGTCGTCATGGGACTGACCTTCCTGATCGGCGTCGCGCTCGATTTCATCAACGTGCCCGCGCAGACACGCATGCAGGAACACGCGCCCGACGAGATTAAGGGGCGGGTGCTCTCGGCGCAGACGATGTTGCTCAATCTGGTGACGGTTGTGCTGGCTCCCGCGTTTGGCGTCGCTGCTGATAGATTTGGCCTGAGCGGCGCTTTCAACATCCTGGCCAGTTCGGTACTGATACTTGGCTTGCTGAGCGTCTATCTCAGCGTCCGCGCCTCGCGGGCGCGCGCCGCCAAAACGCAACAGGTCAATCAGCCGTAATATCTGTAGGGCTAACCTAAGGGCTAACCTACCAGCACGATCAGCGAAAAGGCGACATCCATGCCGTCCGAGACCGACCAGCCCACACCTGCACACCGACCGACGCTTCGCCTGCGCCGGGAGCCGCAGCGCATCCTGGTGACGGCGCTCTGCCCGATAGGCGATACGCTCTTCCTGACGCCCGCGCTCGTGCAGTTGCGCCGTCGCTTCCCCAACGCGCACATCACGGCGCTGACCTTCCCCAGCAACGCGGGCATCCTTGCCGACGCGGACGATCTGATAGACGAGCGGCTGCTTGCGCCTGAACGCGGGCCAGAGCATGTGGCGTGGCGCTATCTGTGGGCGGTCTGGCGGCTGGCCCACACACGCTATGACCTGATCGTGAATTTTTCCTTCGCGGGATCGCTGACGACGGCGCTGGCCGGGTTGCGCGCGCCGCGCCTGGGGCTGCGCTATCCGCCGCTCTTCGCATTGATCGGCAATCACTCGAAGGAGTATCGCGAACGCCACGCGGTTGACCACTACTTCAAGGCTATCGAAGCCCTCGTTCCCATCCCAACGAACCCCGACGAGCGTGTGCCTTTGTTTCGGCTCACGCAAGAGGATCGCGAGAAGGCGCGCAAGCTGCTACGGGAACGCGGGATTACGCCGGGCGCGCCGCTGGTGACGCTGCATGTGGGAGGCGACGGCTTCAACGGACGCAAACGCTGGGCGCCGAAACGCTTCGCCGAGGTAGCCAGCCGCCTGATCGAGCGCTACAACGCACAGATACTGCTGATCGGCGGCGCGGTAGACATCCCAGAGGTGGAGGCCACCATCGCCGCGCTGCCTGAGGAGCAACGAGCGCATGCACATGGGCTGGCAGGCGAAACCTCGCTCAAAGGGACGGGCGCGCTGATCGAGATGTCAGCCCTCTTCATCGGCAACGATTCCAGCCCGATGCACATCGCCGCCGCCGTGGGTACACCTGCTGTGGGCATCTTTGGCCCCTCCGACTGGCAGGAGTTTTCGCCGGTGGGAGGCAACGGCTATCGCAGCGCGGTCATCCACTCTGACTTGCTATGCAGCCCCTGCTTCCGCTTCGTGGGCAACGATCCGCTCTGGAAGCAAAACTTCTGCTACTCCTACGCCTGCCTGAAGGCGATCTCGTCGCAGCGCGTGCTCGATGCGGCGACGGAACTGCTGCGTGAGCGTGCGGGGGCGCCAGGGTGATTTGATCTGGCGCCAAAGCGCTTGCTGTGAAGAGCATCATGGTATTCTTAAGTTAGATAGGAGGCGCTTTGGATGCTTTCGCGAAGAGCAAAGGTTATCATAGCAAACGTGATAGCGTTTTTGCCGCTTCTTCCATGCTCGTAGGAGCAATGAGTATTCTGGTTTTGCGCAGCCTGCTTTTGCCAATTGGCCCCTTTGGGGTTGGAATAGCTCTTGCCATCGGCTGGCCACTACGTCATCGCTAAAGTCCACTAGCGTATTGCCAAGGGTAAGAGAAGTCATAATCAGCGAAGCGTTCGACACGAATGGCAATGAGACGGCGACCCAACTGTTCGCGCCCTACGGCACGGTGCGCTACGCGGCGGGAACCATGCCGACGGCGAAAGGGTTCACGGGCCAGCGGGCGGATGTGACGACGGGGCTTGACTACTATGGCGCGCGGTACTATATCCGAGTCCCGAATCATAGCTTGCCCCCAAGCGCCCCCAATTTTGCCCCCAACGCGGACGATGAGCCACGACATCTGGCGACACACGGCAGACACACAACCTGGGAAAATTGCGCTCCCACGGCACGTCATGACATTCGCCGGACACCGACACACGCCGCTGATTGGGACTCCAAAACCACCGGTTGCGGGTTCAAGTCCTGTCCCACCTGCCCTCACAACTCCTTATTGGTGGGATAGATTGGGTCTGGGCCTTGTCGCTCACTATCTTCATCGCTCAGGGTATTGATGGCGCCGCGCTGCTGGCGTTTGGCGCGCTGGTGTTCTGGCGCGGATGGTTGTGGTCGCAGCGCATCGGGATGTCGCCGCGTCAGAATCTCGCTGCTACTTGGCGCGGTCACGTTCACCACGCTACTGCTGAATCTGACGGAGGCGCCGATGGGCGAGGTGTTCGCTACTATCCCATTCTATGCGCTGCTCATTGAGCTTACTATTCTCTGGCGTCGTCGGGCAGCCACAGAGATACCACAGGCAGCCTTGTGAAACGCATTACCTCTCAAGCATTACAAGCCTGGAGTATTGTGTCTCTCACTATAGAGGAGACGCCCCTGATCAAGAGGCAGGAATATGCCTGTCCGAATGTGCAGGCTGTTTCTTGCGCCTTACAGCCGCCGTTCCAGCACAATGAACTTTGCCTCGGTTGATGGCGCCGAGACAAGCGGCGCAAAGCCCATATGCTGGAGGAAGGCCAACCCCCTGCGTATTGCTCGTTCGCACGCCCGCACGTACCACGCGCCAGCCTAGCTCCTGGCGGAAATATTGCTCTAGCTGCCGATACGCCTCGGCGTCATTTGGGCGATCTGCCAATCGCGTTGCAGCATGGCCAGATCGTAGTAGCCCGCCTCGCCGCGACTCCCCTCGTTCTGCTCCAGCTGTTGGGGATGTGAAAGATAGACAGGCAGGAGATCGGGCAGACCCACAGCTTACCCACAGCTTAGCATATTTGCGCGGCGGCGATACCAGAGCATATTTATCGCAAATGTCATCAGCCCTACCACCGCAGGGAAAGCAATGAGCAGGAGCAGCGCCCCACCGAGGGAGCACACTAGCT
>Ga0209061_1004032_pt1 | contig 14795 bp, 9 predicted proteins | sample Coa_R1_10_FD_187157 | JGI IMG/M metagenome (GOLD analysis project Ga0209061, IMG submission 187157) | Surface soil microbial communities from Centralia Pennsylvania, which are recovering from an underground coalmine fire - Coalmine... | ecosystem: Environmental > Terrestrial > Soil > Unclassified...
CCTGAATCAACTCCTGTACACCATCAACTGGGAAGAGCAGCCCCGCAGCGCACAGCAGGCGAGGGGAGCAGAGCGCAAGAAATGGCTGATCTTCAGCGGACGCGGCGGCGCCGGGCAGAAGCTCGCACAACACCTGCGGGCCAACGATGCGAGCTGTACGATAGTTACACCCGGCAATGCGTACAGGCAGGTGGGAGCGCAAGAGATCGAGCTGTCCCCATTGGAGCCTGAGCACTTCCGCCGCTTGCTGGATGAATGGCACGACGAGAACGATGAGCAGGCTGTCGGCATAGTGTACCTGTGGAGCATGCTGACCGAGCCAATCAATGAGCATTCATGGCAAGCATTGCATACGAATCAGGATCTGACCTGCATCGGGGCGCTGCATCTGCTGCAAGCCATTGCGGCAAAACCGGGAGAATTTCCTGCCAGGCTCTGGCTGGTGACGAATGGTGTGCATGGCATCGAGGAGGGAGAGATGGTAGTTGCTCTCTCGCAGGCTCCACTGTGGGGATTGGGGCGCGTGATTGTCTATGAGCATGAGACCTTGCATACGACATTGATTGATCTCGACGCTGATCCTCTTGAAGAAAGCATTACAGCTCTGTGCAAAGAAATCTGTGTGGATGATGAGGCTGACGAGGTGGCGCTGCGCGGCGGAAAGCGCTATGTGGCTCGCCTTGCGCATCATGCCCTGGCTGAGAGTCAAGCGCCTTCGCAGCCGCTCTTCCGCGAGGATGGTACCTATCTGATCACTGGCGGCCTGGGCGGCGTTGGTCTGCGCACGGCGCAGTGGATGATCGAGCAAGGGGCGCGACACCTCGTGCTCATGGGACGCCGGGGAGCTTCCAGTGAGGCGGAAGCAACGCTGCAAGCACTGCGCGAACAAGGGGCGACGATCTCCGTCATCAAGGGGGATGTTGCGCGAGAAGAACACCTGACAGATGCGCTCTCTGAGATCCGGCGTACCTTGCCGCCATTACGTGGCATCTTTCACTGTGCGGTTGTGCTGGATGATAGCATTCTGCTCCAACAGGACCGCGAGCGCTTCCTGAGCGTCATGCCTCCTAAAGTATGCGGCACCTGGAATCTGCACCGCATGACGCTCTGCGACCCACTGGACTACTTTGTCCTGTTCTCGTCGGCGGCCTCACTCATCGGCTCACCGGGTCAGGGCAATTATGCAGCGGCGAACGCTTTCATGGATCAACTGGCCTGCTATCGCCGATTACAAGGCTACCCGGCACTCTGCATCAACTGGGGCCGTTGGGGCGAAGTCGGTCAGGCGATGAAGGAGAGGCGTGGGGAGCGCCTGGACGTGCGAGGCTTTGCCAGCATCAAGCCTGAAGAAGGGCTGGCGATCCTGGGGAGCCTCTTGCGCCAGAGTCCTCCTCAGGTCAGCGTGATGTCGTTTCACCTCCCGAGGTGGAGTCAGTTTTATCCGCACCTCAAGCGATCTTCGCTCTTCACGTACCTGCTCAAAGAGACTGAAGCGCAGGATGAGGAGGGAAGCAGCGAATCGCGTCTGACGAGAGCAATGCTTCTCAAGTTCAGTGCGAAAGAGCGTCAGCAGATGCTTATGCACTATCTGAATGATCGCATTGCCCGGGTGCTGGGGTATAGCGTATTGAAGCTTGATATGCAGCAGCAACTCAATCGGCTGGGCATAGACTCGCTGATGGCGGTTGAATTGAAGAACTGTATCGCCTCAGATCTCAAGGTGGTGATCCCGGTGGCAACGTTCTTGCAGGGCATCACCTTTGAGCGGCTTATCACGCAGATCGGCGAACAGATTGCGTGAAACCTGTAGCGCTCCTTGTCTGCTGCACCTGAAGGCAAGGAGCGCTACAACTCGTTTTCCCACAAAATTATGCGCATAAGGGTCTGTCGGCTAGAAATTGACACCAAAGAGCCGTTTACCAGGCGGCTCTTTCTGCCCCTGGAGAAGTTGAGAAAACCGGCGCTTGTTGGGTGCCCCTGTGATATGATATTGTATAAATACACAACGATTTCCACCTCGTAGCTCCTGGAAAAGAAAAGATAGACGAAGAGAAAATCTTTCCTCGACAGTGAGCCGCCGGTGGCGATAAGGAAGCGTAGCGCGTTGTGTTTAGTACAGAAGGGACGGTTCATCATCGTGAAAAAGGCCGAGCGTAAACGGGCATCGCTAGTGGCAAACCTGGGCGACTTCAACCGCCCCGTGCGTGTCCGACCTGTCCGCTATCTGGGGTCCGAGTGGTGGGCGGTGGATGCCGAAGACACCTGGCCGGGAATAGTCATGGATCTGCGCCGCCTCGGTTTCGAGTCAATGGCGCTGGGTGAGGAAGTGCTGGTTCGTGAGCCTTCCTTTGAAGCCCAGATGGATAGCCCCATTGTCCCTGAAGGATTTAAACCGTTTCCCGTCATTCATCCAACGATCCGTATTCGCAAAACCTATGTCACCCGTTACGCCGACGTGGAGGAGGTGGAGGATCTCGAGGATCTCGATGAGGAAGATATGGAGGAAGAGGACGAGTTTGAGCCTGAAGACCTGGAGGATGACGAGGAGTAAGGCGGTAAGGTCTGTATAATACAGTAGTAAAACGCTAAAAATCTCTCCAGGGCCTTTATGCGCCTCGGAGAGATTTTTGCATTGAGCTTTCCTGGGAGGTTCGCAGGTGCGTTTTTCACTTGCCCCGGCCCGTATGTTTCCGCTGGTCCTGCTGGCCCTGTGCCTGCTGCTGTTCGGCGTTATTATCCTGGCGCTGAGCTTCGGCTCCGTCTCTATTCCCTTTGGCACCATTATGCAGATCATGCTCAATGGGACGGGACTTTTTCATTTCACGCAGCGCTGGGATACGGCAACCGCAATCATCGTGTGGCAGGTGCGTATGCCCGGCGTGATCGGTGCGGCGCTGGTGGGGGCAGCCCTGGCGGTTGCCGGGGCGCTCTTTCAGGGCATGCTGCGCAACCCGCTGGCCGATCCCTTTCTGATCGGCACCTCATCAGGAGCAGCGCTGGGGGCGGCCATCGCCTTCGTTCTGCCCTTCGATACGCTCTATGGCGCGTTCTTTCCGCTCACTCCAGTGCTGGCCTTCCTGGGGGCGATGGTGACGGTGCTGCTCGTGTACAATATTGCGCGCAGCGGCGGTCATACGCCCGTCGTCACCCTGCTGCTGGCCGGCGTGGTCGTCAACGCCGTGCTCGTAGCTTTCCAGACGCTCATTTTGACGCTCAGCCCCAACGCTCATTTTGGCATCCAGGCCCTCTTCACCTGGCTCTCCGGCGGTATAGCAGTCACAAGCTGGCCTCCTGTGCTCATCGTCGGTATTATCATCATCGCCGGCATCATCATCTCGCTGGGCTTTGCCGGTGTGCTCGATACTTTTGCTCTGGGCGAGGAGGGAGCGGAGCACCTGGGGCTGCATGTTGAGCGCTACAAGTTCGTGATCGTCATTGTCGCCTCGCTCATCACGGCGGCTGCCGTCTCGATCAGCGGGCTGATAGGTTTTGTGGGCCTGGTGACTCCGCACATGATGCGCCTGATGCTGGGGCCGAAGCATCGTGCGCTGCTGCCAGCCTCCGCTCTCGGCGGGGCCATCTTTTTGACGCTGGCCGACCTGCTGGCGCGCGTAGTGATCGCCCCGGCCGTCCTCCCGGTGGGCGTTTTCACGGCGCTGGTGGGTGCGCCATTCTTCTTATTGTTGTTGCGCAATAGCAGGCGGAATTACCGATGGTAACGAGTGGTGAAAAAGGAGTACCCTTGCTCCAGATGCGCGGCGTGACCTTCGGCTATGAGCGCCAGCCGCTGCTTTACGATATCTCCCTGAGCGTCGATAGCGGCGAGATGGTCGGGTTGCTGGGGCCTAATGGTTCTGGCAAGACAACGCTGCTGCGCCTCCTGAGCGGCGTCTTGCAGCCGCAGGCGGGCGAGGTCTTACTGGAGGGGCGCGATGTGCGGCATTGGGGACGGCGCGGCCTCGCTCAGCGTATCGCCGTCGTGCCCCAGGAGCTACATATGCCCTTCGCCTTCACCGTTGAGCATATGGTTAGCCTGGGGCGCACGCCATTTGTCAGATCATTCCTGGGATCGTTCAGCCGGAACGATCAACTCGTTGTGCGCGACGCTATGGAGGCTACCGGAGTCACGGCGCTGGCCGGGCGTATCTTTAACGAGCTGAGCGGCGGCGAGCGCCAGCGCGTGATGATTGCGATGGCGCTGGCGCAGGAGCCTGCCGCGCTGCTGCTGGATGAGCCAACATCCCATCTCGATATCAAATATCAGGTTGAGACGCTTGAACTTGTGCGAAGGCTGAACCGCGAGCGCGGCGTAACGGTCATCGCGGCCATGCACGATCTGAATCTGGCCGCGCGCTACTTCCCGCGCCTGATCCTTTTCCAGCGCGCCGTTGTGGCCGACGCCGGGCCGGCGCAGGTGCTGGAGCCGGGGCTGCTCAGCCGCGTCTACGGCGTCAATGTGCAGGTGGGCATTATGCGCGGCGCTGCGCATCTCAGCGTCCTGCCGCCCGGCGATGAGGAGAGCGAGGGCGAAGCATGGCAGCAAGCGCAGCCAGCGGTGCATGTCATGGCAGGTGGCGGCTCAGGCGCAGTGCTGATGCGGGCGCTCGCCGATGCGCATGTGCCGTTTGTGGCGGGGGCGCTGAACATCGGCGACAGCGATCACGCGCTGGCGCTGCGCCTGGCCGAAGATGTGATTACCGAACAGCCCTACGCTCCCATCTCCCCGGAAGCCATCGCGCGCGTGCGTGCGAGCCTTGCCCGCGTGAAACTGCTGATTATTTGCCCGGTGCCCATCGGCCCCGGCAACCTCGTACTGCTGCAAGAAGCTGTGGCGGCGGCGCAGCGCGGGCTGCCCGTTGTCCTGCTCTCGCCCGGCCAGCCCGGCGAGGCCATTGAGACCGATGATGGTGCTACGCAGCAGAGCGCAATGGCCGCCCGCGATTATACCGGCGGCTCCGGAGTGCAATTGATGGGAAAACTGCTGCAAGCGGGCGCGCTGGTGGTTGAGTCCGTGGGGGCTGTACTGGAGATCGTTCAAGCGCACAGCGTGACCTTCTAATGAATCCTTAGAATAATAACTTCTAGTTATGAATTAAATAGCTTGAAAGAATGGATTAAATGTGCTATCGTTAGTGTTGTGCTTGTTTGATGAAGCGCAAGCCCCGGGAGCAACCCGCTCGGCCCGGGAACGGATCACCTGAGATGGCCGCAAGCCGTGAACCGTTTGCACACCAAAGGCGAAAGCAACCGCTTTCTTTAAAGGCGGGAAGTCTCAGAACAAGTATACTCTAAGACTATTTTGTTGTCTACAATCAGGAGGGCAAGAATGTCGGAGAACAAAGGATACGTGCATCCAGAGGTGCTGGTAGACGCTGATTGGGTGCAGGCGCACCTGAACGATCCCAATGTACGTCTTATCGAGGTGGACGTAGATACGCGCGCTTATGAGCAGGGGCATATCCCCGGCGCGGTTGGCTTCAACTGGCAGAAAGAGCTACAGGACCAGGTTGTAAGAGCGCCGGTCAGCAAAGAGCAACTGGAGGAGCTGCTCAGCCGCGCAGGCGTCAGCAACGACACCACCATCGTACTCTATGGCGACAACAACAACTGGTTCGCGGCCTGGGCGCTCTGGATTCTCAAGTACTACGGGCACAAGGATGTGCGCCTGCTCGATGGCGGGCGGGTAAAATGGCTGGCGGACAAGCGTGAACTCACCACGGAGGTGCCTTCGTATCCGCGCACAAACTATCATGCCCAGGAGCCGAATAACGACCTGCGCGCATTTCGCGACCAGGTTCATGCCATGCTCGGACGCAGCAACGTGGCCCTGGTCGATGTTCGCTCGCCCGGCGAGTATAGCGGCGAATTGCTCGCTCCTGCCAACCTGCCACAGGAGGGAGCGCAGCGCGGCGGGCATATTCCGGGCGCGGCGAACATTCCCTGGTCTACAGCCGTGCGCGAGGATGGAACCTTTAAGTCGGCGGAAGAGTTACGCCCGCTCTATGCTGGTAAAGGCGTTACCCCCGACAAGGAAGTGATTGCCTATTGCCGCATCGGCGAGCGCAGCAGCCATACCTGGTTCGTGCTGCGCTACCTGCTGGGCTATGATAAGGTGCGCAACTATGATGGCTCCTGGACCGAGTGGGGCAGCCTGATCGGCGCGCCGATAGAGAAATAAGAGAGCCTGACACAATTGGCAATAATGAACGGGCGCCACTGGCGCCCGTTCATTATTGCCAATTGTGTCAGGCTCTCTTGTGTACTTGCAAACATCGCAACTTGCTCATATCATATGGGCAGAGAAATTGAATACCGGCGAGACGATGCGAAGGATATATCCGCAGCATGAATGATGAGGAGAAAGCGGCAGTAACTTTGCGCCTGCCTTCGACGCTCAGCGCATATAGCGGTGGCAAAAGTCAGATCACGTTGAGAGCGAACACGGTTGAACAACTGCTGGCCTGCCTGGCGCAGCAGCATCCGCAGGTATGGGAACGACTCTGTACCGCGGAGGGACATGTGCGTGAGCACGTCAAGATCTTTGTCAACAATGAAGTGATTAGCGGGACGCAAGGGCTGGAGACGCCGTTGGAGCCTGGTCAGGAGGTCATCGTGCTCCCGGCCACCTTTGGCGTGTAACGCCGGTGAAGAGCAGACGGGGGCATACCAGATGTAGAGACGGGGGCAAGCCCCGTCTCTACATCTGGTAAGTAATCACGTGATATACTGTGGATGTGCTACTGACTTCCCAAAGCGATTCCTGGATACAGAATGCAGGCCGAGCCACAAAGAGATACAGTAACGGACTCTATTTCTCGACATAACGCTACCGGTGATTCTTATCGCTCGCTGCGCTCCCGCGATTTTCGTCTCCTGCTCATCGGCGTCTTCCTGACGATGTTTGCCCGCCAGATGATTTCCGTTGCCCTGGGCTGGGAATTGTACCTGCGCACGGGCTCCGCGCTCATTCTTGGCGGTATCGGCCTGGCGCAGGTGATCCCGCTCATCTTCCTCTTTCTCCCCGCAGGCTATATCTCGGACCGCTACAGCCGCAAATATGTCATCATCGCCTCCCAGATCGTATTCGCGCTCGCGGCGCTGAGCCTGGCTATCCTCTCCTATCAACGGGGATCGTTATTGCTGATCTATGGCTGCCTGGTAGCAATGGGCGGGGCGCAATCGTTCAGCGCCCCGGCAAGTTCGGCGATTGTCTCGCAGCTTGTGCCCGAGCAGGCATACGAGAATGCCATGACCTGGAGGAGCAGCATCTCGCAGTTGTCGGCGGTGATCGGTCCCGCGTCGGGCGGCTTTCTCATCGGTCTCTTCAACGGGGCCACACTTGTATACGTCCTGAGCGGCGCGGCCTCGCTCGTGTTTGTGCTGCTGCTTGTGATGATGCGTGCTGGTCCGCAGGTGCGCCGGGCGAGCAGTGCAGCAGGCGAACGAAAAACGCTCGGCTCGCTGATGGAGGGCCTGCGGTTTCTGGGAAAGACGCCGGTTCTGCTGGCGGCGATTACGCTGGACCTTTTCGCTGTGCTGCTGGGTGGCGCAGTGACGCTCCTGCCCATTTACGCGGAAAGCATTCTGCATGTCGGCCCGATTGGCCTGGGCTGGCTACAGGCCGCCAGTTCGATAGGGGCAGTCGCTATGGCGCTCCTGCTGGCGCATCGCCCGCCATTCGCCAGGGCTGGCCGTGCCCTGCTGCTGGCGGTGTCGGGCTTCGGCCTTGCTACCGTCATCTTCGGCATATCGCGCTGGTTCTGGCTCTCGTTCCTCATGCTCTTTCTGCTCGGCGCATTCGATAATGTCAGCGTCGTCATTCGCTCGACGCTGCTGCTGGTGCGCACGCCCGACGAGATGCGCGGGCGTGTAGGCTCCGTGAGTTCGCTCTTTATCGGCACCTCTAACCAGTTAGGCGGCTTTGAGTCGGGGCTGGTCGCGCAACTGATCGGGCCTGTGCTGGCAGTAGTCACTGGCGGTCTCGGCACGATTCTGGTAGTGATCCTCGTTGCCTGGATCTGGCCCGAGATGCGCCGCCTGAGCGCCATGCGCGAAACCACATAGCCACGCCCGCTCTGACCGGCCGCACAGAAGCTCGCTTGCGAGCTTCTGTGCGGCGCAGTCGCGATGTGCCCAGCAATACGAGCAATTGTGACTTGTGTAACAGATAGCTGTACATAGCAAGAAAGTAAAAGAAAAATTTAAACTCTTGCATTTTTGCCGCGAATCAGGCATAATAGACGGCAAATCTGGAGAGGAGATAAGGGCTATGTTGGCGACGGTACGAAGTTGCGCAATTGTGGGGCTGGAGGGCGCTCTGGTCGAAGTGGAGGTGGATATCTCCAATGGACTTATCGCGTTTACCATCGTCGGGCTTCCCGATGCCGCTGTGAATGAAGCGCGAGAACGTGTGCGGGCGGCGATTAAGAATAGCGGCTGCTACTTTCCATACAAACGCCTCGTTGTCAATCTGGCCCCGGCTGACCTGCGTAAAGAGGGGCCGGCATACGACCTTCCTATAGCCATAGGAATATTACTGGCTAATGGCGATATCAGACCCGATGGGCCAATGCAGGACGATCCGCTCTTTCTCGGCGAGCTATCGCTCGATGGCAGCGTGCGCCATACCAACGGCATTTTGCCGATGGTCGCGCTGGCGCGTGAGAAACGCGTCAAAACGGTATTTGTGCCCGCCGTCGATGCGATGGAGGCGACGCTGGTCGATGGAGTGAATGTCTACCCCGTCGAGACGCTTGGGCAACTGGTGGCTCACCTCAATGGTGAGCGCCAGATCGAACCTTTCACGCGCGATCCTGCCATTCTCGACAATGCAAGGGAGGCCGTCTATGCGCAGGATATGGCGGCGGTGCGCGGGCAGGAGCATGTGAAGCGCGCGCTGGAAGTAGCTGCCAGCGGCGGGCATAATATTCTGATGAGCGGGCCGCCGGGATCGGGAAAAACGCTGCTGGCGCGGGCTATGCCCTCTATTCTGCCACGTATGGTCATCGAGGAAGCGCTTGATGTCACCAGGATTTACAGCGTGAGTGGCATGCTCCCCTCAGATCTGCCGCTCGTTGTGCAGCGGCCTTTCCGTGCTCCGCATCACACGATCAGCCATGCGGGACTGGTCGGCGGTGGGCGTCTGCCGCGCCCCGGGGAGATCAGCCTGGCGCATCGCGGCGTCCTCTTCCTGGATGAATTGCCAGAATTTGGGCCGAATGTGCTGGAAGTCCTGCGCCAGCCGCTGGAGGACAAGGTGGTGACGATCTCGCGGGCGCAGGGGACGATTACCTATCCGGCTAACTTTATGCTGATCGCCGCGATGAATCCCTGCCCGTGCGGCTTCTATGGCGATCCTGTGAGGGATTGTACCTGCTCGGCGATGGCGATTGCGCGCTATCAGAAGCGCATTAGCGGCCCTCTGCTGGATCGCATCGATATTCACGTCGAGGTGCCGCGCGTCGATTACGATAAGCTGGCCGATAAGCGTAACGCCGAGACCTCGGCCACGATCCGGGCGCGCGTGCAGGAGGCACGAGAACGACAGCTCCGCCGTTTTGCCGGGACGGATCTGACCTGCAATGCGGAGATGGGGCCAACGGAGGTACGCGCCTTCTGTAACGTCGAGCAGTCGGCGGAGAAGCTATTGAAGGCGGCGATGCAGCAGTTGCATCTCTCCGCGCGGGCCTTTCACCGCGTGTTGAAGCTCGCGCGCACGATTGCCGATCTGGCCGCGAGCGACGATATTCTGGCAAACCACGTTGCTGAAGCCATTCAATACCGGCCACGTATCGGAATGGTATGACGAGATATCAGCCCGGCACTGCCAGGCATCTCATGGCAGGATCAGGTGCAGGTCGCCGAATTCGTGCCAGAGGTAGCCCTCTTGCAGCGCCGCGCGGTAGGCCAGCTTGAGGTGTTCGGTTGTTGCCAGGGCCGCGAGCATCCATAGATGTGTGGCCTGCGGCTCGTGCAGGCCGGTCAGCAGCGCATTCACAGCATGGATGCCGCGTTTGGGCGTAATCACGACGCTGGTCCAGCCCTCGCCTGCGTGCGTCATCCCTCGCTCGTCGGTGACGGTTTCCAGCGCGCGGATCACCGTCGTGCCGACGGCTATCACCCGCCTGCCGCTCGCATGCGCCATATTGACCAGTGCAGCCGTAGCGGCCGGGACGCGGTAGAACTCCTCGTAGGGCGGTTCGTTGGCTTCGGGGCTGGCAACGCCGGTATGCAGGATCAGCGGCGCGATCTGCACGCCCTTTGCCACCAGCGCGGTAATCAGCTCTGGCGTAAAGGCGCGCCCGGCGGAAGGCATCTCCGCGCTGCCTGTTTCGGTAGCGTAGACGAGCTGGTAGTATTCAATCGGCCACGGCTCCGGCACATAGCTATAGCGAATGGGGAAGCCGTACTGCTCCAGGTAGTCCCGCAGTGGTGCCGGCAGGGTAAGCGTGGCAATCCAGAGGCGGTGGCGCGCTCCGGGTCCGCTCTGATCGCGGCGCGAGTGCGGTACGTGCAGCCTCGCTTCGGCTCCGCCGGGCAGGCGCAGCCTCTCGCCGGCCTCCAGATCGTAAAAAGGCATGCTCGGCTTCTCGTCCTGAGTTATGCGCGCCTCCACAACCCACAGGTCTGCCGGAAGATGGGTTGAGAGGTGCAGTTCGAGCGGCGTGCCATCGGAGCGCCGGGCATTGAGCGCGGCCTTCATGGTACCGCTGGTGTTGATGACCAGGAGATCGCCGGCTTCCAGAAAATCGCCGATCTGGCGAAACTGAGTATGCACGATGCGGTCATCCGAGCGATACGAGACCATCAGCCTTACGCCGTCGCGCGACAGCCCGCGCGCTTCCGGCGGCGCCGTGGCTTCGAGTTCTGGCGGCAGGACGAAATCCAGCGGTCCGGCCCCGGCCAGCGGCGCATTGATGAGATGAGATGGCGTAATATATGGCAGCGTCATTGTGCTGTGTCCTTCGTTGTCAAAGCGCGCGCGGCGTAGCGTCCGCTGGGATAATCACCGCCGATGAGTTCGAGAAGGCCCGGCACGCTCTCTTCTGGAGGGGGCCGGTCACTGATATCCTCGCCCGGAAATGCCTCCTGGTGCATCCGGGTGCGCATATCGCCAGGATCGACCCGGTAGACGCGCAGATCAGGGTTCTCGGCGGCCAGAATGTGCGAAAGTTGCTCCAGTGCTGCCTTGCTCGATCCGTAGCCGCCCCATCCGGCGTAATCTTCGACGCCGGCGTCGCTGGTAATGTTGATAATGCGCGCACCGGGCGCCAGCATACGCCTGAATGCCTGGATGAGAGCGAGCGGCGCGATGACGTTTGTGCGATAGACCTGCTCCAGCACGTCGAGCGGGTAGTCGAGCAGGAATGGCTGCGGGCTGGGACCGAGGATGCTGGCGTTGTTGACCAGCAGGTCCAGCGTGCCGAAAGGCTGCGCCGCCTCGACGAGCGCCGCGCGGTGCGCGGGATCGTTCACGTCGCCCGCAATAGCAATAACGTTGGTCAATTGCGCCAGTTCCGCCCGCGCCGCCTCAAGCGCCTCCGCTCCGCGCGCATCTATAATCAAGTTCCAGCCCTCGCGCGCAAGACGGCGCGCAAGCGCGAGACCAAGCCCGCGTGACGCCCCGCTGATGAATGCGGTGGAGGCGCTGTGATCGTGTGGATGTGTCATAGTGCTATCTTCCTTTCAGCCAATCAGAATAGCTGTTATCTTTCTGGCTTTACCATACAAAAAAGAGGGTCCGGGCGCATCGCGCGAGAGGACAGTTCGCAGGCTGTACAAAAGGACAGCCCCTCCCATTGCTCTCCTCTCTGCATTGGATACGCGTCACTTTTCTGTAGCGCTGTCTCTTCCCCGGACACCTCGGCGCCGCAGGCGTTTCGCCCAGGAGGGAAGGAAGATGGCGACGAGTGCCAAAAAGTGATACGCCCTCTGCAACTGTCGGGTTGACGATAACTCTCAGGTCAGGATATGCTACTGAATGAGGCATGTTTGCTTGAATGGGTAATGCCATTGGGTAAAAATATTACCCACACGCGCCAGGGGATCCTTTATATGGCTCGTCGTGCTATCGCGCAGGTTGTTGACAATCAATTGTGGCGTCTCGATCCCGAGGGAGGTGAGCTGCCACCCATTACCGTTGGCGCCAGCGATTGGTATGAATGGCTCAACACGCGGGATGCGTGTTCGTTCGCCTATCGCGCTGCTCATTGCGCGATGACCGCGCGGCGCGAGGAGCGGCATGGAGGCTGGTACTGGTATGGCTACCGACTTCACGGGGCCAGGATGCGTAAGGTCTATCTTGGCAAGGCGCAGGAATTGACGCCCCGGCGGCTCGATGAGGCGGCGAGGAAGCTGGCCGGGCCGCGAAGCCACGCGGGCAATCCGCCAGGCAAAGAAGAGATCAGCGCTGCGCAATCCGCCCCGCCACTGCTCAGGACCAGGCTGGCCGTCCCGCCAACGCCGGAACACCTCGTTGCTCGCCCACGTTTGCTGCAAGCGTTGCAGCCCGGCGGCACGTTGCGTTTACTTACGCTGCTCTGCGCCCCGGCGGGATGGGGCAAGACGACGCTGCTGAGCGAATGGGTTATAGAGAAAAAATTGCCAGCGGCCTGGATCTCCTTGCACATGGAAGAGAATGATCCCGCTAATTTCTGGGCGTACCTGCTCGAAGCGCTGCGGCTCCAGCATCCCGGCATCCAGGAACCTCCTCTGTCGCAAAGTCCGCGACAGACCAGGTTGCAGGATGTTCTGGCAGAGTTAATCAACCGTCTTGCCGCTCTCAAGCGGGATGTGACGATCGTCCTTGATAACTACCATGTCATCAGTAACCAGGCTATTCATGATGCCGTCAACTTCTTGCTCGATCACCTGCCGCCGCATGTGCACCTGGTGATTGCCACGCGTAGCGCTCTTCCCTTCTCGCTGGCGCGACACTACATGAATGGGCAGGTCACAGAACTGCGCGCGGATACGCTGCGTTTCACTTCACAGGAGACGCGCTCGCTACTTGCTGCGCTGGCGCCAGAAATTACTTCCGATGAGATTGCCGCGCTGGAAGAGTGCGCGGAAGGCTGGCCTGCCGGGCTGCGCCTGGCGCTGCTTACGCTGCAAGAGAACCGCCATGCCGCTGATGATATCACTTCCTTCGCCGCGCGCAATCACTATCTTCAGCGCTACCTGATCGAAGAGGTTCTCGATTGCCAGCCCACGGAGATCCAGGCGTTCCTCTTGCACAGCGCCTTCCTTGATCGTTTCAATGCTGCGCTCGGTGGCGCCGTAAGCGGGCTAGCCAATGCCCAGGAGATATTAGAGCAACTGGAGCGAGAGCAGCTTTTCCTTTTCCCGCTCGATGAACAGGGGGACTGGTTTCGCTATCACAACCTGTTCACGAAAGCGCTATGTCGCTACCTGGAATGTACGCAGCCAGCATTGCTGCCCGTACTGCACCGGCGTGCCAGCCAGTGGTTTGAAGAGCAGGGCGTGCTGGATGAGGCTATCAATCATAGCCTGGCTGCGCAGGATGTCGAACGCGCAGCCGCGCTCATTGAGAACATTGCCTACTCGCTTATAGCCAGGGAGGAGGTTGCCGCGCTGCAACGATGGCTTGATGCATTACCGCTGAATGTGATTCGGGCCAGTCCGCAGCTCTGCGTTATCTCTGCCTGGTTGATTTTCCTTACCACCCAGGCGCACTCGTTCGTCTTCTGGCTGGATACCGCCGAAGAGGCGCTGCATGCCTGTGAGCACAACATTTCGCCGGCAGCCGCCGCCGCTTTGTACGGGGAAATCGTGGCCCTGCGAGCGGCGAACAGGTTGTATCTTAGCGATGTCAGTCGTGCCGTCTCTACCTGTAACCAGGTCCTCGCCTCTCTTCCGCCCGATAACCATTATGCTCGCAGTCTCGTCCTGCTCATGCTCGGACTGGCCTATCAGCGAGGCGTCAATGTTGCTGCCGCGTCACAGGCGCTCGCCGAAGCAAGTAGCAGCAGCCGGGCAATAGGTCATGGCCTGCTGCTGCCCTACGTGATGATCGCCCAGGCGGAATTGTACGAGCTTCAAGGCCATCCCTTTGAAGCGATGAGGCTGTACTACCAGGTTCTCAAACTGACGAACGGGCGTGTGGGGCATCCAACGGGCATTGCTTATGCCGCTCTGGGTTATCTCTTCTGGGAATGGCAGGATGTAGAAACTGCCCGGCAGTATTTGCGGCTGGCCTGGGACGTAGGGATGCAGGCAAATAACAACAATGTGATTTCCGAAACGGCCCTGTGTATGGCCCAGGTAGAGCTGACGCAGGGGAATACCAGCGAGGCGGATTACTGGTTGCAGCAATGGGAAAGGTTTCTCCAGGAGGCAGGAACCTATAAAGTTCTCAGCATTGTCTGGGCGCTGCGTGCTCGCCTTTCGCTGGAGCAGGGTCGCCTGGACGATGCGCTCCTGTGGATGCAGCGACACATGCCTGACTGTGAAGAGGCTATCTCACCGCGCCATGAAATCGAATATTTCGTCCAGGTGCGTGTACTCATCGCTGCCGGAAGGGCGTATCCGCACGGATCTTATTCACGCCAGGCGATGATCTTGTTAGAGCACCTGCGCGAGCATGCCGAGGCCATCGGCCGGACGAAAACGCTGATACGGGTACTGACATATGAGGCCCTGGTGCTTTCTTTTCAGGAGGATACAGAGGGCGCGCTGGCTGCGCTGGAGCGAGCGCTTGCGCTGGCCGAGCCGGGTAGATATATCCGCGTCTTTGTGGACAAGGGTGATGCGATGGCGAAGCTCCTGCGACTTCT
>Ga0209061_1004035_pt1 | contig 14782 bp, 16 predicted proteins | sample Coa_R1_10_FD_187157 | JGI IMG/M metagenome (GOLD analysis project Ga0209061, IMG submission 187157) | Surface soil microbial communities from Centralia Pennsylvania, which are recovering from an underground coalmine fire - Coalmine... | ecosystem: Environmental > Terrestrial > Soil >...
TAAATCCCATGTCGAATTCGACCCGCATCCCGAGCGGCGAATGGCATGGCAGGGCTTTTCGCTGGCACGGTGATGCCACGATGATGCCGCCACAGGCCGACACAGTGATCGAACGACCGGAAAACCTCACCGCCGAGTGGCTTACCGGGGTGCTGGGCGCCGGGACCGTCACCGATTTCGCCGTCGACCGCATCGGCACCGGTCAGATGAGCGAGTGCTACCGCGTCCAGCTGAGCTACGCCGACGTTGGCGCACACCCGGATTCAGTGGTGCTCAAAGTCGCGGCCACCGACCCGGTCAGCCGTCAGACCGGGCTGAGCCTGGGCCTCTACGAGCGTGAGGTTCGTTTCTACCGCGAGGTTGCGCCGCGGCTGTCCGGACCGGTGGTGCCCTGTTACCACGCCGCCGTGGACGCCTCGTCCGGCGTCTTCGACGTGCTGCTCGGTGACGCCAACCCGGCCGTCCTCGGCGACGAAATCCGCGGCGCCACAGCCGCTCAGGCCGAGCTTGCGGTGCGCGAGCTGGCCCGCTTGCAGGGCCCGCTACTCGGTGACGCCGCGCTGGCCGACGCGCCGTGGCTGAACCGGGACACGCCGGTCAACCAGGCATTGATCGGCCAGCTCTACGCCGGCTTCGTCGACCGCTATGGCGACCGGATCGCGCCGCAACACCGTGCGGTGTGCGAACGGCTGGTCGGTGCCTTCGACGAGTATCTGGCCCAGGAGTCCGGCGGCCTGCACGGTCTGGTGCACGGCGACTACCGGTTGGACAACATGCTTTTCGGCGCGGTCGGCGCCGATCGCCCACTGACGGTGGTCGATTGGCAGACGGTCACCTGGGCTCCGGCGATGACCGACCTGGCCTACTTCCTGGGCTGTGCGCTGCCGGCGGCCGACCGGCGCGCGCACTATGACGCGCTGCTGCGGACCTATCACGACGCGCTCGGCCCGGACGCGCCGATCAGTCTCGCCGACGTCCGCGACGGTGTGCGCAGGCAGAGCTTCTTCGGCGTGATGATGGCCATCGTGTCGTCGATGCTGGTGGAACGCACCGAGCGGGGCGACGCGATGTTCATGACGATGCTGGAACGCCATTGCGAGCATGTACTCGACACGGACGCGCTGACCACGCTGCCGGCACCGGCGCCAGTCGAGCCGCTGCGCCCGTCGCACGATAACGAGTCCGCGCATACCGCAACCGCCGAGCCGCTGTGGAGCGAAAGTTGGTATGCCGACTTCGCCGATGCCACACAGGGTTTCGGCGGCTGGGTCAGGATCGGGTTGATGCCCAACCAGCGCCGCGCCTGGCTGCACGCACTGTTGTGCGGCCCCGATGTACCCACGGTCGCGGTCGTCGAGTTCGATGCTCCGCTGCCCGTCGAGCCGTGGGCGCTGCGCACCGGCACCATCGCCTTCACCCACTCCGCCGACAGCGCACTGCAGACCTATCGCGTTGTGTTGCAAGGCCGCGGCCAGTCCTATGCCGACCCGTCCGCGCTGCTGCGCGGCGAAGCAGGTGTGGCGGCTGACGTGGCAATGGATCTGGTGTGGAGCACCGACGGCACACCGTATCAGTATCGGCTGACCACCCGCTACGAGATTCCCTGCAGGGTGTCGGGCAGCGTCACCGTCGACGGCGCTTCATACCGCATCGATGCGGCGCTCGGCCAACGCGACCACTCGTGGGGAGTTCGGGACTGGTGGGGCATGGACTGGAACTGGAGTGCACTGCATCTCGACGACGGAACGCACTTGCACGCCGTGGACATCCGGATCCCGGGCACACCGGCGATCGGCGTCGGCTACGTCCAGGACCGGCAGGGCGCGGTCACCGAGTTGAGTGCCGTCGGCGGTCGGGAAGTGTTCGGCGACAACGGGTTACCGACCGAAGCCAGGCTGGCCGTCGATCCGGGCGGCATTTCCGCGACCATCGACCTGCGCGGGCACGCACCGCTGCGGCTCGTCGCCGACGACGGTCGGATCAGCCATTTTCCGCGAGCATGGGGCACCGTCAGTACGGCCGACGGCAGAGCCGGTGTGGGTTGGCTGGAATGGAACCGCAATCGGTCACAGCAGTGACCGCCACGTGGCCACCGATCGTGGTCATGGGTGTCTCGGGGTCGGGCAAATCGACCGTGGGTGCTGCGCTGGCGCGGCGCCTCATTGTGCCTTTCGCGGACGCCGACGCCCTTCACCCCGATGCCAACATTGCCAAGATGGCCGCGGGTAAACCGCTCGACGACAACGACCGTCACCCGTGGCTGGATGTCGTCGGGAGGTGGCTGGCCGACCATTGCGAAGGCGGTGTCATGAGCTGCTCGGCGCTCAAACGCACATACCGCGATCAGCTGCGCGCACACCGCCCGACGGTCGAGTTCTTGCATTTGAGCGGCACACCGGAGCTGATCGCTGGCCGGCAGGCCGGCCGCACCGGCCACTTCATGCCCGCGTCGCTGCTGAAGTCGCAATTCGACACCTTGGAGCCGCTCGAACCCGACGAGCACGGGATCACCGTCGACGTCGACGACTCCGTCGACGCGATTGTCGAGCGCTTCGTTGCCTACCTCAGCGCTTGAGCACCTGCGTGCCGCCGGCCAACTCGTCGTGCTTGCCCTGCTTGGTCGGGCTGGAGCTGATCGTCGCCGCGATCACCACGTAGGCGATGAAGGCCAGCAGACCGCCGAAGTAGGGCACCACCGCCAGCAGGGTGAACGCATTGCGGATGGCGGACTGCTTCGCATCGGGCTTGGCCGCGCCGCCGGGGCCGCGCACCTCCAGGCCGAGCAGCTTCTTGCCCGGGCTGGAGCCCTGGGTGACTTCGAACAGCACGAAATAACCGAACATCAGGACACCGGAGAACAATCCGGTGACCAGGAACCAGTAGTCCTTGTCGAGCATGAACAGCGAGAGCACGAACGCCACGATGTTGACGATGATGCCGTCGATGAGCCGGGCAACGAAACGTTCGCCGAGCCCGCCGGGTCGCCGACCGGGCGTCGACGGCGGCGGATACCCGAATTGAGGCGAATTGGGGTCAGGGTCACCTGTCGGCATTGCATTTACGATAGTTACCCAATCGGCGGATATGAACGAGGCGCCCTGGCGATGTACGAGATGGTGGTGGCGCCGGCGGTAGCCGCCCGTCGACGTCACCCCAGCGGTAGCGCGTTTCGCCAGGCCGGCTGGTTTGCGGCGCGCCGCAGCGGCAGCCGCTTGCGACGGCCGCCGGCCCGCTTGCGCGCGGTCTCGGCCAGTTCCGTGCCGCGCTCCCGGGCGGTCTCCGCGAGCTCGGTGCCGCGCTCGCGGGCGAGCTCGGCGAACTCCGCGCCGCGCTCCCGTGCGGCCTCGACCAGCGGCGCGCTTCTTTCGGCCGCCGCACTGGCCAATTCGCGGCCGCGTTCGGCGCCGAGCTGCAGGCTGTGACCGATTTTCTCCCCGAGATCGCCGAGCCGTTCGCCGAGTTCGGAGTCGAGCAGCGCGTTGTCGGACCCACCGAGTGGCAGCGCACCCGACACCGCTTCGGAAATCCGGCCCGCGGCCCGTCGACTGCGCCACCCCAGCGACGGCTTCCCCTCCGTGTCGGCCGAGGCGATGATCAACCCGCCGAGCAGACTCAAATCGGTGAGGAAGTCGCGGCGTTGCTGAGCTTTGCGCTGCGGATCGGACTCGTTCCAAAACAGGTGCCCGCCAAGGCTGCCCGGGATCACGGTGAACGCCAGAGCCGCCGAGGCAATCCGCGGCATTTTGCCGGTGGCAAGCAGCAGGCCGCCGCCGACCTGCACCGCCGCGTTGATCCGGGCGGCTGTCCGGGGGTCGGCCGGAACCTTCGTGCCTACCGGATCGGGCAGTGCCCTCAGCGCGTCGAGGGTGGGCTGCGCAGCCCCGGCGCTGGTCTGTGGGTTTCGCAGGGTCTCGACGCCTTGGCCGATGAATACTGCTGACAACAGGGGGCGAGCGATTCTACGAAGCAACATGGCCGGTGTGTTCCCGGGCTGACCGGTGCGCAAACCGCTCAGTGGTCCGACGGGACGTCGGTGGTGCGCATCCACAGCGGCAGGGCCACCCAGAACCCGGTCAGTGCGACCAGCGCACACACACCGGCCACCACTGCGGCGGGGTGGCCGGCGACCGCGTCGAAAATCACCACACTGACGCCGACCAGAGCCAACCCCAACAGCAGCAGGCCGGTGTATGCGAACCGGTGCGCGGTCGACACTAGTGATTTCAAACGGTGCCGGCGAAACAGCAACCGATGCATCCCAACTGGAGCGACCAGCAGAACCGTCGAGCTGATCGAGCAGGCCACGGTGGCGAGATACACCGCGCGCATCACCGGTCCGAGTTCGTCGAACCGCTGCTGAAACGGCAACGTCAGCAGGAAACCGGTGAGCAGCTGGACACCGGTCTGCACCACCCGCAGTTCCTGCAACAGGCTGGCCCAATTGCGGTCCAGTCGTTCGGTTTCGGATTCCGAGCGGGCAGCCTCATCCCAACGTTGATCACGCTCCGGATGGTCGACGTCCACGCCCGAGATCATGCCAGCCGGGTCGATGACCCGGCTTATTTCAGAAGGAGTCGGGCCGAAGTCTCCAGCCGGTCGGCGATCTGCGCATACGACGCATAGCCCATGCCCGCGCGCACCAGCGCCCCCGCATACAGCAATTCCAGTGACTCGACGACGTCGGGAGCGCCGTCCGAACCCAGCGCACTGATCAGGCGCTGGTGGATCTCGCGGCCGATGCGCAGCCGCAGATGCTTGACCTCGGGATCCTTGCCCAGCAACGCGTTGGTGACCGCCCCGGCCAGCTCGGGCTCGTCGGCGACCAGCAATGCGATGTGACGCAGCACCGCGATGACACGGTCGGCGGGATCCGGCGAGTCGTTGGGCGGAACCGGTGTCGACGCCAAACGCCGCCAGAAAACCTCGGCGACGAGGTGTTCCTTAGACGCGAAATACGTGTAGGCCGTCGCCGCGCCTACCCCGGCCTCGGCAGCTACCCGGCGAATTGTCAACCCGGAGAAGCCTTCTCGGCTCAGCACTTCGATTGCAGCGTGGCCCAGCCGGTCGACGGTGCCGGCTTGCTTGGCGGTCAGCCGCCGTCTCGTCGACTCCCGGGCTACCGGGTCGGACACGTGTCTGGACACTACTACAACGTAGTATGGGCGGCAACCATATCCGCAGGTCCGATGAATGAGATTCAGGTAATGACGAGCCACGCCGAGCGCACCCACCGATTATTCCAACTCGCCGAGCGGGTGACGGGATTCATGCCCGCCGACGAAGGCCGGGCGCTGCACGACGCGGCGCTGCGCTACCTCGACCGCGGTGTCGGCGTGGAGATCGGGACGTACTGCGGCAAGTCGACGCTGCTGCTGGGCGCGGCGGCGGCCGAAACAAACAGCGTTCTCTACACAATCGACCACCACCACGGTTCCGAGGAGCATCAGCCGGGCTGGGAGTATCACGACGCGTCCCTGGTCGACGAAGTCACCGGACGGTTCGACACCCTGCCCACCTTCCGGCGCACGCTCGACGATGCCGGCCTGGACGACAATGTCGTTGCGGTAGTGGGCAAGTCGGCCGTGGTCGCGCGCGGCTGGCGCACCCCGCTGCAGCTACTGTTCATCGACGGCGGCCACAGCGAGGCCGCCGCGCACCAGGACTTCGAAGGCTGGGCGCCGTGGGTGTCTCTCGGCGGCGCACTGGTCATCCACGACGTGTTCCCCGATCCGCGCGATGGCGGCCAGGCCCCATACCAAATCTATTGCCGCGCACTGCAAAGCGGCGAATTCGCGGAGAGGTCGGCGACCGGATCGTTGCGGGTGCTGGAACGGACGACCGCGGCCGTCAGCCCGGCGGACTGAACGCGCACTCGCAGTCGTAGTCGCCCTCCAGCCCGCGGGGCAGGTCGGTGCCGCGGAAGATGCCGCTGCCCGCGGTGGTGCACGACAGCGCGTCGGCGGCAAGGATCACGGCGGCTCCGGTCCAGGTGGTGCGCTCCACCGGCCAGCGCTTGCCGTCGCTGAACACCAAACCGGTCCAGTAGGATCCGTCTTTTTCGCGCAGGTGCTGCATGGCCGCGAACTGGCGCAGCGCCGCTTCGCGGTTGCCCATCGCGTCGAGCGCCAGCACCAATTCACACGTTTCGGCACCAGTCACCCAGGGCCTGTCGTCGACGCAGCGGATGCCGAGCCCGTCGACCACGAAGTCACCCCACCGCTCGGCGATCCGGGCATTCGCTGCCGGACCGCGCAGCGCGCCACCGAGAATCGGGTAGTACCAGTCCATCGAATGGTGCGGCTTTTCGGTGAACGCCGACGGGTGGGCGGAAATGGCATGGCCCAGCCGGCCCAGCGCCATTTCCCACTCCGGTTGCGGCTCGTCGAGGTAGTTGGCCAACGCCACTGCGCACCGAAGACTGTGAAAGATGCTCGCACAGCCGGTCAGCAGCGCCTCGGGCAGGGGGCCGGACAAGCCCCGCGCCCAACAGATTTCACCACCGGGCAGCTGCAGGTCCAGGACGAACTCGATCGCGGCACGCACCGTCGGCCACATCGCGGTGGCGAAGTCGCCGTCGCCTGTGACCAGCACATGGTGCCAGACCCCGACGGCGATGTAGGCGCAGAAGTTGCTGTCGCTGTTGGCGTCCTCGACCACGCCGGCCCGCAGTTGGATCGGCCAGGAGCCGTCGGCGCGCTGTTCGCGCCGGCACCACTCGAACGCGCGACGGGCCGGCTCGATCAGGCCGGCCGCGGTCAGCGCCATCGCACATTCGACATGGTCCCACGGATCGGTGTGCCCGCCCTCCGACCACGGGATCGCACCTGACGGTTCCTGCACCGCGACAATCGATTCCGCCGTTTGCCGGCATTGTTGTGGAGTCAGGACGTCGCCGACGCCCGGTATCTCAGACCAGTTCAACGGCGCCTACCGGTTTCTCGAAGTACAGTGCGACGCTTTTGCCGACCAGCGGGTTGAGCGCCGATTCGGCGAGCCGGGTGATCCACGGCCGCTGCATCATGTCCCACACCAGCAGCCGGTGATAGGCCGCCACGGCGGGGTGATCCGAATTAGACACGCCCACAGCACATTTCAGCCACCAGAATGGTGCATGGAGAGCATGTGCATGGTGGGTGTGGGTGAATTTCATTCCCGCGTTCGCGATCTTGTCGCGCAGCCGGCTGGCCCGGTAGATCCTGATGTGGCCGCCGTCGTTGCTGTGGTAGTCGTCGGACAGTAGCCAGCACAGCTGCTCGGGCAGCCACCGGGGCACGGTGACGGCCAGCATGCCACCGACTTTGAGCACCCGGATCAGCTCGCCGATCGCGGTGTCGTCGGCGGGTACGTGCTCCAGGATTTCCGATGCGATGACGCAGTCGAAGGTGCCGTCGGGATAGGGCAGTGCCAGCGCATCGCCGATGACGGTCTCCGCGGTCGCCGAGGTCGGTGCTTCACCGGCTTCCGCCATGGCGCGCAACAGGGTGCCGACCTGCTCCAGTTCGGCGGCGTCCTGGTCGAAGGCCACCACGTCGGCGCCACGGCGGTATGCCTCGAAGCTGTGCCGGCCCGCGCCGCAGCCGACGTCGATGACCTTGGTTCCGGGTCCGACGCCGAGCCGGTCGAAGTCGACGGTCAGCACGGTTCGGCCACCGCCGCCGGGGAGTTGCGAGCGATCGCACGTTCGTAGACGCGAGCCGTCTGTGCGGCCACCGACTCCCAGCTGAACACCTCCAGTGCCCGCCGGCGACCCGCCGCCCCGAGCCGGTGCCGCTGCTCCGGCGATGCCAGCAGCTCACCCACCACCCGGATCAACTCGGCGGCATCACCGGGCGGCACCAGCCTGGCGCAGTCGCCGTCGGGGCCCAGCACCTCGGGCAACGCGCCGGCGCGGCTGGCCACGATCGGCGTACCGCTGGCCATCGCCTCCACTGCCGGCAGCGAAAATCCTTCGTAAAGTGAAGGGATACAAGCGATCTCGGCTGAGGCCAACAGGCCCGCCAGCTCGCTGTCGGAGAGCCCGCTGGAGGTGTGGACAATGTCGGAGATGCCGAGTTCGGCGATCAGCTTCTCGGTAGGGCCGTTGGGTTCCAACTTGGCGACCAGTTGCAGTTCCAGGTCGTGTTCGACGCGCAGCTTGGCCACGGCCTGCAACAGATGCCCGACGCCCTTGAGCGGTCGGTCGGCGCTCGCGATCGCGATGATCCGCCTGGGCACTCGCGGCTTCGCCGCCGGGGCGAACAGGGCGGTGTCGACACCGAGCGGCACCACGTGCAGCTGGTCGGGCGCCACCCCGAAGTCGGTGATGATGTCGGTGGCCGACGACGACGAGACGGTCAGCAGATCGGGAATGCTGCGGGCCACCCGCTCCTGCATCTTCAAGAAGCCATACCAGCGGCGTACCAACGGTTTACGCCACCATCGCGCCGCCCCCAGATCCACCAACCGGTCACGGGTGATCGGGTGGTGCACGGTCGCCACCACCGGAAGGCCGCTGGCCGCGATCGACAGCAGGCCGTCACCCAGGCTCTGGTTGTCGTGCACGACGTCGAACTCGTCTGCCCGCTCGGCCAGCAGGCGCGCGGCCCGCAGGCTGAAGGTGCGCGGCTCGGGGAAACCCGCCGTCCACACTGTGCCCAGCTCAAGGAGATCGATGCGATCCCGGATCTCGCGCGGATGGGGAATCCGGAACGGATCGGGTTCGCGATACATGTCCAGGCTCGGCACCGGCGTCAGCACCACCCGCGGATCGAGCCCGTCGGGATAAGGCTGACCGGAGAACACCTCGACGTGATGTCCGAGTTCGACCAGGCCGCGGCTCAAGTGCCGCACATATACGCCCTGTCCGCCGCAGTGCGTCTTGCTGCGATAGGACAGCAAAGCAATCCGCATGCTCATGCCCGCTTCGCTGCGGCAGCGCCGCCGTCAATTACGGCAGAGGGATGGGTGAGGGAGTCGGCGAACTGTCTGGACACGTGTCTGGACTATAATTTGACAGGCTACGCGATGCAACGCACAGCCTTTCCGCCGGCAAGTTAGGAAGTCTAATCTTCCGTCCCGGCTGCTCATGGTGCCGCCGGCGATACGGTGGTGATATGCGGGCGTTGATCATCGTCGACGTGCAAAACGACTTCTGCGAGGGCGGCTCGCTGGCCGTGAGTGGCGGGGCCGCCGTGGCCCGCGCCATTTCCGATTACCTGCATGCCTCGGACTATCCCCATGTGGTGGCCACCCAGGACTTCCACGTAGATCCCGGCGACCATTTCTCCGACCATCCCGACTATGCGTCGACGTGGCCGCCGCACTGCGTCGCTGGAACTCCCGGGGCGGAGCTGCACCCCGATCTCGACGACAGCCGGATCGAGGCCGTCTTTCGCAAGGGCGCCTACAGCGCGGGATACAGCGGTTTCGAGGGCGTCGACGACGCCGGCACGCCGCTGGCCGAGTGGCTGCGACAGCACGGTGTCGACGAGGTCGACGTGGTCGGCATCGCCACCGACCACTGCGTCCGCGCAACCGCCGAGGACGCCGCGCGAGCGGGCTTCGCCACCCGGGTACTACTGGACCTGACGGCGGGAGTGGGGGAGAAGACCACCGCCGCCGCTATCGACGAGCTGCGGGGCGCCGGCGTCGCGGTGTTGCAGAGGACCTGATGGACCAGACGCAGTCGGATCTGTTGGCGACGGTCGAGGACTCGCCGCGGGCCGCGGCCGCACACGATCGTGCGGGCTGGGTGTGCCTGTTCACCGACGACGGGCGTGTCGAGGATCCGGTCGGCTCGCGGCCGCATGTGGGTCCGGTGCAGATCGGCCGCTTCTACGACACCTTCATCGGGCCGCGCGGCATCACGTTTCATCGGGACCTCGACATCGTGCAAGGCTCGGCCGTGATCCGCGATCTCGAGCTCGAGGTGGCGATGGGTCGGGCCGTCACGATGCACATCCCGGCGGTCCTGCGCTACGACCTGCGCGAGGTCGACGGGACATGGAAGATCGCTGCGTTGCGCGCCTATTGGGAGCTGCCGAGCATGATGGGCCAGTTCCTGCGCAACGGGCTGACGGCCGCGCCGGCAGGCCTGCAACTGTCGCAAGCGTTGTTAGGCAACCAGGGATTGCGTGGCACAGTCGGGTTCGCTACCGGCTTCCGCCGGGTGGGTTCTCGCCACAAGCGGCTGGTGGACGGCTTCCTGAGCGCGGTCGCCTCTGGCGACAAATTCGCCGCGCTGCGAGCGCTTTCACCAACGGCCACAATGACTTTCGGTGACGACGAGGACGTCGACGTCACCGATATGATCGAGCGGCTCGGCGGTGCCGGCTGCACGAAGCTCATCGGTGCCGGTCCCACCGTCGCGGCCTCGATCACCGCGCGGCAGGGCCGCGGGGTCCTGTTCGCCGACATGGCCGCGCGCGGCGCAGTAATCCAGCGGGTCCGCTACTTCGCGGCCAGCAGTACCAATGACGCCGTCGACAGCAACAGGTAGGCGCCCGGGAACGCGATGTTGTAGAGCACCCCGGCCCGAACATGGGTGACTATGGCGCCGAGGAAGAACAACACCAGGCCCGCAGCGGCCGCAATGCCGATCGCGGGCACAACCAGACCGGCGAGCAGACCGAGCGCTCCGGCCAGCTTGAGCGTTCCGAGCATCGGCAGCCACGAGCGCCGCACGCCTACCTCGGCGGAGTTGGCCAACACAAACCCGGCCGGAATGTAGTCGGCCACCGCGATTCCGGCGGTGACCACGACGGTGATCGTCGTGACCACGAGGTATGCAATGCTCATGTCTGGTCTCCTTGGCAGCGGAATGTTGATCTCACCTCGTTGACGACTCCCGCGCCGGAAAGGTGACCCATGAGCACGATCGAGAACCTCGCGCAGCGGTTCGACGCGGACCGACCACACTTGCGCTCGGTGGCGTTTCACCTGCTAGGTTCCGCCGCCGACGCCGAGGATGCGGTGCAGTCCGCTTGGCTCAAGGCCAGCCGCGCCGACCCGGACGCCGTCGTGAACTTGACCGGCTGGTTCACAACGATCACGGCGCGCGAAGCAATCGACCAGTTGCGCGCCCGCAACAGGCGTGCCGAGCTACCGCTGGAGGAGCAGGATCATCCGGCGACGGTGTCGGCGGACGAGGAGGTGCTGCTGGCCGACTCGGTCAACCGGGCGCTGCTGGTGGTGCTCGACCGGCTTTCACCCGCGCAGCGGGTCGCGTTCGTCTTGCACGACGTGTTCGCCGTGCCGTTCGAGATCATCGGCGAGCTGCTGGACCGGTCGCCGGACGCGGCCAAGAAGCTGGGCAGCCGGGCCCGGACACGCCTGCACGCGGCACCGCCCGTCGAACCCGCGCCGACGACCGAGCACCTCCCGATCGTGGAGGCATTCCTGGCGGCCTCGCGCGGCGGTGACATGGCCACCCTGCTGCACCTGCTGGCCCCGGATGTGGTGCGCCGGGTGGACCGCGTCCTGGTGCCCGACGACGTGCCCACCGAAGTTCGCGGCGCCCGGCGGGTCGCCGAGGAAACCCGGCGCTTCACCGGGCGCGCCCGGGCCGGCGCCGTGCTGCTCGTCGACGGAGCACCCGGCATCGCGATCGCCCCGGGCGGACGGCTGCAGGCGCTGCTGGTCATCGCGATCGACGGCGGCCGCATTCACGCCATCGACATCATCGGTGACCGCAATCGGCTGCGCGCCGCTGCTCTTGCACTGCCACAATCAATGCGCCATGGTCGCTAAGTCGTTCGGACGGCGGACACTCCTGCGTGGCGCCGGTGTACTCGGCGCGGCGTCGCTGGCGCCGTGGCCTTTAGCGTGTGCCCCCGACGACGACGCGCTGACCTTCTTCTTCGCCGCCAACCCGGAAGAGGCCGACGCCCGGATGCGCATCGTCGACGCGTTCGAGCATCGGCACCCCGACATCAAGGTGCGGACGTTGTTGTCGGGACCGGACCCCATGCAGCAGATGTCGACGTTTTGTGCCGGCGGTAAGTGCCCGGATGTGCTGATGGCGTGGGAATTCAGCTACGCGGGGTTGGCCGACCGGGGAGTCCTGCTCGACCTCAACACCATGCTGGCCCGCGATCCGGCCTTCGCCGCCGAACTCAAACGCGACAGCATCGGCTCGCTGTACCAGACCTTCACGTTCGACGGCGGCCAATACGCCTTTCCGGAGCAGTGGTCGGGAAACTTCTTGTACTACAACAAGGAACACTTCGCCGAGGCCGGCGTGCCGAAGCCGCCGGGGCAGTGGGACCGGCCGTGGAGTTTTGCCGAATTCCTCGATACGGCCAAGGCTCTCACCAGGCGCGACCGGTCGGGGAGAGTGGCCCGGTGGGGTTTCGTCGACACCTGGGTCGCGTCCTACTCGGCCGGGCTGTTCGGGATGAACAACGGTGTGCCGTGGTCGGATCCGCGGATGAACCCCTCGCACCTCAACTTCGACAACAAGGCGTTCCTCGACGGTGTGCAGTTCTACGCCGACCTGTCCAACAAGCACAAGGTCGCGCCCACGGCATCGGAGACCCAGTCGATGTCGACGATGGATTTGTTCTCCTCCGGCAAGGCAGCGATGGCACTGGGCGGGCACTGGCGCTACCAGACGTTCGACCGTGCCGAGGGGTTGGATTTCGACGTCACCGTGTTGCCCACGGGCCCGCGCGGTCACGGCGCCCGATCCAACATCGGTACCACCGGCCTTGCCATCGCGGCGAGTAGCGGTCGCAAGCAGCAGGCATGGGAATTCGTGAAGTTCGCGGCAGGCCCCGTCGGTCAGGCGATCATCGGCGAAACCAGCCTCTTCGTGCCGGTGCTCCGCTCCGCGATCAACTCCACCGGGTTCGCCGATGCACATCGCCGGATCGGCAATCTCGCGGTGCTGACCGGCGGGCCCGCCCACTCCGAGGGGCTGCCTGTCAGCCCGGCGTGGGAAAAGGTCAACGCGTTGATGGACCGCAACTTCGGGCCGGTGCTGCGAGGCAGCCGGCCCGCGACATCGTTGGCGGGCGGGCTGTCACATGAGGTCGACGAGGTGCTGCGCAATCCATGACAGCAATCGACTCGCGGCGACGTGCTTGGGCGGGGCGACTCTTCGTCGCCCCGAACCTGATAGCGGTGGCGGTGTTCATGCTGTTCCCGCTGGGCTTTTCGCTTTTCATGAGCTTACAGGACTGGGACCTGTTCAGCGTGCCGCGGTTCGTGGGCTTGGCGAACTTTCGCCATCTCTTCACCGCCGACCCGCTGTTTCTCATCGCGGTGCGCAATACGGTGATCTTCACGATCGGAACCATTGTGCCGACGGTCCTGATCAGCCTGGCGGTCGCCGGCTTGCTGAACCGGAAAATCAAGGGCATCGGCATCTTTCGGACCGTCGTCTTCTTGCCGCTGGCCATGTCGTCGGTGGTGATGGCCATCGTCTGGCAGTTCGTGTTCAACACCGACAACGGGCTGCTCAACATCATGCTGGGTTGGATCGGCGTCGGGCCGGTCCCGTGGCTGATCGACCCTCACTGGGCAATGGTGTCGCTGTGTTTGGTCAGCGTGTGGAAAAGCGTTCCCTTCGCCACGGTCATCTTGCTGGCCGCAATGCAGGGGATCCCCGAAACCGTCTACGAGGCGGCCAGAATCGACGGCGCGCGTGAGATCCGGCAATTTATCTCCATCACCGTGCCGTTGATCCGCGGCGCTGTGTCGTTTGTGGTGGTCATCTCGATCATCAACGCATTCCAGGCTTTCGACCTCGTTTATGTGCTAACCGGACGCAACGGCGGGCCGGAGACCGGAACGTACGTGTTGGGCATCATGCTTTTCCAGCACGCCTTTGCTTTCCTGGAGTTCGGCTACGCCTCGGCGCTGGCGTGGGTGATGTTCGCCATCCTGCTGGTGTTGACGGTTCTGCAGCTGCGATTCGCGCGACGGCGCTCATGGGAGGGCTGATAGTGACAGTGTTCAGGCGCAGCGTCCTGCGCGCCGGCACGCTGTATGCCGCGCTGACCGGTGTCGCGTGGTGTGCGCTGTTCCCGATCGCCTGGGCGGTATCGGGCTCGCTGAAGCGGGAAGGCGAGGTGAGCGAAGCGACGCTGTTCCCGTCGCACCCGCGCTGGTCGAACTATCGGGATGTGTTTACCCTGATGCCGTTTTGGCGAATGTTTGCCAACACGGTCGTCTATGCCGGATGTGTGACGGCCGGGCAGGTGTTCTTCTGCTCACTGGCCGGATATGCGTTTGCGCGGCTGCAATTTCGGGGTCGTGACACGGTGTTCGTGCTCTATCTGGGTACGCTGATGGTGCCGCTGACGGTGACGGTGATCCCGCAGTTCATCCTGATGCGGCTCGCCGACTGGGTAGACACCCCATGGGCGATGATCGTGCCGGGTTTGTTCGGCACGGCGTTCGGCACTTATCTGATGCGCCAGTTCTTCCGCACCCTGCCAACGGATCTCGAGGAGGCCGCGATCCTCGACGGCTGCACGCCGTGGCAGATCTACTGGCGGATCCTGTTGCCGCACGCCCGGCCGGCGGCCATGGTGCTGGCGGTGCTCACCTGGGTCAATGTGTGGAACGACTTCCTGTGGCCGCTGTTGATGCTGCAACGCAAGAGCATTGCCACCCTCACGCTCGGTCTGGTGCGGATGCAGGGCGAATACGTCGCGCGGTGGCCGGTGCTGATGGCCGCGTCGATGCTCATCTTGTTGCCGTTAATCGTCATCTACGCGGTGGCCCAGCGTGCCTTTGTCCGCGGTATCGCGTTGACCGGATTCGGCGGCTGACCGATGGCAGCGGTGACCTTCGAGCA
>Ga0209061_1004036_pt1 | contig 14780 bp, 16 predicted proteins | sample Coa_R1_10_FD_187157 | JGI IMG/M metagenome (GOLD analysis project Ga0209061, IMG submission 187157) | Surface soil microbial communities from Centralia Pennsylvania, which are recovering from an underground coalmine fire - Coalmine... | ecosystem: Environmental > Terrestrial > Soil >...
CCCAGCAGCTTGCGGAAGCGGATCGAGTCTTCCTCAGCCCCGCCGCGGTGGGCGGGCATGAAGAGCGAAACGCACGGCCGCTCGTGCTCCGCCAGAAGTGTCCTCAGGTCAGTTCGCGTGAACAGGTCCATGATATTTGCTCCTTTGGCCTTAGTACTATCGTCGTCGGCGGATTGCCTCCCTGAACCACTCAGGTCCGCGTCTTCTCCTTGCTCTTCCGGGGGCTTTCCCGACTCGCGTTACGAAGGCGTTCGTAAAGTTCCCGCTCCCCGGCGGTCAACCATTTTGGCACGCATACTTGCAGGGCGACGTAGAGGTCGCCGCGCTTGCGGCCTCCGAATTCCGGCAAGCCCTTGCCCCGCAGGCGTAAGACCTCACCGGGTTGGGTGCCGGCGGGAACTGTAACCTTGGCCCGGCCTTCCAGCGTTGGCACTTCGAGTTGTGTGCCGAGCACCGCGTCCGGAACCGAGATCGTTTCTGTGTGCCATAAGTCAGTACTCCGGCGCTCGAAGCGCGGATCCGGGGCGCTGCGGACGACAACGTACAGGTCGCCGGGTGCGCCGCCGGCTTCCGGGCTGGGCAGTCCGTGGCCCGAGATGCGGAGCACCATCCCCTCCTCGACTCCGGCCGGGATCTTGACAGTGAGAACTTCTTCCCGTTCGACCTCGCCGCGCCCTTTGCACTCCGGGCACGGCTTGTCGATGATGCTGCCCCGACCGCCGCACGCCGAACAAGTGGTAATCTGCTGAATGCGGACGTTGCCCTTCTGATGGCTCTTTATCTGTTGGCCCTTGCCGCCACAGGCCGGGCAGGATCGCGGCGTTGTGCCGCGCTCGGTTCCGGAGCCTTGGCAGGTCGTGCAGGTTTGTGGCCGAGACAGGCGGACCACTTCCTCACCCCCGGTCAGCACCCGCTCCAGCGGCACGACCAGATCGACCTCCACATTAGCCCCGCGCGCCGGACCAGCCCGGTGGCGCCGGCCGAAGAAGCGATCGAACAGTCCACCCTCCCGATCAAAGTCAAAACCTAGCCCGCCAAAGATGTCTCCGAAGTCGATGCCGCCGAACAGATCTTCGGGAGTGAACCCGGAAACAGCGGCAAATCCACGGTTGTCATACTCCGCACGTTTCTTCGGGTCGGACAGGACCGCATAGGCCTCTGCGATCTCCTTGAACTTCTCCTCCGCACCGGGCTCCTTGTTGCGGTCGGGGTGAAACTGCATCGCGAGCCGGCGGAAGGCGTCCTTGATCGTCTTTTCGTCGGCATCCCGAGGAATGCCCAACACCTCGTAGTAATCGCGCTGCGCGGTCGCCATCGAGGCCTCCCTTCCCACCCTTAGTTAGCGAGCCTTGGCTTCCTGATACTCCGCGTCAACGACCCGACCGCCTGGTCCGGACCCGGTGGGCCGTGCCTCTCCCGTGGGTGAGCTGACTTCGGGCTGCGGCTGCGGCCCTGACGTGGCAGCCTGAGCATAGGCCGTTTTCCCAACCTCCTGAAGGACGGTCTTCAGCACCTCGGCACGCTGTGATGCCAGTGCAGCGTCCCGCTTGGTCAGTGCCTCGTGTGTGTCGCGCAGGGCAGACTCAATCTTCCCGCGCAGCGCATCGCTCAATTTGCTCCCGAAGTCGGCGAGGGTCTTCTCGGCCTGGTAACACAGAGAATCGGCCGCGTTGAGCTTCTCAGCTTCCTCCCGACGCTTTTTGTCCTGCTCGGCGTAACGCTCGGCCTCCTCAACCATGCGCCTCTTCTCCTGATCGGACAGGCGAGTGGAGCCGGTGATGCGCAAACACCGCTCCTTGCCGGTCGCCTGATCCTTCGCCGTGAGGTGCTCAAAGATCTTCTGATCCATGTCGGTGCCGCCCAACTGCGTATCGCCGCTGGTTGCTTTTACCTCGAAGACTCCCTTGCCGAATTCCATGATGGTTACGTCGAGGGTGCCGCCGCCCAAGTCGATGACGGCGATGCGCAGCTCCTGGCCGAGGCGGTCGAGTCCGTAAGCCAGGGAGGCAGCGGTCGGCTCGTTGACCAGGCGGAGGACTTCCAGGCCTGCAATCTTGCAAGCATCTTTCGTGGCGCTGCGCTGGTTGTCATCGAAGTAGGCCGGAACAGTCACGACCGCCTTCTCGACAGGCTCCCCCAGAAACGCCTCCGCGTCGCGCTTGATCTTCTGGAGCAGAAAGGCGGAGAGTTGCTCGGGCGAGAACTCCTTGTCGCGCAGGCGGACCTTGACGCGCTGGCCCATCTTCCGCTTGAAGGCAGTCGCCGTCCCTTCCGGGTTAACCGCTGCCTGGCGCCGCGCCGGCTCGCCGATTAGCATCTGCCCGTCCGCAGTGATCGCCACGTAGCTGGGAAAAGCCTTGCCGCCCAGCGTAATCCCTTCGGCGCTGGGGATGATCACCGGTCGCCCCCCACGCAGCACGGCGGCGGCCGAGTTAGAAGTTCCCAGGTCGATGCCGATAATCGCCATTGCTAACCTCCTCTTGGTGCTATCCCCGAGACCGGATCCTTGCAAGCATGCTCCATCTGTGTGGCCGGCAGAGGGAACTTCCCCCGAATCTGACCGCAATGGGCGAGGATGCCGGCAAGCCGACTGCTCGAACAACGTTGGCACTGAGCCATAATAGCCGGTCTCCTGGTTGGGCGAGTTTGTTGATTAGGCATGACAGATCAGTGACCGCCGCCTTTCATACGTGATGGTGCCTGCCAACCAACCGCACGGTGCTAGCTTGGGGGCCTTTTTGCCCTTGCTCCTCAACGAAGACTACTTCGGTCCCAACCTGCAAACGCTCAAAGGCCTCATGCATGACGCTGTGACGGTGGAAGTAAACCTCCCTGCCGTCGGGTGTCTCGATAAAGCCATAGCCCTGAGCGGGGAAAAGCTGGCTCACCCGGCCGTGCGGCGGAACCTCATGAGTCTTGACAGCTCCGCGGCGGCGGCGCACGTAGTCTTCCAGTTTTCGCCGTGCTGTGTCGAAGGCGTCCCGCAGCGCCACTTCGATATCCCGGTACTCTTTGTGCTGACTGGACTCGCGAGTCACAGCGATCTCTTCACCCGGCAGGGTGAGGTCGATCCGTACCTCGTAGAGGTTGCCTTGCTCGTGGTGCTTGCCGGCCGGCTCCACCACGACCCGACAGCTCATGATGTCGCCAGCGAACTTATCCAGCCGCTCCGCCTTCTTCCGGATGAGGGTCTCGATGGCCTTAGAATGCTCCATGTGCCGGAAGGAAACCTGTAAAGGAAGTTGCATGGGTGTGATCTCCGTGAAGGATGTCGACTGTGGTAAGGATGTCCCAGAAGTCGTCCGAAATATTCGCAAGACCAATCGCTGGACGGTTCGGTCACTGCAAGTATGCCTGGGTTCGCGCCTGGTCCCGTCGTGCGATCAGACGAGCCTTGATTCCGGACCGTACTCCGTCTCAAAGACGAGTTCATCGCACTCGGTCCTGGCGATCCGGTCGCTGGCCTGGCCGAGGCGAGTGAGGCCGAGATCAGAACCAGCAGTCGCCGAGCAAGACGTACCAGACTCCCAGGTATTTCTCGTCATTCTCTACCACCTGGATCGTTATCTACCTCATATCGTTAACCTTGTCCGCCGCATGCGGCCCACAACTATTCGCCGTGCCGATCTCTGCGATGCGTCGTGCGTCAGCCTTTAATGCACACTATCGGCTTCAGTTTGGCGACTTTGCGGGACAAGCCAGCCGCGTCCGCCGCGTCCACGACGGCACCGACGTCCTTGTAAGCCGTCGGTGCCTCCTCGGCCACGCCACGCATCGACGGGCTGCGAATCAAGATCCCTTCGGCCGCTAGCTGGTCGACGACGTGCTGGCCGCGCCACTGCTTGAGGGCCTGATGGCGGCTCATACTACGGCCCGCGCCGTGGCAAGAAGAGCTGAAGGAGAGCGCCTCTGCCTCATGTGTGCCGACCAGAATGTACGACGCCGTGCCCATCGAACCGCCGATTAGGACCGGCTGGCCAGTCGCCTGGAACACGGCTGGCAAGTCGGGGTGCCCGGGGCCGAAAGCGCGCGTCGCTCCCTTGCGATGGACAAAGAGACGGCGGCGTTCGCCATCCACAGAGTGCTCCTCCACCTTACAGGTGTTGTGCGAGACATCGTAAAGCAAGGAGAGTTTGGCCTGCGGCAGGACCTCGGCAAATGTCTGGCGAGCTAAGTGAGTAATCACCTGGCGGTTGGCCAGGGCACAGTTGATGGCCGCCCGCATCGCCCCCAAATAGGACTGACCGATGGCAGAGTTGATCGGGGCACAGGCCAACTCACGGTCGGGTAGCTCGATTCCGTACTGGCCTGCGGCGATGGCCATCTTCTTCAGGAAGTCGGTGCCGATCTGGTGGCCGAGGCCGCGCGAGCCGCAGTGGACGCTCACCACCACATCGCCGACGTGCAGGTTGAAGGCCTCGGCCACATCAGGGGCGAAGCTCTCGGCCACGTACTGCACTTCCAGGTAGTGGTTGCCAGAGCCGAGCGTGCCCACCTCGTCGCGTTGGCGATGCTTGGCCTGCTGTGAAACCTCTTCGGACCTGGCGTCGGCCATGCAGCCGTGCTCCTCGATCCGCTCCAGGTCCTCCGGCGTCCCGTAGCCCCGCTCCACGGCCCAGCGGGCACCTCCCAGCAACATAGCGTCCATCTCCGCGTCACTCAGGCGAATCCGGCCGGTGCTTCCCAAGCCGGCGGGCACCTTATAAAACAGGGCGTCCGCCAACTCTTTCTTGACCGGCTCGACCTCTTCCCGTTTCAGGCCCGTGAACAGACAGCGGACGCCGCACGAGACATCGAATCCCACGCCGCCGGCGGAGACCACGCCGCCTTGCTCAGGGTCAAAGGCAGCCACCCCGCCGATGGGGAAGCCGTAGCCCCAGTGGGCGTCGGGCATGGCGTAAGAGGCCTTGACGATGCCTGGCAACGCGGCCACGTTGGTCACCTGCTCATGGACCTTGGGATCCATGTCGCGGACGAGCGCCTCGCTGGCGTAGATCACCGCCGGTACGCGCATCTTGCCGAAGGGCGCGATCCACCACTCATGTTCGGACTTACGAGTCAGCAGGCTGGTATCCATGACGCCCTCTGAGGTTTTCCGCCTACACATCGACGACGCATTGGGCGACCCAGGTGTCGCCGTCCTCCTGGCCGACGTGGAGGCACGTGAGCGTAGCACCTTTGACCTCGACGGCCGGCTGGTGCCGGGCCGCCTCGATCTTCTCGCCCCACGCCTGGGCTTGCAGGCAGTGATCGTTCAAATGCACTTCGAAGCGGCCGAAGAGCAGCTTGCGCGTCGCCATCTCGTACACCAGTGCGTTGAGCCAATCGACCAGGAGCAGCTCATCGTCCGGGGCCTCGCACGTGATCTCGACCTTCTCTCGCCCTTCCACGGCTTGCGGGTCGGTGATAACTGCGGTCAGGCCCAGGGCGGCCTGCTCGAAGGCCTCTCCCTTGGTGGTCCCGATGCCACGCACGCCAATGTCCGCATCGTGTGCGAAGTGTTCCCAGCGCTTGGGGATCATGTCACCGTGCCCTCGCCGTGGCCGCTGCTTCTGGTTGTGACGTGGCCGCTTCTTTCACTTGTGGAGTGGTCGCATGCTTGCGCAAAAGCTCCACCGCTTCCTCGTCCTCGACCTGCCGGAAGTCCTCGTAGAACTGGCCGACGGCCCAGAACAGCTCCGGGGTGAGCAGACAGACCACTTCGTCGCACCAGCGGCGGACCTCCGCCAGCCGGTCCGGGGAGGCGACCGGCACCGCCACGATCAGCTCGCGCGGCTTCTGAGCCTTGACGGCCTGCAGGGCCGCGATCATCGTCGAACCCGTGGCGATGCCGTCGTCGGTCACGATCACCGTGCGGCCCGTGACCCGCGCCTGCGGCCGGGCGGCGCGGAAGAGCTTCCGGCGCCGTGCGATCTCGGCCAGTTGGTGGTGTCGCTCCTCCGCTAGGTAGTCTTCCAGCATGTCGAGGAACCCCTCGGCGTGGTGATTGAGGTAAACCTGTCCGTCCTCGGCAATCGCCCCGATCGCCAACTCCGGCTGCCCGGGCGCCCGCAGCTTGCGCGACAGGACCACGTCGAGTTCCGCGCCCAGCTCCTGGGCAAGCGCGGCCCCGACGACCACGCCGCCGCGGGGGATCGCCAGCACCAGCGGCTCGTGAAGCGCCCGTCCCTTCAGCTTCGCCGCCAGCTGGTGGGCGGCGTCCTCTCGGTCATGAAACATGGTCACTTCCCTCCACCGTATGGTTCTCGTGTCGTCCTGATCGTATACCGGCGGCCCAATCGCAGTGAACGGCGTCCAGGCCGGTGGGTCACTTGCTGGGAAGGACTCCTCCGACGTCTCTTGTACCCGATCCACAAGGATCTCATTAGCTACACGCTCTGTGCTCAATGCCTGACCTGCCTTCCCAGTTGCTGCTCCACGCTGGCGATCATGTCGGCCAGGTGGTGCGGCTGGTGCTTGCGGTCGTCAATCACGACGGTGATGATGCTCCGGTCGGGATTCCAGACCACGACCTCGGGACAACTCCGGATGGCTGCCAGCACCTGGTCCCAATCCTCCGTAACGGCTTCTCGTCATCACTTGCGCGAATGCTCGGGCGGAACACCGGCTGCAGTGAGATACCGAAGGAACCACTCCTTCGCCAGCCGGGCGACTTCTTCCAACGTGCCCGGCTCCTCAAAGAGATGGGTCGCGCCAGGGACGACAACCAGTTCCTTGGGGCAGCGCAGCAGGCGCAGGGCCCGCCGGTTCAATTCGAGCACCACGTCGTCATGACCGCCAACAATCAACAGGGTCGGCGCCTCGACCGCGGGCAAGTGATCCATCGCCAAATCGGGTCGGCCCCCACGGGAGACGATCGCCCCAACTGCAGTCGGTTCACGTGCCGCGGCCACCAATGCGGCCCCAGCCCCCGTACTGGCACCAAAATAGCCGAGGCAGAGGGAACGGGTAGCAGGCTCCCGGCTCAACCAGTCACCAGCCCTCTGCAATCGCTCAGCCAGCAAGTCGATGTCGAAGATCTTTTCCCGGTCCTTGGCCTCCTCCTCTTCCAGGAGGTCGAGCAAGAGCGTCGCCAGGCCGGCCTCCTGTAGGATGCGGCTCACGAACTGGTTGCGGGGACTGAACCGCCCGCTGCCGCTGCCGTGGGCGAACGCCACCACGCCTGTCGCGTCTGCTGGCACCTTTAGGATGCCCGAAAGACGCTGTCTACCCGCCGGAATTTCTACCTGACGTTCTATCCCCTTCACCGAGGTGACCATGACACGCTCCCCCTATGCGCTCCTTGTCCCCTCACATAGCCATGTGAGGAAGTAGCTTTCGATGGCGATGAGGGAGATCGCAAAGGTCGTACCAATGAGAATGTTCGCCATGGGCTTCCTATCCCGCCAAACGGAAAAGTAGGAACGGGCCGCTACTTGTCATTCACTGGACGGTCGTGCGGTACAGGAAGACAGGATGACTCACAGAGAAAGACGGCGGCCAGTGGTGTGCGATTCTGTCCGAGGTGGGCGTTTTGGCGCAGTCGTCCTGCAAATAAGCCGACTACGCTGCGGGGCTACGCCGGGTTGCCGGATGTTTTGCTGGGCCGTTTTGTTGATCTCCGGATATTTTGTCCGACAGCCGCACTAATGTTAGCGAAGGCGGCTTGACCGAGACCTTAACGGCACAGTCTTTGCGAGTATAGTGTTATACTGTGGGCAGAAGGTCGACGGCTAGAGGAACCAGCGCTTTTGCAGGGGAGGTCCACAGCCTTCTTACTTAAAATTACACGAACACCGATCAACTTACACGAACACCGATCAACCTGAGCCGAAGGGAGGCTCTGGGACAGGATTTTCCTTTGATCGACTGCATCGTCAGCGATCGAATGACGATGGGATTGCAGCGTAACACGATCAAAAAACTGCTCCGGAAGGACTTCCCGGAGGCCAAACCGCTGGTCGTCGATCCGGCGGAGTGGGAGAAACTCGGTATCCAGGTCAACGCACCTGCTAGAGTACTTCGATGGCATGGACACGGAGGATTACGGCTGAGTGTTCGAGAAGCAGAAACCCCGGTTCGTCGCCTCATTTTCCATCATCGCCCCCGAATCGTATTACCCGCATTGATGTCCGGAAACTGGCGCGAGAGAAGTCCGTGCGAGTATTGTCTGCCCCCGGATCCTCTTCTCCTTCCGCCGTCTGCAGAAGTTAGTTCCCTCTTATCGTCTCAAGGAGGAAGTTGACTCCAATGTACAAAGCCGAACTGTACTTCCGCGTGTTTACTCACGACGGTCATGCGACGCTCTTCAAGGAGCTGACCCTGCCCTTTGTCCCTTTCCCCGGCCTGCACATTTACACTTCTGCCAGGGATCTTGAAGGAGGCAAGGTAGCCGAAGTGGCCTGGATCGCACCCGAAGAGCGATTCGTCTGCCGACTTCAGGACGACGATTGGTCCAGAGACAAGAGGGGGTCGCTGGAGGACGCCACCCGGTTCTGGCAGGAGATGGGTTGGCACAAGAAACCGTAACCTTGATTGCGGGGGAACGATTGCTCGTTCGATGGAGAAAGGTGAGAAGTTCGGAGGAGTGCAGAGAGTGGAGTTGAAGCAAGCAAGACCGATTTGCCTGTTCCTTTGTGGGGACGTGATGACCGGTAGAGGCATCGATCAGGTCTTGCCTCATCCCGGCAACCCGGTGCTGTACGAGTCCGATGTGCGCGACGCCCGCGCATACGTGCGGCTGGCCGAGCATCTCCATGGTCCGATCGCCCGGCCGGTGGACTACGCGTACGTCTGGGGGGACGCATTGGCCGAATTGCAGCGAGCCGCACCGGATGTGCGGATTATCAATCTGGAGACAGCCATCACTGCCAGCGAGGACTACTGGCCTGGCAAGGGCATCAACTACCGCATGCACCCGAGCAATATCAGCTGCCTTACCGTGGCCCATATCGACTGCTGCTGCCTGGCCAACAATCATGTGCTGGACTGGGGCTATCCTGGACTGGAGGAGACACTGCGAACGCTGGACGCGGCGGGCGTGGGCCATGCCGGTGCGGGGAGGAACGCGGGTGAAGCTGCCTCCCCCGCCGTGCTCGAAGTGGCGGCCGAGGGGGACGTGCTCGTCTTCGCGCTCGGCTCGCCTACCAGCGGCATCCCCACGGAGTGGGGCGCCACCGAGGACCGGCCAGGCGTCAACCTGTTGCACGAACTTTCCGAAGAGGCCGCCCAAAGCGTGGCACGCCGGCTCCACCATGCCAAAAAGCCCGGCGACGTAACCGTCGCATCGATCCACTGGGGCCCCAACTGGGGGTACGAGGTACCCGACGAGCAAGTCCAATTTGCCCACTGGCTCATCGAGGGTGGAGTGGATATCGTTCATGGCCATTCATCGCATCACATCAAAGCCGTAGAAGTCTACCAAGAACACTTGATCCTTTACGGTTGCGGGGACTTCCTTAATGACTACGAGGGGATCGGTGGATACGAACGATTCCGAGGTGACCTGGCTCTGATGTACCTGGTCAAGGTCGATCCCCACGAAGGCAAGCTCGTGGAGGCGCGGCTAATCCCCTTTCAGTCTCGGCGGTTCCGGCTGACGCGGATCTCAAAGGCAGATGCAAAGTGGCTGTACGATCTCTTGAACACCCTCGGGGCTCCGTTTGCCACGCACGTGGAGCTGAACGACGACAATAGCATGACCGTTCGATAGTAATGGTCCGAACGAAGGTCAATAGAAAACCGGAAGGAGGTCTGATGGACACCCGGCACTCCAGGACACAGCTCGCGAGGCGGAGGCGGAATGCTCGGAAGATCGTGCAAGCCCTGAAGCAACTTGTCCCGCAAGGGAAGATCACGCTGCGGTATTCCACCCCCTGGGAATTGCTGGTGGCGGTCATGCTCTCCGCTCGCTGTACCGACAAGAAGGTTAACGAAGTGACCGAGAAACTCTTCCGCAAATATCGAACCCTGGACGATTATGTGCATGCGGATCGTAAAGAGCTGGAACAGGACATCAGGCCGACCGGCTATTTCAGGGAGAAAGCGAAGCGTATTCTGGAGGCAGCTCACTTTCTCCAGACTACCTTTCAGGGTCAAGTCCCGCGGACCATGGATGACATGCTGCGCATTCCAGGAGTGGGCCGGAAGACTGCCAACATTGTTCTGGGGGCTGGCTACGGTGTTGTCGAGGGAATCGCGATAGACACGCACGTCCGCCGGTTGGCGCGCGTGCTGGACCTGACCGACCAGACGGATCCCGATAAGATCGAACAGGACCTCATGAAGCTTATTCCCCGGAAGGAGTGGCTGACGTTCTCGTTTCGCCTCAGCGAATACGGCCGGAAGTACTGTCCCCCCCGGCCTCACGAACACTCTACGTGCCCGCTGACACGGATCCTGGGTCGGACAAAAGTGTGAAGTCCACTTCCCCGCAGGCCGTCGGCCTACCGTACCAACACCACTACGGAGCGGGATCCAACGACATAGGCCCGCGAGTTGAGTGGCACCTCCTGGCCGGGTTTGCGAAAGTCGTCCGAACTTTTCCGGCTCGTGTCGATTATGCGGTACCACTGACCGACTTCCTCCTCTTGTAGGGGAGGACGACGAGCATAGTTCCCCTCCTGAGGATCGAACTGGAAGATAGGTATCAACTCGACTGTCGTCACGCTCATCTCCTGCAGGTAAGAGATCTTGTCGATGACTCCAAGATAGATGCCCCGGCCGGTCGGGACTGATGCCGGAGCTGGGGTAGTTGGTAAAACCGCAGACGTGCAGCTCGTAGATAATCAGATCAGCCTCGTATCGGGGCCGGCATCCCTATTTTGACTGAGGCAAACAACCACAGGCGGTCAACAGGCCCAGCGGCGCCTTCCCGGCGTTGGGACTGGCCCCGAGAGCGGCGCGGCGGTCGAAGCCGAGAGGGAAAAAGACAGTCCGCGCGCGTCATCAGCTACGGATCCTTCTGTTCATGCGGAATGGGCGCTTTCCTTGTTCCATCGTCAGTGGTTATCAGTCGAATCGGTTTCACTGACTGACTCTCCGTCGGTGCCGGCTTACGTTCCACGACCATCGTGCGCAACGTCCGGTAATCGGCCTTGCCTGTCCCAAGCACAGGGATCTTGTCTAGCCGGCGCACCTCGTCCAGCCGCATTACGCCGTGCAGCCCCTCCTTCTGCAGCAGGGCGTTGGCGTCCCTGAGCGTGATAGGCTCGGTCGTGAACAGGACGATCTTACGGCCGCCCTCGGTTTCCACCCCCTCGACCGCCACCCGCGGCCCGGCTTCGGTCGGTGGATACAGCCGGGAAAACGGTTCCTCCAGGGCCGGCAGCGAGATCATCTCACCGCCCGCCTTCAAGAAACGCTTGAGCCGCCCGCAGAAATAGATGAATCCGTCTCGGTCGATCTCCACCAGGTCGCCAGTGATGTACCAGCGTTTCCCCTCGCGCTCCACAAAGGGAGACACCTCCTCCTCCAGATAGCCGGGGAAAACCGAAGGACCGCTGACCAGCAGCATCCCCATCTTGCCCGGCGGCAGGGTGTCCCTGGTTTCCAGGTCCACGACGCGAACTTCGACGCCAAGGAGCGGCCGGCCCACACTACCGGGCCGGTTGGCTTCCGGCAGGTTCGTCGCCACTACCGGCGAACACTCGGTGACTCCGTACCCCTCCAGCAGCTGAGCCTGTGGCACCACGCGCTGGGCTTTCTCAAAGAGGGCAGGTGGGCACTTCTCCGCGCCGACGATGATCATTCGCAAGGAGTCCAGTTCAGCCGGGCGGGCCCGCTCGAACAGGTGATCGATAAAGGCTGGTGTCCCGACGAGGATGCTCGGCCGGTAAGCGCCGACCTTGCGTGCCAGGCCGCCAGCGTCCGTAGGGTCGGGGTGGTGGACAACCCGGACGCCGGCCAGGAGCGGCAGCAGCCCTGTCATCGTGAAACCGAAACTGTGGAACATCGGCAAGAAACCGAGGACTGCATCACGCGCCGTCACCACCAGTGCTTCCAGGGCACTGCGCTGGTTGCTCAGGACATTCCGATGCGTCAATGGCACCGCCTTGGGCGCCTTCTCGGAACCGGAAGTGAACAGGACCACAGCTGGCGAGTCGGACGCTCCGTGTGGCACCTGTTTGCAAACTCTGCCGGGCAGCCAGCGCACCGTCAGCAGCGAGCACAGCCGCTCGAACCAGCCCAACTGGCGATGCAAGTCCTCTACATCCAGGAACTGCACGCCCTCCAGCTCCAGGCCGAGGCGATCACGCAGCCGTCTCGACGTGATCACGTGCGTGAGGCGGGTCAACTGGACTGCGTGGCGCAGGTTGGCGGGACCGGTCGTCCAGTTGAGCAGCACGGGCAGCTTGCCCGCCAGGTACAGCCCCAGCAGCATCATGTCACAAGCCACCGACGCGGGCAGCATCAGACCGACGTTTGCCCCCGGCAGTCCCGCGAACCGACGTGCCATCAGCAAGGCGCCCACAAGCAGTCGTTCATAGGAGACGACGCCCGCCAGATCGTCTGCGGCAGCTATGTCGTACGGTGTAGCGAGAGCACGGGTGACGAAGGCCTCAGAGATCGTCTTGCCCAGGATGCGGGGCGGCCCCGGGGCGGTCGGCGGACGAAACCACTCGGGCGGCGCCGGCCGCGACAACCCTTTCTCAACCACTCCTTGAGCCAGCGCCAGGAGCTGCCCGACGGTGGTGGGAGAGGAATCGGCAGAGAAGCCGAACCGCTGTTCGACAGCGAGCGCCAGCTCCATGCGCTGCAGGCTGTCCAGGCCGAGATCTTCGAGCAGCGTTTCGGGTCGGAATTCTTCCGCGGTCAGCAAGCGACCTATCCTGTCCGCGAGCAATTCAGCGATGGCATCGTGGATCTCGGGCCGGATCCAATCCGGGCCGATTGCGCCCTGGGCCGGCGCAGCCACTGGCGGGAACACGTAGCTCCGCGGACCGAAGAGAAAGTGGTACGGGACGTAGGTCGGCCGCTCCGGCCCTCCAACGTTATACCAAGCCTCAAACCGGCGGTTGACTGTATCACGCTCCAGATCCGGCAACGTGGTGCGGTCGAAAAGTTCGACGGTGACATCGAGACGCCGACGCGGCATGAAGACAACCAGGTTGGCCAAGAGTAAGAGCAGGCCGACCACCGATGACCACAGCAGTCGGGGCCGTCCCCCGGACCAGGCGTAGGTGAACCTGCTGCCCCACATGCCGCGCGTCCTTACAAGGACAACTGCCGCCTCGGGCACAGCCCGCAGGATCTCCGCAGGTGCCCGAGCGGCACCGAGGCGCTCGACGCCGTCGCGCTGGACTCGACCGGCTGGCCAGAGCATGATGTTTTCGCCCCGGCGCAGCCTCGCGATTGCTTCCGCCACCGCCTGTTCGGCGCGCCGCCGGGCCTTGTGACTGGGCCGATCAAGGTCCGGGACCGGCACGGCACCGAGTAGCTTTACCAGGAGGGTGAGGACCGGGCGTGGGAAAAAACCCTCGTAGAGCACCGGCCGCGGGCGGAAGGTATCGTAGACAGTAGCGAGGATGAGCAGTGGGTCAAGGTAGCCCGGATGGTTCGGCAACAGTAGTACAGGGTTTTTCAAGCCGCGAATGTTTTCCCAACCGTGAACGCAGATGCGGTAGCGAAGAGGCACGACGAGACGTGCGAATAGCCAAAATGCACAACAAATTACGTTGCGCATGGCAAAACTCTCCTCCCCGAAGGCGATGTACGCTGAATCTCCCGTCCTCTACAAAGTACGTCAGGCCGATCCATGTCCGCAACGGAAGCATGTGGTAAGGGCCTTCACTTCGGTTTTTGCATCCAGGCGATCCTGAACGACCGGGCCGCAAGCAATGCTCCTCTCGGTTCGACGATGGGCCTCACGGTCGCCCACCGCCCCTCTTCCCAGGCTTATTCATTCATTGCATGCTCCCGTTATCACGGCCAATTGACTCGACCGGTACGCATCTTCCATAGGAAGTACTTCTCGAAACAAACCTTCATCCAGTGTGCCCAGGGGCCGGGGACCAACACCTCCCACTTCCGGTGCCGGGGGGCGTAGACACGGTCGGTGTACATGATGATTCCCTGGTTGCCCGCATCCAGCATGCACTTGGCGTCGATTTCGGTAGTAGGTTTGGGCTTGAGCGGCTTGCGCTCTCGATGCTGGCAGCGATGTTGCCGGCAGCGTACTTGGCCATCACCTCGCTGATGTAACCGGTCTTCGGTACGGAACAGCCGGCTGCGCAGGGGGCCGGCGGAGCCACGGCCACACTCACCCCTGCTGCAAAGATGTTCGGGTAGCGAAGGTGTCGGAAGTAGTCGTCCACCACGATGAAGCCACGCTCGTTACCCAAACCTGAACGACGAACCGCCTCAACACCGAGGAACGGTGGGATGATCATGGCATACTTAAAGGGGAGGCTCTTGCCGCTCAGGTCTTCGGCCTGACTGTTCCCCGTTGCTCGGAACCGCCGACTCTGACGGAAATGGACCTCACCTGGCGTAACTTTCTCCAGCACCGCGTCCAGCACCCAGTCAATGCCCACATGGCGGAAGAACCACTCTGTCATCTCCTGGGCCCCTTTCAGACCGCCGATGCCAAAATGACCGACAAACGGCTCGGCCGTAACGAAGGTGATCGGTGCCTTATCACGGATGCCGGCTTTGCGAAGGGCATATTCGAGATTGAAGACAAATTCGTAGAGACTGTTTCAAAACCTCTGTAGGGCCATATGAATAAAACTCAAGTAGACCATGCCCACATACAGGAACGAGTAAAAGGACCATCGCACCGCGAGGCCACGATAGCAATG
>Ga0209061_1004037_pt1 | contig 14775 bp, 10 predicted proteins | sample Coa_R1_10_FD_187157 | JGI IMG/M metagenome (GOLD analysis project Ga0209061, IMG submission 187157) | Surface soil microbial communities from Centralia Pennsylvania, which are recovering from an underground coalmine fire - Coalmine... | ecosystem: Environmental > Terrestrial > Soil >...
TATGCCCAGGCCTGGGACCTGCTTGGCACCCGCCGCGAGGTCAGCGAGCTGGTCGCGCTCGCCGGCCGGGCGAAGGCGGAATGCCCGCGCGTGCTCCCCTGGGTGGAACGCAACCCGGTCAGCGTGCTGCGGCTGGCCGCCGACTGGGACCGGCTGCTGGCGACGGTGCGCTGGATCGACGAGCACCAGCGGGCCGGCCTGTACCTGCGGCAGGTCGATGTGCCCGGCGTGGACACGAAGTTCATCGAGGGCCACAAGGGCGTGCTGTCACGGCTGCTCGACCTGCACCTCCACCCGGCCAGGATCAACGCCGGGGCACCCGACTTCGCGGGCCGCTACGGTTTCCGCCGCAAGCCGGACTACGTCCGGTTCCGGTACGCGGGCCCGGGAGCGCCGTACACCGAGCTGACGGTGCGCGCGGACGAATTCACCGCGCCGCCGCCCGGCGTCACCCGTGCCTGCATCCTGGAAAACGAGGTGACCTACCTGGCGTTCCCCCTCGCCCGTGACTCCATCGCGTTCTTCGGCGACGGCTACGCGGTCAGCGTGCTGGCGAGCCTGGACTGGCTCGCCGGACTCGACCTCGTCTACTGGGGTGACGTGGACACCCACGGCTTCGCGATCCTGAACCGGCTCCGCGGCAGGTTCCCGCATGCCCGCTCCATCCTCATGGACCGGGAGACCCTCCTCGCGCACCAGTCCCAGTGGGTAACGGAAAAGACGCCCACGAAGGCCGCGCTCGGCCTGCTCGACCCCGCCGAGCAGGCCGTCTATCAAGATCTCGTCAACGGCACCTTCGGCCCGGCCGTCCGCCTCGAGCAAGAGCGTGTCAGCCTCGCGTCACTGGAACAGGCCCTTCCGGGCGCCTGGCAGACCCCGGACTCGTTACGTTCCCCGGCCCGGCGAACCGCCCGGAACAGCCGCCCGGCCATAACTTCCAGCCCGCGCGGACGCAGGCCAGCGCCGTCACAGCGAGCCGGGGCCGGTGCGCCGGAGGCGGGACGCCAGGCATTCCCGGCCCGGGCGTGTACCGGGGGGCGAGCCTAGGGGCTCGTTGGAGGTTAAGCCGCTGATGTCTTGCCTGCGGCATGTGCCGTGCGGCGTACCGCGCCCTGCCGCCGCGGCACACGCCGCAAGCCAATGACAGGCGCGGCCTAGCATGGGAGCCAGGACCGCCTTCGAGGCAACCACGGAGAGGCCGCATGACAACCCGAACCCAGCCCGCGCGGCAGACCCCCGCTGTCACCGGCGCCATGTACATAGCCGGAGACGCCGTGACCGGTGACGCCGGGACCTTCCACGCCGTCGATCCCGCGGAAGGGACCGCGCTGGAGCCGGCGTTCCGCTTCGCCGGCAGCGAGCTCGCCGCGCGCGCGGCGGAGCTCGCCGAGGCCGCGTTCGAGCCCTTCCGGGCCGCTCCGGTGGAGCAGCGCGCCCGCCTGCTGGAGCTCGCCGCCGACGAGATCGACGCGGCGGGGGACGCGGCCGCGCAGCGTGCCCATCTCGAGACCGGGCTTCCCCTCGCCAGGCTCACCGGGGAGGTAGCGCGGACCACCGGGCAGCTCCGGCTGTTCGCGGCCACGCTGCGGGAGGGAAGCTGGCACGGGGCTCGCATCGATCACGAGCTGCCGGACCGCAAGCCCGCCCGCCGGCCTGACGTGCGGCAGCGGCGCATCCCCGTCGGGCCGGTCGCGGTGTTCGCCGCGAGCAACTTCCCCCTGGCGTTCTCCGTCGCCGGCGGGGACACGGCCTCGGCGCTGGCCGCCGGCTGCCCCGTGGTCGTCAAGGCGCACGAGGCGCACCCCGGCACCTCGGAGATCGTCGCGGCCGCGGTCACCCGTGCCGTCGCCGCGAGCGGGCTTCCGGCCGGCGTCTTCTCCATGGTCTTCGCCGAAGGCCCGACGGTCGGCATCGAGCTCGTCACCCATCCCGCCATCGCGGCCGTCGGCTTCACCGGCTCTCGCCGCGTCGGGCTCGCGCTCGTCGCCGCGGCGGCGGCGCGGCCGGTGCCGATCCCGGTCTACGCGGAGATGAGCTCGGTCAACCCGGTGTTCCTGCTGCCGGGACGGCTGGCCGAGGCGGGGACGGAGCTGGGCACGGCGTTCGCCGGCTCGCTGACGCTCGGCGCGGGCCAGTTCTGCACGAACCCGGGGATCGTGGTCGGCGTCGACGGCCGCGGCCTCGACCGGTTCACCGCGGCGGCCCGCGACGCCGTGTCGGCCAGCGCCCCGGCTCCGATGCTGACCGGCCGCATCGCCGCGTCGTACGCCGACGGCGTGGCCCGGCTCGCCGCCCACCCCGGCACCGAGGTGATCGCCCGCGCGCCCGACCCCGGCCGCCCCACCTGGGGATCGGCAGCGCTGGCCGTCACCACCGCCGAGGAGTTCCTGGCCTCGCCGGAGCTGCGCGAGGAGGTGTTCGGCGCCGCGTCGCTCATCGTCCGCGCGGCCAGCGCGGAGCAGCTGCTCGACGTGGCGCGGGCGATGGAAGGGCAGCTCACCGCGACGGTGCACGCGGCGGACTCGGACGCCCCGCTCGCGTCCGAGCTGCTCCCGGTCCTGGAGCGCAAGGCCGGCCGGATCCTGTTCAACGGCTGGCCCACGGGGGTCGAGGTGGTGCCGTCCATGGTGCACGGCGGCCCGTTCCCCGCCACCTCGGACGGCCGCACCACGTCGGTCGGCACCCGGGCGATGGAACGGTTCCTGCGCCCGGTGGCCTACCAGGACGTGCCCGACGCGCTGCTGCCCCCGCCTGTCCGCGAGTCCAACCCCGCCGGGCTGCTCCGCCTCGTCGACGGCGCCTACACCCGGGACTGACCCGCCCGGCCCGTCCCGTTTCCGCCAGCCCCGGGTAAGCCCGGCCAGTCCCAGGTAAGGAAGCCATGTTCAACGGCCTGCTGTTCTTCCCCATCACCCCGTACCGCCGCGACGGCGAGGTCGACCTGCAAGAGCTCGCGGCACATGTCGCGCGCGGTGTCGGCGCCGGCGCGGGCGGGGTCTTCGTCGCCTGCGGCACGGGCGAGTTCAGCGCGCTCGAGCCGGACGAGTACGCGGAGGTCGTCCGCACCGCCGTCGAGACCGTCGCCGGCCGCGTCCCGGTCTTCGCCGGAGCGGGCGGCCCGGTGCGCACCGCCCGGCGGTTCGCCGACCACGCCGCGGCCGCGGGCGCCGACGGCGTGCTGCTGCTGCCGCCGTACCTGAGCGAGGCCGCCGGCCCCGGCCTGGAGGCCTACGTGCGCGCCGCGACGCGCGAGGACCTGCCGGCCATCGTCTACAACCGGGCGAACGCCCGCTTCACCGAGCAGAGCGCGGCCGCGGTGGCCGCGCTGCCGCAGGTGATCGGCTTCAAGGACGGCGCCGGCGACCTCGACCTGATGAGCCGGATCGTGCGCGCCGTCCGGGATTCCCTCGGCGAGGCGCCGTTCTACTTCTTCAACGGCATGCCGACAGCGGAGGTGACGCAGCGCGCCTACCGGGCCATCGGCGTCCCGCTGTACTCCTCTGCCGCCTTCGCGTTCGCGCCCCGCATCGCGCTCGCCTACTACCACGCGCTTCAGCGCGGTGACGACACGATGATCGCCGCCCTGGACCGCGCCTTCTACCATCCGCTCGCCCGCCTGCGGCAGCGGGGCGCCGGATACGCCGTCTCGCTTATCAAAGCCGGTGTCGAGCTCGCCGGCTACCCGGCCGGCGACCCGCGCCCGCCGCTTACCCCGGTGCTGCCCGAGCACCGGGAGGAACTGGCGCGCATCCTCGCCGCCGGCATGGCGGCGCTGCCCGACCCGGTCGGGGCGGCGAGCTGACGCCGCGGCGACCGCGGGAGGCCACACGATGACGACCGGAAGCATCCGCATCACCGGCGCGACGATCACGCCCGTGGCGTTCGCCGACCCGCCGCTGCTGAACTCGGTGGGCGTGCACGAACCGTTCGCGCTGCGCGCCGTCATCGAGGTCACCACCGACGCCGGCCTTGCCGGCCTCGGCGAAACCTACGCCGACGAGAAGCACCTGGCCGCGCTGCGCGCCGCGGCCGCCGCCATCGAGGGCGCGGACGTGTACCACACCGGGGAGATCTACCGCCGCGTCCAGGCCATCGCGGCGCCCGAGGCCACGATCGCCTCCGGCCTCATCGGGCACAGCGCGGCGGCCGACCGGGTGTTCTCCCCCTTCGAGGTGGCCTGCCTGGACATCCAGGGGAAGGCGGCCGGGCGCCCGGTCGCCGACCTGCTCGGCGGCGCCGTGCGGGACACGGTGCCGTTCTCCGCCTACCTGTTCTACAAGTGGGCCGGGCATCCGGGCGCCGGCGCCGACGACTGGGGCGAGGCGCTTGATCCCAGCGGGATAGTCGCTCAGGCCAAGCGCATGATCGACAGGTACGGGTTTACCGCGCTCAAGCTCAAAGGCGGCGTCTTCCCCCCGGCGCAGGATATCGAGGCGGTACGGGCGCTGCGCGACGCCTTCCCCGACCACCCGCTGCGGCTCGATCCGAACGCCGCGTGGACCCCCGAGACGTCGCTGCATGTCGCCCGCTCCCTCGACGGCGTGCTGGAGTACCTGGAGGATCCGACGCCGGGCATCGACGGCATGGCCCGGGTGGCGCGGGAGGCCCCGATGCCGCTGGCCACCAACATGTGCGTCGTGGCCTTCAGCCACCTGCCGCCCGCCGTCAGGGAAAACGCGGTCCAGGTAATCCTCTCCGACCACCACTACTGGGGCGGCCTGCACCGGTCGAAGCTGCTCGCCGGGATCTGCGAGACGTTCGGCATGGCCCTGTCCATGCACTCCAACTCGCACCTGGGCATCAGCCTGGCCGCGATGGTCCACCTGGCCGCCGCCGTGCCGAACCTCACCTACGCCTGCGACACCCACTGGCCGTGGAAGACCGAGGATGTCGTGGCCGGGTCGCCGTTCACGTTCAGCGGCGGCGCGCTCGCCGTCCCCGCCGGACCCGGGCTCGGCGTGGAGCTCGACCGGGACGCCCTCGCCCGGCTGCACGAGCAGTACCTGGCATGCGGCCTGCGCAACCGCGACGACACCGGCTACATGCGCCGCGTCGTCCCCGGCTATGAGCGCAGGCAGCCCCGCTGGTAGCGCGACGCCCGGCCCCGGGCGCTGGTGACCTCGCATGCGGAGCGGGCCCGGGACACAGGATCTCAACCGCCTCCCGCCATCGCGGCAAACCGGGCGGGAAACCGCGCGGTTGAGTCCCTGCGCCGCGGCGGCGCGCGCCGGGCCGCGGCGCAGGGAGCGGTTTCCCGGGGCCCGGCCGGCTGCCCGCCCGGTGCGGCACGCCCGGGAGTACGGGACTGACAGCAGAAAAGCCACCGTCCGTTCGGGAAAAATCATCGGCTTCCGAACGGACGGCGGCGTCTGGTGACGGGAAGGACGGCGGCGTCTGGTGACGGCAAGGACGGCGGCGTCTGGTGACGGCAAGCGCGGGCGCGCCGGCACAGACGGCCGCGCCGCCGGGGCCGGCTCCCCGCGCGGGCCATCCCCGATCGGCGATGCGCTTGACGGCGAGTCCTTGCCCGGGTTGCGCCAGCCCTTCCGTGAGGCCCCGGTCCCGCCTGCCACGGGCACCCGCATGACCGCCGCCTTCCCGGCTCCAGAGCCTGTCTTGCCAGCTAAGGCAGGACAGCCCCGGCCGCCTGTGACATGCTGGCCTTCCATTCCCGCTTTCGTTCCCGCCATTCCCGCTTTCGTTCCCGCGGCCGCGGCGGCGACGCGCTTCCCCGCCGTGCCCGCGTCGGCGGCCCGCGGGGAGTCAGCCGGTGAACTGGCAGGGCAGGCGCTTGATGCCGTTGACGAAGCTGGACAGCAGGCGGTCCGGTTCGCCGGCGGTGATGTCGGGGACGCGGGTGAGCAGTTCGCGCAGCATCACGGCGAGCTCGCGGCGGGCGAGGTGGGCTCCCAGGCAGAAGTGCGGTCCCGGGGCGCCGAAGCCGACGTGGGGGTTCGGCGAGCGGGTGATGTCGAACCGGCCGGGGTCGGTGAAGACGGCCTCGTCGCGGTTCGCCGAGTAGTAGAACAGCGCCACCTTGTCGCCCGCGCGGTAGTCCTGCCCGTTCATCGTGTAGTCGCGGGTGAGGGTGCGCCGCATGAACAGGACCGGGGAGGCATAGCGCACGATCTCCTCGACCGCCCCGCCGAGCCGGCCCTCCAGGTCGGCGAGCAGCAGCGCGCGCTGCTCCGGGAACTCGGTGAGCAGCAGCAGCGCGTGCGACAGCGCGGTGCGGGTGGTCTCGTTGCCGGCCACCACCAGCAGGATGAAGAACGAGGCGAGTTCGGCGCTGGTCAGCTGCTCCCCGTCGATGTTCGCCGTCACCAGCGCGGAGACCAGGTCCTCGCGGGGCGCCCTGGCGCGGTCCGCGGCCAGGCCGGTGACCAGGCCGGCGAGCTCCTGCCCGGCGCCGAGGAGCTGGGCGGCCACCTCCTCCGGGTCGGTGCTGAGGAACTCCGGGTCGGCCCCGGACAAGATGATGTTGCTGTTGGCCAGGACCATCTCGTAGTGGTCGTCGGGGATGCCCATCATGTCGCAGATGATCTTCAGCGGCAGCCTGGCCGCGACCTGGGACACGAAATCGCACGGCCCGGTGGCCAGCAGGTCATCCACGATCGCGGTCGCCGCCCGGCGCACGTCGTCTTCGAACCTGGCGACCATCCGCGGGGTGAACGTGCGGGAGACGATCCGGCGCAGCCGGGCGTGCCTGGGGTCGTCCATGTTGATCATCGAGCCGAAGTACTCGTTGAACTCGGCGGGCAGGTCCGCGATGCTCGTCGCGCCCCGGCCGGAGGAGAACACCTCCGGGTGCCTGCTCGCCTCGACGACGTCGGCGTGCCGCACCAGGGCGTAGTACCCCGGCCCCTGTTCGGCGAACGGCGTCTCGGGCTCGGGGAAGAACTGCGGCCGCGGCAGCGCCCGCAGCAGGGCGAAGGAGGCCGCGCGCTCGGAGAGCGGCAGGCCCCAGAACTCGGTAGCCGACAGGTCTATCCCGGCAACGCTCATCACCCGGCGCCTTCCGCGAGAACCTGTTCCTACTTCATCACAGCGCGCGGCCGTCGGCTAGCCGGACCGTTCCGGGTGAGCAGGTCGACGAGCGCGTCCACCATCTCCAGGCCGGGCGCCGGCACGCCGGCGAGCCGCGCCAGCTCGACGGGCGCCTTGAGCAGGGCGTCCGTCTCCAGGGGCTTGCCGGCCTCGAAGTCCATCAGCATCGACGTCTTGTGGTCGCCGACCCGCGCCGCGCCCTCGAACCGGCGCTCGACCGAGACCTTGGGCGGGCTCCCCAGGCGGGATGCGATCTCAGCGGTCTCGCGCATCATGCCCAGGACCAGCCGGCGGGTGCCCGGGTGCGCGGCGATCTCGCCCATCGTGGCGCCGGTGAGGACGCTGACCGGGTTGAACGCCGCGTTGCCCATCAGCTTGAGCCAGATGTCGGAGCGCAGGTCGGTCTCGACGGGGCACTTCAGGCCGCCGGCGGCCATCGCCTGGCTGAACGCGGTGCAGCGCTGTGAGATGGTGCCGTCGGGCTCCCCGATGGAGAACCGGGTGCCCTCGATGTGGCGGATCACCCCCGGGGAAGCGATCTCGGTCGAGGCGTACACGACGCAGCCGATGGCCTGAGCGGGCGGGATCACGGCGGAGACCGCGCCGCCCGGGTCGACCGCCTCGACGCGGCGCCCCTCGTAGGGACCGGGGAGCCCGTGGAAGTACCACCACGGGATGCCGTTCTGCGCCGCGACAACGCCGGTGCCGGGTCTCAGCAGCGGTTGTATGAGGGGGCCGGCGCTGGCGTAGCTGTATGCCTTCAGCCCGAGGAACACGATGTCGGCCGGCCCGGCCTCCGCCGGATCGGCCGTCGCGCGGGGATGGGCGTGGAAGTCGCCGCGCGGGCTGAGCACGGTGACGCCCCTGCGCTGCATGGCCGCCAGGTGCTCGCCGCGCGCGATCAGGCAGACGTCCGCGCCGCCCCGGTGCAGTGCCGCGCCGACGTACGCGCCGATCGCCCCGGCGCCGACGACCGCGACCTTCACCGGTCCACCAGCGCGGCCAGGGTAAGGCGCTGCACCTTGCCCGTCGGCCCCTTGGGGATCTCGGGCAGGATCGTCACCCGGGCCGGCCGCTTGAACGCGGCGAGGCGGGCCGCGCAGTGCGCGGCGAGTTCCCTGGGCGTGGCCTCGCCGCGGAGCACGACGACGACGCCCACCTGCTCCCCGTACGTCTCGTCCGGCACGGGGTACGCCGCCGCCTCGGCGACCGCGGGATGGGCGAGCAGCACGTCTTCCACCTCGTACGGCGAGATCTTCTCCCCGGCCCTGTTGATCATCTCCTTCACCCGCCCCACCAGGGTGAGGTAGCCGTCCGCGCTGAGCTTGCCGACGTCGCCGGTGCGGAACCAGCCGTCGCGGAACGAGGCGGCTGTCGCGGCCGGGTTGCCGAGGTACTGGTCGACGACGGACGGGCCGCGCACCGCCACCTCGCCTTCGGTCCCGGCGGGCACCGGCCGCCAGTCGTCGCCGACGGCGGCGATCTCGACGCCGGTCGCCCGCCCGACCGTCCCCGGCCGGCGTTCGGCGGGCGGCAGCGGGTTCGACGCCATCTGATGGGCGGCCTCGGTCATGCCGTAAGCCTCGACGAGCGGGACGCCGATCGTTTCCTCGTAGCGCTGCCACAGGACCGCGGGCAGCGGCGCCGAGCAGGAGCGGACGAACCGGAGCCGGTGCCCGGGCGGCGCGGGCATCGCGGCGGCCTGGGCGAGCAGGCGGGCGTGGATGGTCGGGACCGCGGTGTACCAGGTCGCCTTGTGCCTGGCCACGTCCCCCCAGAACGCGGACGGCCGGAACCGCGGCAGGATCACCGTGCCGCCGGTCGACAGCGTGGCCAGCACCGCGGCGACAAGGCCGTGCACGTGGAACAGCGGCATGACGCACATCGTCACGTCTTCGCCGGTCAGCTCGTAGGTCGCCGCGACCGCACCGGTCGACGCGACGAGGTTGCGCTGCCGGATGGGCACGGTCTTCGGCTTGCTGGTGGTGCCGCTGGTGTGCAGCAGGAGAGCGAGCGCGTCAGGGTCGCCGGCGTCCGCGAGCGGATCGCCGGCCTGGCCGTCGACGTGCAGGAGGGCGTCCGCCAGTGCGATCGCGCTGGCGGGCACGCCGGCCTGCGCCGCGGCCGCGGCGGCCGTGGCCGAGCCGTCGTGGAGCAGCCGGGAGACGCGCAGGTCATCGAGTTCGGCGGTCAGCTCGGCGACGCCAAGCGCGGGGTTCAGCGGCGCGGCGGCCGCGCCGCGGGCGGCGAGGGCGAGGAACGCCACGACCAGGGCCGGGCCGTTGGCCGCGGCCAGCGCCACCCGGTCGCCTTCTCCCACGCCGAGCGCGGCCAGCCGCCCCGCGGCCCGGTCGAGCGCGCGCTGTAGCGCGGCGTACGAAAGCCGGGCTCCCGGCTCGGGCACCGCCAGGGCGGGGTGGTTGTCCGATCGCGTGACGAGCTGCCGGAGGGTGGCTGGCCCGGCGACGGTCATGGCGCTGCTCCTCCCTGCGGGAGTCCGGCGGCTCCCTGCCGGAGCCCGGCGGCATCCCCGTATTCAGCCATACCGCACGCCGCGGTCCGCGTCCACCGCTCAGCCCGTCGCTCCGCCCGGCGCGGTCCGCGCCCGCCCCTCAGCCCGCCCCTCAGCCCGCCGCTCCGCCCGGCGCGGTCCGCGCCCGCCCCTCAGCCCGCCGCGGTCCGCGCCCGCCCCTCCGCCCGCGTGAGGAGTATTTCCCCGCGGCCGGGGTAGCCGCGCTGACAGCGCCGCGGGCGGCCGCGACGGATGCCGGCCGCGGGCCTGCGGACCGCGCGGCCCGCGGCCACTCAGGGCCGCCCCGAGCCCGCCTCTTCCTTGAGCACCTTCAACCCCGGGGGGGATCCCGTATGCATGTCAGCCCGGCCAGCGTCGTGCTCACGATGGCGGTGCTGTGCGCCTGGGGGATGGCGGCCCTGTACTGCTACCGGTGCGCACGCCGCCGCGGGCAGTGGCAGGCGCGCTGGGAGCGGTTCGCCTCCGGCCATCGTGACCTTGACCGTGACCTCAGCCGGATCTGGCACCTGCTGAGGCGATGAGGGCGATGCCCGGCCACGTCCCCTTCATGATCGGGTAGGTTTTCTATGCCTATTCCGGATTTTCTCCTCTTCATGAAGGATTTTCCGGGTCAGCACCCCGGCCAGCAGCGTGGCCGCCCCGGCCACGCAGAAGGACAGGATCGAGGCGGACATCCAGCTCGCCGGGGTAAAGCCGATGGCATGCCCGACCGACGTCCAGGCGGAGACCCACCAGGACACGTATCCGGGGTTGATGAGCTGGTAGGTGACGAAGCCCGCGGCCCAGGGCAGCAGCATCAGCCAGCGCGAGCGGGCCGCCGTCGACAGGTCCCAGCGCCGCCGGGACACGACGAAGTAGTCCGCGATCAGGACCGCCGACATCGGGACGAACACCGATCCGATCAGGGTCAGGAAGTTCTCGTAGTCGGCGATGTTGAGCCACAGCGCGCCCGCCGTGGCCAGCCCGGTGATCGTGACGGCCAGCACCCGCCGGTCCCACAGCGGGCGCAGGTTCTGTGTCGACACCGCCGTGGAGTAGACGTCGGCGAACGCCTGGTCGAGCTCGCGGGCCGCGAGGATCGCGAAGCCGAGAGAGCCGACGGGAAGCGCGATGAACGCGCCGTAGATGTCGTCCGGGTTGCCGCGCGCGACGGTGACCAGGGCCAGCAGGCCGATGATGTAGCAGAGCACCTGGGTGACGCTGTATCCCGCCATCGCCCCGGCGAAGGCGGCCCGCTGGCTGCGCGAGTGCCGGGTGTAGTCGGCGACGAGCGGCACCCACGAGATGGAGACCGCGACCACGGTGTCGGTCGCCGCCCAGTACCCGGACCAGGTTCCGTGCAGGAAACCCGGCAGCGGATGGCGGGCGAGCTGGACGAGCAGGTAGATCATGACGACGAGCACGGCGCTCGTCGCATACCTGCGCAGCACCCTGATGGCTCCGAGCGGCCTGATCGTGAGCAGGGCCGTGACGGCCCCGGCGATGAGCACGTAGCCCGTCTTCGGCAGCGCGGGCGCCACGGTGTGCGCGGCCGTCGCGATCGTGACCAGCTCGAAGACGCTCCACCCGATGCATTGCAGGATGTTCAGCACGGTCGGCAGGTACGACAGCCTGGCGCCGAGCAGCCCGCGCAGCAGCACCATGGCCGGCGCGCCGGTCTGCGCGCCGGGCAGGCCGGCCAGCGCGACCGGCAGCGTGCCGAGCACGGTGCCGACGACAATCGCGGTCAGCGCGGCGGCCAGGGAAAGCTCGGGGGTCCCCGCGCCGCCAGGCTGCAACACGAAGATCGCCCCGGTGAAGCCGAGCAGGCTCACGCCCAGGTTGCCCCACAGCCCGAACTGGTCGGTCAGGCTCAGCGCCTGCGGCACCGGCTCGGCCAGCGTCCGTGCGACTTCCGAATGGCGGTCACCGGGGACGGTGACGAAGGTGTCTTGGGCGTTGCCTGATGCGGTCGCCGTCACGGCAGCCTCCCTACGCCGGCATTATCCGGACAGGTTCAGACGGTCGGTGGCACGGTCAGCCACCCTCTCAGCCCGGTCAGCCCGAGCTCCCGCGTGTATTTGGTTCAGCTGAATGGTACCAGCGGACGTTGCGGCGGCCCAGGGTCGGCCGGTGCGGTGGGAAGCCGCCTCGGTCCTGGCCGGGCACATCGCCCGCGGCGCCTCCGGCTCTCCCTGAGGGGGCGCGGCGCCCCCGGATCCCCCTGAAGGGGCGCGGCGCCCCCGGATCCCCCGCGAAGAAAGGCAGCGTCAGGTGATACCTGCCTCCGGGCAGAGAAGCCGCATTGCGATATAATTTCCCCGGGTGGCGGCGTGGGACGCGCCGCGGCCAGCGTTCCGGCAGCCCCGGCACGGCCGCCCGCGCGGCTAGCAGATCCGCCGTACGACGCGCTTCCCCGCTGCCTGCAAGCGCCAGGCGTACAGGCAGGCGTTGAACGGGAACCGCGAGACCGGCGCCGGCCGGAACCGGCAGGCCGATGCGATCAGGCGCATCAGGAGCGCGAACTGCCGCTGTTCCCGCCCGGCCCAGCGCACCCGCATCTGCTCGCGGAACGGCGGCGGAAGAAAACCTGCCGTCAGGAACCGGTTGACCGGCCCGAACGCGACGGCGAGCGGCCGGGGAAGGTAATCCAGCCCGATGAGCCGGTCCAGGTATTCGCGCACCGGCGGGTCGATCCGGATCTCTGCCATGCCCGAGGCCCAGTACCGTTCGAACGCGGCCCGGTCGGCCGGCCACATGTGGCCAGGCACCTGCAAGGTGGTCCCGAGCCGCCGGCATTCGCGGTAGATGGCATCCGCGGTCGCATCGTCGGCCGGCCCGTGCAGCAGCATATGGATGTCTACCGCGCCCCGGTACAGGCACGCGGCCACCCACAGTTGAAGCTCCGGGTCGAAGGCGCTATAGCGGACCGGGCTGTCCGCGGAGGAGCGGACCATGGCGTGCGACCGGTTCACCTCGCGCCGGAGGATACTGCGCTCCTCCGCGGTGCCCATCAAAGCCACCGACAGGTACGTGATCGTGTTCCGGATCCGCCGGACCGGATGCCGCATCACCTGGCCGTCTTCGACCTTGCTCTCCAGCACCCCGTAACCGACCGCGGGCCGCGCAAGCTGCATCACCACGTTCGCGGTGCTGGCCAGCAGCGTCACGCCGTCGATCAGGCCGCGGACGTCGAAATCCGCTGAGGTCCCGGCAGCCGTATCCGCTGAGGTCCCGGCAGCCGCGGCAGCGGCTGCGGTGTGTGCCATGATCAGCCTCCTTTCTGGCGCGTAACGGATCGCCCTGCTCAGTTGCGTCACGAGCCTCCCCGGCAACGCCAGATACATCGCATGTCGGCATTTCCGCAGCGCCTACCCACGCGACGGCCCGCAAACGCCCGGGCGCGGCCGGGGCTGAGGGCGGCATGACGGCCGCCCGGCGCGTCCCCGGGACCGGGTGGAGAATTACCTTGGATGCGCCAGTGCATGGCGCTGGCCGCTGAAGCGGTCGCGCTGGTGGTCATGAGGCCGGAATCGCCGCTCTCGTCCGGCGGGCGCCCCGGCTGGCGGCCGGGAACGGAGGGATGGTGCCCGTGTCCGGGGCCGTCCGGCGTCCGCGCCGGGCGCTTATCGTCAGCGCTGAGATCGGGGAGGGCCATAACGCGGCGGCCCGGGCGCTGGCCGAGGCGGTGCCGCGGGCGTGGCCGGGCTGTGAGGTGGGCTGGCTGGATGCGCTGGAGACGGTCGGTCCCCGGTTCGCGCGGCTCGCCCGCCGGTTCTATGTCACGCAGGTGCAGTCCACCCCGGGGATGTATGAGTTCTTCTTCACCGCGATGTGGCGGCACCGGTGGTACCTGAAGGCAACCCGGCGCGGGATGGGCGCCCTGTTCGGGCGCGCGATGGCGCCGCGGATCGGCGCGTTCGCCCCGGAGGTGGTCATGTCCACCTATCCGCTGGCGAGCGCGGGCCTGAGCTGGCTGCGCCGCCGCGGGAAGCTGCCAGGGCGCGCCGGGGCGTGGGTTCCGGCGTTCTGCCCGCATCCGTCCTGGCTGTACCCGGACCTGGACCGCACATATGTCATGCATCCTCTCGCAGCCAGGGCCGCAGAGCAGGCCGAGCCGGGTATGCGGCTGGCCGTCGGCGCGCTGCCCGTCCGGGACGGCTTCGCTCCCGTCCCGCCTGCCCGGCAGGCGCGTGCCCGCGCGCTGCTGGGGCTGGCGGCGGACCGGTTCACCGTGCTGGTGTCCACCGGATCCCTCGGCTTCGGGCAGGTAGAGCGCACGGTGGCCGCGATCCTGGCCGCCGGCCCCGGGCTGGGGGTGATCGCGGTTTGCGGCCGGAACGAGAACCTGCGCCGCCGGCTGGCCAGCCAGGGCCGGGAGCCCGGGCGCCTCCGCATCGTGGGCTGGACCGACGACATGCCCGCAATGATGGCCGCCGCTGACCTCGTGGTGACCAACGGCGGCGGCGGGACGGCTCTGGAGGCGATCGCCAGCGCCCGTCCCGTTGTGATCACCGATCCGCTGCCGGGCCATGGCCGGGCCAATGCCAGGCTGATGGCCGCGGCCGGCCTTGCGCTGCTGGCCCCCACGGCCGGCGAGCTGACCGAGGCCGTCCGCCGGCTGGCCGGCGATCCCGGCGCGATGGCCGCCCTGGCCGCGGTGGCCGGTGCCCGGGCGGCGCAACGGCGCCGCGAAGACGATCTCGCCGAGCTCGTCAGCACGTCACCAGGGGATGCGCGCTGCCCGCCCCGCGCCCAGCCTTAGCCCGGGGTGACGCGAGCACAGGCTGCGGTCCTGCCCCGCGGGAGCCGCGGGGCACGGATTCCCTGGCTCTCTTCCTCTTCTTCCAGTTCTTCCAGCTCCTTATTTCCAGCTTCCGGCCCGGAACTCCCCCGGCTGGGACTTCGCAGCCCGGTGATCGTTGGATCGCGTGCACGGCTAGCACGACGACGAGTACGACGAACCCGGCGGTCAGTGCGAGCAGCACGATGAATAGCGCACGCCACAGCACGGGTGCCACGGCGACACGCACTCATGCGCCGGATTCCTCCCGTACGGACATCCGCGGCTGAACGCGTCCGCCGCAGCACGCGGTGCCGGGTCCCTGCGCAGCGATCTCTCTATCCTCAGCCGCGCGTGCTGCTCGTCCGGCGCAAGCGTCATGGCCGGCCTCCACAATCGCATCAGGGCAACCATCATCACCATGGCTCCTATC
>Ga0209061_1004038_pt1 | contig 14770 bp, 17 predicted proteins | sample Coa_R1_10_FD_187157 | JGI IMG/M metagenome (GOLD analysis project Ga0209061, IMG submission 187157) | Surface soil microbial communities from Centralia Pennsylvania, which are recovering from an underground coalmine fire - Coalmine... | ecosystem: Environmental > Terrestrial > Soil >...
CTGCCGGCGGACGATCTCGCGCAGGTCGTAGGCGAAGTGCTTGAGCGGCGAGAGGCTGCCGGACTTCGCGTGAAGATAGGCAACGTCGAAGCTCCAGCCGTGCTGCTGGCGGCCGCCGTGCTTGCGCACGAGACGGTAAAGCCAGCGCTCGAGACCGCCGGTCAGGCGGAAGTAGGCGCGGTCGATGGTCAGGACCAGCGCGTCGTCGAGAACGGCGGCGAAGAACCAGTCCGGCACGATCAGCTCAAGGCCGAGAGGACGGCCGTGCGCGTCGGCTCGCTCCTTCCATTCGTTGATCCAGGAGAAGCGATGCATGCGCCGCTCGGTGGGCTGGCGGATCGACGTCGCGATGGTGGTCGACTGCAAGCGGTCGAGGGCGGCTTTCAGCCGGTCATAGTCGCGCACGCTCACACCGCGGCCGATGAAGGAGAGGATCTCGTAGGGCGTCGCCGCCATCAGGCGCGATGGACGCAAGCCGAGATCGCGCGCCTCGACGATCTGCGAGGCCGCCCAGATCAGCACGTCGGCGTCCCAGATGGTCGCCATTCCGTGCTCCGGGAGCGCTTCGACGCGGATGACGATCGGGCCGGCCTTGAAGTCGATGGGCGTCAGCCGCTTCGACTTGGCGAGCGAGAAGAAGGGATAGGCCATGAGGTCCTGGGCGTCGCGCGGCGCGAGGTCGCCCGGCAGCGCCCGAAAGAGATCGAGCTGCTCCCGCTCGCCATTGTGTCGCGCCGAGGACATGGCCCGTACCTCAACGGCGGTCCCGGCGGGCCTGCACCGGGGCTGGGCCGTGGCGCTTCGCCGGCAGCACCGAGCCGCGCGGGTCGGACGTCGATGTGACCGCGCCGCGGTCGGCCCAGGCCTTGAGATCGTCGAGCGCGTAGACGACGCGGCCACCAAGCTTCCGGTAGGCCGGGCCGGTGCCGTAGGTGCGATGCTTCTCCAGTGTCCGGCTGGAGAGGCCGAGGAAGTCGGCAGCCTCCGGCGTCCGCAAGAAGCGCGGCGGAAAGCCGGCGAGATTGGTCATGTCGCACCTCCGGGCGTTCGTTCAGGTCGCCGGCCAAATCCGGCGATTGGCGGCCACGGTGGCGGAGGGGCGGGACGTTGGGGGATGGCGAAGATGCGGATGCTAAAATCGCACCCCGCGGCGGCCCGATCTACGGGCGGCGACGCCGGCGCAGGAGGGAGCGATAGCCGCCGGCGACAAGCGCGAGGCCGTCTTTCACGAGGTCGATCGTCGCGTCGCGCAGGGCGGAGGTTTTCCAGGGGGAATCGGCAACGCGCGCGGCGCCGAAGATGGCCTCGGCGATCTCGCGATAGCTCGCGCCCTCGTGGCGGCCGTCGACGGCCTGCAGCATGCGGCGAAGCCGGCGTCGTTGCTGGCTCGTCAGCCTCGCGTCGGCCGGGACGCGCCGGCCGTTGATGGCCCGCCAGAGGCGGGCGACTGCCTCGATCCGGTCAAGCCCGTCGGGTCCCAGTGAAACCAGGGCCACGAGCGGGCCCGCCGGCGAAGCATCGGATACGAGCAGGAGCCGAACGGCCCTCGGTCCGCGGCCATGGGCGATGCTCAGCCCGTCGGGGCTGGCGCGGGCGGTATTCAGATCGAGTTCGGGAAGGAAGGTGCTTTCGACGGGCGGCGCGGCAGGCACGGCCGTGAGAATGACCGTTCCCGGGTCAATATCTGGCGCCCAGAATACGGTCGCGGCGGTCGCATCGAGCGTGGGGTCGATCGCGAAAGCGTAGCCCCCAACGCCGCTGGATCGTCGCGGCAAGGCGCTCGGTGGCGTCGGGGGAGCGCGTGCTTTCAGCAAAGTCCCGTTGATAAACGGTGTTGCGCCTCAGGCATTCCCAGGCAAGGTCAGGCGCGACCAGGTGATCCAGGTAGTCGTAGGTGTCGGACGAGCGCCAGCGCGATGTGTCGGGCCCCATTCTGCTTCCTCCCCCGACCCGCGGGCCGGGCGCGTGCGAAGGAGCCGTACGATTGCGAGTTGACCGGGGTTGGAGAAGTCCCGTTTTGTGCAACACGCGATGCCGTGACGGCATCACGTATGGACATCATTTGTCCGTCTCACGGGCGAGCTGCCGGTAGCCTTGCTCGGTCATCCAGCGGGCGCGCGCGAGATGACTGCGGTGCACGCGGCTCGCGCGCTCCGGTTCCTTCGCGGGATCGATCCCGAAGAGCAGCTCGACCGCCTCGCGCCAGTCGGCGCCATCCGTCTCGGCGTCGAGCAGGCGCAGATAGAGCTTCATGTGCGCGCGGTCGTAGCTGGTTAGAACTGCGCTCTGCGGCGGTTCGTCCATGAACGGATCGTGTGTCAAATCGAACCCCGCGGGCCGACGCTGGCGCGCGTCGACGAGCTGTTGACGCTACGCCCACGGGCGCTGAGCGCAAGGCGACGCGTCGGCACGAAGGATCGATGCCCGCGGCGCCCCGCGGCATCATCGGTTCTTGCGGGTCTCGGCCTTCGCGCGGACAAGCATCACTCCTTCGCCCTGGTCTGACGACAGGAATACGATGCCGTTGGCCTCCAGCGTGCGGCGGACCTGATCTTCCGTCGACTCGTAAACGGCGCGATGGCCCGACTCCAGGCGCTTCAGCGCCGTCAGCGATACCAGCGCCTTGTCGGCGAGCGTCTCCTGCGTCCATCCCAGCAGCGCGCGAGCGGCCCGCGATTGTCGGGAGGTGATCATGCATGATCACCTCCCACCGGGCCGATCGAGCGTGCCAGAACTACGACTAAAATAGTCGCTCTTGGCCAACGAGGCGAGCAAAATTGGCAGCCAAAGACGGGAAGTTGGGCGAATCGCGCCGAACCGATTCGGTCGCCCCGCCGTGTCGGCTGCAACGAGCTGGCCTAGCCCCGCCCGGCTGTCCGGGCGGGGCCTGGGGCTTGCGCCTCATTCGCCGTTGCGGCGGTTCGGGCGGGACCAGATCAGGCTGTAGCCGTCGCCGTCCTCATCGTCGAAGAGGTTGGCGTAGATCGGGGCGGTGAAGCTCGGATCGTCGAGCTTGAGGCCCAGATAGTCGCGGCCCTCGTTGGAGCGCTTGGCCCAGGCGGCGCCGATCTCGACGCGGCCCGCGAAGACGCGGTGGCTGGGGGCGTTCTCGCCGGAGCGGTTGGCTTCGGGGACGATGCGGACGTTCTTGGCCTGGACGCTGAGGGTGACGATCTGGCCGACGAACTCGTTGCCGGACTTCTTGAAGGTGCCGATGGTCGCCATGATGGTTCTCCTTGATGTCTGTTTCGAGCCCGCACCATCGCGGCCTCGATGGCGATCGGCAGGCTGCAGGCGATCGACGCCGCACCTGCTTGCAGGCCGCAGCGCAGCGGAGGATGGCGGCCGGGAGACTTTCTTGTTTCGCGAGGAATGGGCGCAGCCCAGGGGAAGAAAGTCTCCCGGCGCCATTGCGGCACAGGCGATCGAGGCGAAGCCGGCCTGCGGCCAGATCAGCCCATCGAAGAGGCCGCATGGAGCGCTCGATCAGGCAGAGAGAATCAAGGAGAACCGGGCGACTCCATCGTGCAACCGAGGGGCCGGCGGCGTCGGCGCAGGGCGCTCATCTCGCGTCAAGGCGACCGGCCGCATCAATGCTCCCGATGGGCAGGGACGCGCGTGCGACCAGCCCGCTGCCTTCGAGGGCGTGGAGCTTCGTCGCGCGGGCCAATCCCGCGATCGAACGCTGCCCGCGACCGATGGGCTCAGCGCGATCCGGCGCTCGTTCACCGCCAAATTGCCAACAGGCGAGGAGGAGATCGCAGGCGGCGTGATCTCGTCCCTGCCGGTAGCCGGAACGGCGTCAGGCGCGCGCCACGCCCTGGCCGGTCCCACCGGGCGCGGGGCCAGCGTCGCCAGCCGGGCAAGAGCGGTGATGGCGACGACAACGGCTCCTGCCACCGAGAAGGTGACCTGCCAGGTTTCCGAGGGCATCGTGTGCTTCACGATGCCATGTGTCGCGTGATAGCCGGCGATGGCGGCCGGTGCGACGAAAGCGGCGGCAATCACAAGCCGCAGCCAGAGCGGCCTGACGAATGCGAGCAGGACGTGACCAGCGAGAAGGGTTGCGAGGCCGGCGACCGCTCCAACGGCGATTCCGCCGAGCCAGCCGGCGCCTGTGCCGTACGCCCAGACGCCTGCCGTGACCCCTGCGAATAGAGGAAGGGCGTAGACCGCGAGGTAGAACAAGAGACAGCAGATGACGCTGATGGCGGCGATGCTGGCGAGCACGCTGAGTAAAATCATGGTGGTGGCCTTCGTGAGACAAGGATCTGACGGTCGCGCCTTCCACCACCACCACGGCGCAGGGGCTTTATAGCATAAGATCGACGGCGCGTGAGCGGACATCGCGAACGGCTTCCGTCCGGCGTAGCTGAGCCGGATTGTTCTGCAACGGAAGCAACTTCGTCGGCTGCCGGTCAGCCGTCGGCGGTCCAGGGATCGATGACCGTCAGGCCGGCGGCCGTGAACGCGGCGGTATCGCGCGACGCCACGGCGAAGCCGTGCGCGGCGGCGATCGCGGCGATGTAGCCGTCGGGCGTGGGGAAGCCCTTGCCGGCCTTGCGCGCCTTGACGGCGAGGTCGGCGTATCGCCGCGCCGCTTGCGTATCGAAGGACAGTATCCTCGGCTCGAACAGCTCCGTCACGCCGTCGAGCGTGGTTGCCAGGCGGTCCTTGCGCTTGCCCCTGGGCAGCGCGCCGATGCCGAACATCAGCTCCGCGATGGTGACGCTGGAGAGAAACAGCGTTTCCGCGGCCTGGGCATCGAGCCAGCCACGGACCGACGGGTGCGGCTCGGGCTTCATCGCCTCGGAGACGACATTGGTGTCGAGCAGGATCATCCGAAGCGCATCGGCTGGGCGGGCCGGGTGTCGCGAGCCTGTTCGAGCGCCTCGACATCGGCATTCGTGAGCCCGATCTTGCGGCTCATCTCCGAGAGCGTGGTGCCGATCTTGAGCCGCCCCGCGGGACGCACGGCGGCTTCCAGAATGGCGCGCATTTCGGCTTCCGTGCTGCGGTTGTGCTGCGCCGCCCGGACCTTTAAAGCGCGATGCGCCTCCTCCGAGAGGTTGCGAATAGTGACAGCGGGCATGATGGCGTTCTCGACGGATTGACTGCAGTGCTATCAATATACCTAATGTGATGGCATTTTTCAAGAATGATGGCGGCGCTCAGGCGCCGCCGAACCGCCAGACCGGGATGCCGAGCTTCTTCGCCTTGTCGGCCAAGTTTTCCTGGATGCCCGTGCCGGGGAAGATCATGACGCCGATGGGCAGCACCTCCAGCATGGCGTCGTTGCGCTTGAAGGGCGCGGCCTTCGCGTGCTTTGCCCAGTCCGGCCTGAAGGCGATTTGCGGCACGTTGCGGTGATCGGCCCAGCGCGCGGCGATGCGCTCGGCGCCCTTCGGCGAGCCGCCGTGCATGAGCACCATGTCGGGGTGCTTGGCGTGCACCTGGTCGAGCTTGGCCCAGATCAGGCGATGATCGTTGAAGTCGAGCCCGCCGCTCAGCGCGACCTTCGGGCCGGGCGGCAGCATGACCTCGGTCTCGGCGCGCTTCTTCGCGGCGAGGAAGTCGCGGCTGTCGATCATCGCCGCGGTCATGGCGCGGTGGTTGACGAGCGAGCCGCTGCGCGGCCGCCAGGCCGAGCCGGTGTGGCGCTCGAAGTGCTCGCAAGCCTGGTCGCGCATCAGCTCGAAGGCGTCGCGGCGCTCGATGATCGTCTGGCCCTCGGCGATGAGCCGCTCCAGCTCGACGGACTTGACCTCGGTGCCGTCCTGCTCGCGCTGGCTGCGGCGCTGCGCCTGCTCGTTGTCGTCGAGCTCGCGGGCGACGCGGTCGGCGGCTCGATGGAAGACGTTGACGGTCGACCACAGCAAGTCCTCGAGATCGGGCTCGAGGCGGGTGTCGCTGAGCGTGGCGACGAGAGCGTCGAAGATGTCGGCGATGGCCCCGGCGACGAGGTCGCCTTCGGGAAGCGGTCGGGGGTCCGGTTCGTCCTGAAAGGGGCGGAAGCCGTAGAGCTGAAGCTCGGAGAGAACGTGATCGGTCGGGGACGCGCTGTGATGGGGTTCGAAGTCGTCGTCGCTGGTCATGGGATGCTCCGTCGCTGGATTGGCCGCGACCCTCGCGGCCTTCATGGCGGCGGAAGACGGCGGGCGGGCCGGCCCTGCACCCGGAGCGAAGCGCAGGGCCGAAGCGCGAGCGGAGGATGGCGAAGGCCGGCTATTTTGCTTGGCGATGCAAAGGCGCGTCAGCGCCGGCGGAAAATAGCCGGCCGCAGCCATTGCCGGGCCGGGCCGCTTGCCGTCCCGTTCGCCCTCTCAGGGAGGCCGCGGGCGCGGCTCTGTCCCGGCGCGAGCAGCATCGGCCGCCGGCGTGACGGCGAGCCCCATCATCCGTTCCGGCCGCACGTCCACGTTTATCAGGGCTACGCGGCCTCGGCCATGAAGCGGGCGGCATCCCGGGACGCGATCTGCGCCCGAAGGGCCGCCCGCAGCGCGTCTGGGCCGAGCATCCGAAGATCCTCGTTGAAGTCGGCGAGCCTGGGCGAGAGTACGATCGCCTCGATGCCGTCGGCGGACGCGCGCTCGATCAGCGCGGCCATCGCGCCATCGCCGGCCGGATCGTCGTCACGCGCGATGTAGAGCCGGCGCAGTGTGTCGGCGAAGAGGATGGCCGAGAGATGGGCTGCCGACAGAGCTGCGACCATCGGCATGCCGGGCAGCGCCATCCTGAGCGAGAGCATTGTCTCGATGCCTTCGCCCGCGGCCATGACGTCGCCGGCGATGCCGAAGCGGACGGCGTGTCCGAGAAGATCGCCCATCGCGCGGCGCGGCGTGTCGATCGGCGCCTTGCCGAGCCGAAGGGGATCAAACCCGTTGGGATCGAGCCAGGTCCGGTGCGCGCCGGTGAGGCGGCCGTCGAGAGCGGTGACGGCGGCGATCATGGCGGGCCAGGTCTCCGTGGCGGAATGCTCGTCCGGCCGGTAGTAGCAGCGCGGGTGGAAGCGCAGCGAACCGGTTCCGTGCAAAGACGTAATGCCGCGCCGGCGGAGATACGTCTCGACGAGCGTGCCGTGGATCGGCCGAGACATGGCGAACAGCCGCCGCGCGGCTTCCGGCGAACCCGTTGGGGCTGGCTGAATGGCGCGACGATGTTCGTGCGCCTGCGGTTCGGGTTGCGGCAGGCTGAGGAAGGCGCGTGCCTCCCTCGCGACATCCGCGAAATCCACGAGGCCGCAGCTTTCGCGGATGACGTCGAGCAGGTCGCCATGCTCGCCGGTCGCGGCGTCGGTCCACTTGCCGGCCGCGCCCTTGCCGCTCTCCGGGCCGATGAGGCGCACGAACATCGAGCGGCCGGGCGTGTTGCGCACGTCGCCCACCATCCAGTAGCGGCCCTCGCGATGGCCGTTGGACAAATAGTGCCGGCACACCGCCTCGGCATTGCGCGCGAGACGGTGCGCCAGTTCGGAAGCGTCGAGCCGGGACATCACAGCGCCTCCCGCTCGCCGACGCGCTCGATGGGATAGCGGTCCATCACCCGGGCGAGGATTGCGGGACCGCCGGCGTCGGTGGGCACGAACATGCGCAGCTTCCACGAGATGATCTCGTGGAAGAGGCCGTAGGCCGTGAGCCGCTCGCGCATGGTATCGGTGAAGCCCGCCAGCTCGATGCGATGGCCACCCATGACGCGGACACGGCGAAGCTGAAGACCCTCGGCGAGGTCGATGACGGTCTTGCCCTCGATCAAGGCGGCGAAGGCGTCGTCCGGCGTCAGCGAAGGCAGGCCGGCCGCGGTTGCCGTGGCCGCCCAGGCCGGAGAGACCTTGCGGCCGATAATGCGCTCGCCGTCGTCGGTCTGGAGGCGATAGACGCGCGTGGATTCGTTGGGGAGCCCCTTCCAGATCGGCAGCAGCAGGCCCGAGACCATGTGCAGGGTGGAGTCGGTGAACGCGGGCACCTCGGCCAGCTCGGCCGTCCAGGCGGCCGCGAAGGCCGCCTCGTCGGCGTCCTGCCAGTGGCTTTCCGCCATCGCGCGGACGGGCACGTTCGGCGCTTCCATCGGCCGGATCAGGCGGACGCGGTACTCGACCTCGCCGTCGTCGAGCATGACGGACGGGGCATGGACCTGCACGGCAGCGCGGCCGGATCGCGCGTTGACGAGAAGCCGCGCCCCGCGTTCGCGCAGCCGGCTCAAGGCTTCGTCGAGCGTGACGGGCCGGTTGCGCTGGCGCTGCGCGATGGTGAGGAGCCGCGTCTCGGCGCCCGTGCCAGGATGGGTATAGATCGTCTGGCGATCGGTGACGACGAAGCTCTCGGCCCGCAGCGTCTCCAGCCCGACATCGTAGGTGCCTGCGGCGATGGCGCCCTCGATGCGGGCGTTGAGGAGCTGCTCGAATGCCGTGAACAGCACGCCCTGGAGCTCGATGGTCAGCGCGAGCATGCGGTTGAGGAAGGTGCTGATGCCCGGCAACCGGTCCTTGAGCCCGTTCGCATCGGTGAGCGTGAGGCCGGTGGCCGCCTCGAACCGTTCGAGAGAGCAGCCCTCGATCCTGCCGCGGGCGAGCAGATGATAGAGCTGGCGCAGCGCGTCGCGCGCATAGTGGGACTCCAGATTGTCCTCCGGCCGGAACAGGCCCTGGCCGGCGGTCTCGCGCTGGCCGCGCGTGATCGCGCCGAGCGTGTCGAGCCGGCGCGCGATGGTGCTGAGGAAGCGCTTCTCGGCCTTGACGTTCGTCGCGACGGGCCTGAACAGCGGCGGCTGCTTCTGATTGGTCCGGTGCGTGCGGCCGAGGCCTTGGATGGCCGTATCCGCCTTCCAGCCGGGTTCGAGCAGGTAGTGCACGCGCAGCCGCGTGTTTCTCGCGGAAAGCTCCGCATGGTAGCTGCGGCCGGTGCCGCCAGCGTCGGAGAAGACCAGGATGCGCTTATGGTCATCCATGAAGGCCTGCGCCTCGGCGAGGTTGGCGGACGCGGCGCGGGTCTCGACCACGAGACGGTCGCTTCGGCCGGCGCCGCCCGGCTTGCGGACGATGCGGCGCGAGCGCCCTGTCACTTCGGCCACCATGTCGGCGCCGAAGTGCTGGACGATCTGGTCGAGCGCGCCGGGAACGGGCGGCAGGCTCGCGAGTTTCGCGATCAGCGCATCCCGGCGCGCGACCGCCTCGCGGCTCTCGACCGGCTGGCCGTCGCGATAGACCGGACGCGACGACAGCTTGCCCTCGCTGTCGGTGTAGGGCTCGTAGAGCTGGACCGGGAAGGAATGGGCGAGATAGTCGAGGACGTATTCGCGGGGCGTGATGTCAACGCGGACGTCGTTCCATTCCTCGGTCGGCAGCTCCGCGAGGCGCCGCTCCATCAGGGCTTCGCCCGTCGAGACGATCTGGATGACGGCGGCGTGGCCTTCCTCGAGATCGCGCTCGATCGAGCGGATCAGCGTCGGCGTCTTCATGCTGGTGAGCAGGTGCCCGAAGAAGCGCTGCTTGGCGCTCTCGAAGGCCGATCGCGCGGCCGCCTTGGCCTGGCGGTTCAGCGTGCCCGATCCGCCCTCGCTGCCGCCGGTGATGTTGGCCGCCCGCATGGCGGCGTCGAGGTTGTTGTGAATGATCGCGAAGGCGTCGGCGTAGGCGTCATAGATGCGGGTCTGCTCGGGCGCCAGCGCGTGCTCGACCAGCTCGTATTCGACGCCCTCGAAGGAGAGCGAACGGGAGGTGTAGAGCCCGAGCGCGCGCAGGTCGCGGGCGAGCACCTCCATCGCCGCGACGCCGCCGGCCTCGATCGCCTCCACGAACTCAGCGCGCGTCGAGAACGGGAAGTCATCGCTCCCCCAGAGGCCGAGCCGCTGCGCATAGGCGAGGTTATGCACGGTGGTCGCGCCGGTGGCCGAGACGTAGACGACGCGTGCGTCGGGCAACGCGTGCTGGAGCCGCAGGCCCGCGCGGCCCTGCTGCGAGGCCTCCTGATCGCCGCGTTCGCTCTTGGTGCCGACCGCGTTCTGCATCGCGTGCGCTTCGTCGAAAATGATCACGCCGTCGAAGTCGGAGCCCAACCATTCGACGATCTGCCGAACGCGGGAAAGCCTTTCGCCGCGGTCGTCGGAGCGCAGCGTGGCATAGGTTAAAAATAGGATGCCCTCCCGCAGCGTGATCGGCTTGCCCTGCGGGAAGCGGGAGAGCGGAGTGATGAGCAGCCGCTCCATGCCGAGCGCGGACCAGTCCCGCTGCGCGTCCTCGATCAGCTTGTCGCTTTTCGAGATCCATACCGCCTTGCGGCGGCCCCGCAGCCAGTTGTCGAGGATGATGCCGGCGGCCTCCCGCCCTTTGCCGACGCCGGTGCCGTCGCCAATCATGAAGCCGCGCCGGAAGCGGACCGCGCCCTTGGCGTCCTCGGGCGCGGCGGTCACCACGTCGAGCGTTTCGTCCACCGTCCAGGCGCCGGCGAGATAGCCGGAATGCGCCTCGCCGGCATAGATCACCGTTTCGAGCTGGGCGCCGGAGAGCAGGCTGAGGATGTTCGCCGGCAGGCGCGGCCGGTAGCTCGGTTTGGGCGGCGCGACGGAGGCCATCGCCGCCGACTGGACGAGCCGGGTGGGATGGTCCTGAGCCCCGGGAATCCGGATGCTCTGGAGCGCATAGTCCTCGTAGATGGAATCGGAGAGGCGCGCGCCCTGGGGCGGCGTCCAGTCTACCGTCTCGTAGGCGAGCTCGATGCCTTCGGGTTTAGAAGCGGCGCTGGGCTGAGGGGCCGTGCGCGGTGTGGTGACAACCGGTGTCCCCACCGAGGCGTCGACCGGCAGCCGCGCCGGAACGTGCTCTGTGACCCAGGCCAGCAGCGTGGCGGCGTTCGGCGCGACGCCGGGCGCATCCGGGAACACGGCGGGATCGTCGGCCGGGCGCTTGTCGATGACGGTCAGCCGAGTCTGGAACGTCGTGCCGTGCCTGGCATAAACGCGACCGTCGATGGCGGCGGAGAAGACGACGCGGCCGCGCTCCTGCAGCCGGACATAGGCGTCGCGCCAGGCCGGAGCGTCCGGCGCGAAATTGGCGCCGGTGATCGCGACCAGGCGACCGCCATCGGCGAGCCGCGCCAGCGCCGAGTCGATGTGCCGATACGCGGCGTCCGCCATGCGGCCCTGCACGTTGGCCATCGCCGAGAACGGCGGATTCATGATCACGACGCTCGGAACGACTGCGGCGTCGAGGTGATCGTGAATCTGCGCGGCGTCATGCCGGCTCACGGCGATGTCCGGAAAGAGGAGGGCGAGAAGGCCGGCGCGGGTCCCCGCGAGCTCGTTGAGGACAAGCGCTCCACCCGCGATCTCGGCCAGGATGGCGAGGAGCCCGGTCCCGGCCGAAGGCTCGAGCACGCGGTCGCCGGGCGTGATTGCTGCGGCCGTCGCGACCGCGTGGCCGAGCGGGATCGGCGTCGAGAACTGCTGGAGGGCCTCGCTCTCGATCGAGCGGCGCGTATGCGTCGGCAGAAGCCCGACGATCTTGCCCAGCATGGGCAGTGCCTCGGCCGGAGAACCGGCCTTGCGCAGAAGCGCCTTTCCGTATTTGCGGAGAAACAGGACGGTCGCCGCCTCGCAGGCGTCGTAAGCCGCCTTCCAGTCCCACGCGCCCGTCGTGTCGGAGCTGCCGAAGGTCTGCTCCATCGCAGCGCGAAGGGTTGCCGCGTCGACCTGACGGCCCTGTTCGAGATGCGGAAGGAGATGGTGCGTGGCTGCGCCGATGCAGCGAGCGATATCGGAGGGAGACGCAAGCGGCGACGTCGCGACCGCGGGCGCGGTCGCGAGACCGATGGATGGGGTCATGTCGATGAACCTCTGGGAGAGCGGAGACGGGCGAGCCGGCCGGCGCTCTCTCTGGACCGCACCGGCTCAAACCCGTCCCGGCCAGGCTCTCCCTCTCGTCCCGCCGCCGCCTTCACCGCGCGCCGCCACGCACGCGAGGATCAGGGAGTCGGCTCGTCCGGCAGGGTTGCGGACGGCGGCACGTAGGCGTCGAAGGGGTTGCCGTCGGCGAGATGGCCGAACGGTGTGAACACGAAATCCGTGCCGTCGCGCCCCACGGCGCAGATGACGTAGCGCGCCTCGCCGGTGACGGCGTCGGCGCACTCCATGAGCGCGAGGTTGCCGTCAGCCGCGGCTCGCAGCAGCGTCGCGAAATTCGCCCGCGCGTGATCGGGGATGCTCATCGCGCACCTCGCTTTCCCGACCGGGCGGACAAGGTGCGGTCGAGCCAGCCATTGGTCGCGATCCACGCGATGGTCTTGCGGCGGCTGAGATCGAGCACATGCGCGCCACCCCCGAACGCGTTCACGCGCGGGCGCGAGCATGTGTTCGCCCATTGGAAACCCCAGCGTCCACTGAGGCCGAATTCCTCGGCGCAGCGGAGCACGAATTCGATGACAGCCTGAGGATCGCCGGTCGTGTCATCGCGAATCCAGAGCTGCGTTCCGCCATGCTCGGGCTGGATGGAAAGAAGAAACGCCTCGGATGGCGGGTCCTCGGCGGCGTTCTCCTCCATCATGCGATTGTAGAGATCGAGCGCACGCGCGGCGTTCTCCGGCGTGCGGACATCGAGGAGGCAGGAGAAGTGCGTGAAGAAGTCGGCCATGTCAGGCTCCTGAAACGACAAAGCCCGGCGCGATGGCCGGGCTGGTTGAAGGACGGGGTTGCGGTTGACGGCGTCAGAGCCGGAATTCAGCGACGAGGCGCTGCGCGTTGGCGTGCTGCTCCAGCATCTCGCGGTAGAAGCGCTTGCGGGCCTCCCGCTTCGCCGGATCGCGCCGTGCCGATCGCGTAAATTTGCGCCGTGCCGCGCGGATCACCGTGCGGTCGCTGTCCCAGACGGTGACGCCGAGGCGGAGATAGGTGCCGTGCATCTCAACCTCCGTCCGCCTGCTTCGCCGCTCGCAGGGCGGCGAGCGCCGCGCGGAATTCCGCCGCGCCGACTTCCTCCGACAAGTCGATGTCGGCGGCGACGGACACGCATGCACTGTGAATGTCAACGTCCGATACTGCGTCCGCGGTCAGACTTGCGAATTCGGGATCGGTCTCGACGATCGCGGCGATCTGGTCGCGGACGCGATCCTCCAGGAGCTGCGCGAGGACGTGAAAGGGCCGCGGCAGAGCGAGGGGCCCGTCGGGATCGCGCGCACCGGCAAGGATCGCCTCGGCCTTCGCGACCGCGGCGTTCGCGCGTGCGAGCCAGTAGGCATCCGAGCGCCGCTGGGCGACCTGATCCGCAATGACGATCTTCAGAAGGCCGAACAGCACCTCGAAATGCGCGGCCTTCCGCTGAATGGTCTCATCGAAGTGCGATGGGACCGGGACGGTCTCACCTGAATAGGCGGCGTCGGCGCCAAGCCAGATGCCGGTGACGCAGGTTTCTCCGGCGGCCTCGTAGTCGAGCTTGTCGTTGGACCAGTCATCGTCCTCGATGGCCCGGCGACATGCCTCGGCTGGCGTCGCGGCATCATAGGTGCGCTGCCGGTAGACCGGCACACGGTAGGTCGTTTCAACGGTGTAAGCGGGCATGACAGCCTCCTGAAAACGCGAAAGCCCGGCGCGATGGCCGGGCTGTTGGGGTTGGGTGGAGAGAAGGTCGGGCTAGTAGCCGAACTGCCAGGACGGCCAGGGCTGGCCGTCATCGGCGGCCTTCACCGCCTCCTCGAGAAAGTCGGCATCGCCTTCCACGACTGTCGGGTTCTCGACAGGCGTTTCGTCGATCACCGTCACGCTGCAGACGAGGCCGTCCTCGACCTCGACATGGACGGGCACGAGATACTGGAAGACGACGCGGCGAGGCGTGGCCGAACTGAGCTTGGTCATCGGATTGCTCCTGATCGAGAGGATGGCGGGAGCGGTGAGGCCGCCCCCACCAGGGTCGCGTCACTCGGCGGCGATCATCGCAGGGTCGTCAGCGTCGACTTCGCCATCATCCGGCTGCTCGTCCTCATCGTCGGCGAGGAAGGCCGGCAGCGCTTCACCGCCTTCACCTCCGCTTACATCGACCGAGGTCGTCGCATCGGGATCGGCGGACCGCAGCGGCTCCGGCAGCCAGCCGGTGTCGGCGAGCAGGCGTTCGGCCTCCTTCGCCATCTCGGGCTTCTTGAGATGGTCGATGAGCTGAGCCTTCTCCTCGCCGAGCGCTTCCCGCACGGCTTCGATGATCCGGCTCTTCGTCACGCGGCCGAGATAGTTCGCCACCGTCGGCCGCCAGCCGGCCTCCACCATGTCGAGGCCGGTGGCGTGCGCCAGCCGATCGGCATCGCGCATGCGCCGATCGAGACCGTGCTGCGTGACGCCATAGCCGCTATGGGGATTCGGGCGCTCGTAGAGCGCGTTGATGCCATAGCTGACGCAGTGGGCGAGCAGCGCGAGGCGGCTCGCATCGTCGAGGCCGGCGATCCAGTCCCACAGCCGATCGTCGTCATCGAGCGGCATGTCCGCCTTCCAGGCTTCCATGCGCGCCTGGATGGCCTTGGCGGAGGCGCTGTCCTTCAGGTCGGTGGCCTGGACGGGGAAGTGGACCTCCCGGACCGACGCCTCGACGGCACAGCCGTGCGCGTTGCGCTTGAAGGCATCGAGCACCAGCCTGTGCAGGAGCGCCGTCAGAGCGACATGCGGATGGTTGGCGACCGCGTCGCGCAGCGCCAGCGTGCGGTGGGCGGTGAGCTCGATCACCAGCCGCTCGGGCAGCGGCTTGACGGCGTCGTCTTCATCGTCCTCTTCGGCGCCGGTGGTCTGGCCGCCGATGGTGATG
>Ga0209061_1004040_pt1 | contig 14764 bp, 10 predicted proteins | sample Coa_R1_10_FD_187157 | JGI IMG/M metagenome (GOLD analysis project Ga0209061, IMG submission 187157) | Surface soil microbial communities from Centralia Pennsylvania, which are recovering from an underground coalmine fire - Coalmine... | ecosystem: Environmental > Terrestrial > Soil >...
CAGCGCGGCCGGCGTCACAGTCGCCGAGCCCCCGTTCGGAACCCTCGAGCTGACCGAAGCCGCCTGGTGGCACCCCATGCGCGCCGCCGACCCCGCCCTCACCTGGCTCCGCGCCATCGTCCAGGAGATAACGGCCTCGCCATGCGATTGAGCCCGGTCCGGGCGCCGGGCGGGCACCGTGGCATCTGGCAGCGATGCCCGGGCCGCACGCCGGGCGGGCCGGCAGATCGTCAGGCCGCTATGGCGCGGTGCGGTTCAGCTTGCTTGATCACGGTTCACTGATGTCACGCAAGCCGCTTGGACCACGCCCGCGCCCGTCCCGGCGGCCGGAGGCCTGCCACGGAAAGCCGCACTAATCGAAAAAACTTTCACGAAGAAGGAAAAAACCGGAATAGGCGTAAAAACTTACCGGATCATGCATGACACCGGCTCAGCCGCCCTCCCTGGCCCGCGGGCGTTACAGGCGGGTGAACGTCACATTCGCCCGGGGTGAGGCGGCCTGGTCGAAGAGCGAGTGGTGGCGGCGGACCGATTGCAGCAGGCCGATGGCGATCATGTCGGCGAAGATGGCCGAGCCGCCGTAGGAGACGAACGGGAGCGGCAGCCCGGTGATCGGCATGATGCCGATCGTCATGCCGACGTTGACGAAGGACTGGAACAGGAACCAGATGGCCACGCCGGACGCCACCAGCATGCCGAACATGTCGTCGGCCATCGCGGCGGCCCTGATGGCCCGGAAGACCACGACGCCGAGCAGGAAGACGATCACCGCGCAGCCGACGAAGCCGAGTTCCTCCCCCGCGACCGTGAAGATGAAGTCGGTCTGCACCGACGGGACGAAGTTCCCGCCGGTGAACGTGCCGTGGAACAGCCCCTGGCCGTACAGGCCGCCGGAGCCGATGGCGATCTTGGCCTGGAACCCGTTGTAGCCGGCGCCGGTCAGGTCGCTCTGCGGGTGCAGGAACGCGGTGAGCCGGGTCAGCTGGTACCCCTTCAGCAGGTGCAGCCGCGTCACGCCGTAGACGGCCGCCGCGGCGGCCACGGCCATGCCGCCAACCCAGTACAGCCGGATGCCGGAGATCACGATCATGCCGACCAGGGTCACGACGAGCACCAGCATCACGCCGAGCGCGGGCTCGCGCTCCACCAGCAGGATCAGCGGCGCCGCCGCGAGCACGGCGAGCCCGACGTCCTTCAGCCCCGGCCGCCCGGACTCGAGCTGGCGCCGGGACAGCAGCCACGCCGCGGACAGGACCAGCCCCAGCTTGGCGAACTCCGACGGCTCGATCTGGAACCCGCCGGGCAGCGCGATCCAGGCCTTCGCCCCGTTCACGCTCTGCCCGGCCGGGGAGAGCACCGCCAGCAGCAACAGCAGGGCGGCCGCGTAGATCGCGGGCGTCCAGCGCCGGTACCAGCGGTAGTCGATGCTCGCGGTGATGAACATCAAGATGACGCCGCCGACGGCCCACATGACCGTCTTCTTCAGGTAGGTGTGCGGGTCCAGGCCGGCTGCCCGCAGCGACGGCTCGGTCGCCGCCCACACCAGCATGGTGCCGATCGCGGTCAGCCCGCAGGTGGCACCGATCAGCAGCCAGTCCCAGGAGCGGGCGATCCCGCCCTTGGCGAACGCGCGGGCAAGCAGCGACCGCCGCTTGGGCAGGAACGTGCCGGGACGCGGCCCCTCCCAGGGGCGCGAGGGGATCCCGAGGCTGCTCATGGCGCCTCCTTCGGCAGCGCCGCGGGCAGGGCACCGCCCGGCAGCGCCGCCTTCTTGCCCTCAAGGCCGTAGATACCGTCCCAGATCTGCCGCACGGCCGGTGCCGCGGCGTCCGCGCCGTAACCCGAATCCGGCAGCATGACGACGACCACGTACTTGGGGTCCTGGCACGGGGCGAAGGAGGCGAACACCGAGGTCGCGTTCTTCCCCATGATCTGGGCGGTGCCCGTCTTGCCCGCCACGCACACCTTGTTCAGCGGGAAGCCGCCGAACGCGCCCGCCGCGGTGCCCTGGGTGACCACCCCGGCCAGGGCGTTGCGGATGTACGCCAGCGTGGAGGACGACACCGGCAGGTGGCGGATCACCGGCGGGTTGATCCGCTGCACCACCTTGCCGCCGGGCGAGATCAGCGCCTCGCCGACCCGCGGGCTGTACAGCGTGCCGCCGTTGGCGAGCGCCACGTAGGCGTTGGCCAGCTGCAATGGGGTGACCAGGTCGTAGCCCTGGCCGATCGCGGCGATCGCCGCCTGGCCCGGGTACCACACGTACCCGGTCTGGCAGTTGTCGTACTCGATCTGCTGGATCTCGGTCCCGTTGGCCTTCCCGTTCTTGCACCAGTTCTGGCCCGCGTGCGCGTTGTCCTTCCACATGTTGTACAGCCACTGCCTGGTCGGGACCGTGCCCGGCGCCTCCTCGGGCAGGTCGATGCCCGTGTAGTTGCCGAACCCCCAGGCGAGATCCATCTTCTGCATCTTCTGGGTGGGCGCGTGCGGGTTCGCCTGGAAGTCGGCCTTGTTGTCGTCGCGCTGCCACATCTGGTACGCGATGTCGTAGTAGACGCTGTCACAGGACTGGATCAGCGCCTCCTGGAACGTCATGTTGCCGAGGTTCGGGTTGCCGTCGTTGATGAAGGTGTGGCCGTCGATGTTCACCGAGGCGGGGCAGTTGTACAGGCCGTTGAGGCTGTATCCGTCGGCGACGGCCGCCGCGGTGGAGGCGACCTTGTACGTCGAGCCTGGCGGGTACTGTCCCAGGGTGGCCCAGTTCACGACCGGCTCGCCGGACGCCGTGCCGAACAGGTAGTTGAACTCCTGCTGCGAGATCCCGCTGGTCCACACGTTAGGGTTGTAATCCGGGTAGCTGGCCATCGCGACGATCCGGCCGGTGGTGGTCTCCACGACCGCGGCGCCCTGGTTCACGCTGTTGCCCTGCGCCCGCGCCCTGGCGATCGCGCCGTCGAGCGCTTGCTGCGCGACCGCCTGCACCTTCGCGTTCAGGCTGGTCACCAGCGTGTCGCCGTTGACGGGCGCGGTCCCGCCGACGGTCCCGGTCACGTCGCCCGCCGCGTTCACCGAGACGACCCGGGTGCCCGGCTTGCCGGCCAGCGCCGCGTTGTACTCCGCCTCGAGGCCGGCCTGGCCGACCAGGTCGTCAGCGGCGAACCCGGTCACGGGGAGGTGTTCTTTGGCCATTTCCTGCTGGGTGATCGGCTGGAGATAGCCGAGCACCTGCGCGGGGTTGGCGCCGTCCGGCATCGGGTACTGCACGACCGGCTGGACCTGCGCCGTGACGCCGGGGAACTGCTTCGGCTCCTCCATGATCTGTAGCGCGGTCTGCGCGCTGACCCCCTGGTCCACGGGGATCGGCTGGTAGGGCGAGCCGGGCCAGCAGGGCGCCGGGACGCCCCTCGTGCACAGCCGGACCTTCTCCGACAGCAGCTTGTAGGACATGCCCAGCATCGGCGCCAGCCGGCGCAGCACGCTCTGCCCGTCGTCGCTGGTGGTCTGCGACAGCTGCATCATGTTCACCGACACCACGAGCGACGTGGCGTTGCGCACCAGCGGCCGGCCTTCGTCGTCGAGGATCTGGCCGCGTACCGCGGGCACCACGATCTGGCGTGTCTGGTTCGCGACCGCGAGCTGCTTGTACTGGGTGGTGTCCATCACTTGCAGGTACCACAGCCGGCCGCCGAGCGCGGCCAGCATCGCGACCACGAGCAGGTACAGCACGGCAAGCCGCCGGCGCGACGCCGGGATCATCTGCGACCTCCCACCAACTGCGACAGCAGCAGCCGCGGGCTGCGCCACGGTCTCCTGCCGCGCCGCAGCCACCTGCCGCTGGGCCCCCTGGTGTACCAGTTGCCCTTCGGCGGCCTGGCCGGGCGCAGCCAGCCCCTGCGGGGCGACGCGCGGCGCGGCGCCGGCGCCGGCCTGGCCGGGCGCAGCCAGCCCCTGGAGGGCGACTTCGGCCGCCAGGAGCTGGCCGCGGACGCGGTCCGGGCAGGGCGCAGCCAGCCCTTGCCCGGCGACGTGCGGGGCGGGGCGCTGGCCGCCATGAGCCGATCGGCGCGCAGCCAGCCCTTAGGAGGCGACGTGCGCCGGGGCGCCGTGGCGGCGGCCGGGCGGGGCGGCTGCGCGCGCAGCCAGCCCCTGCCGGGGGACCGCCCAGGCGGGAGCGCGGAGGCGCCATCGAGGGGGTTGCCGCGGCCGCTGCCGGCGAAGTTCAGCTTTACCGCGCGGCCGCCGGGGAGAGCGGGCTGGGCGAGGGAGGATGCCGCGTGCGTTCGGGATAGCGCGGGAGAGCGGACGCCGGAGAGCCGCAGCTTCGGCTCCGCGCGGGCGGGAGGCCGGACCGGAGGCGGCGTGCTGCCGGCGAGCCGCAGCCTGGGCGCGGCGCCGGCCGACGCCAGCCGGAACGCGGCGGCCACGCCGTACGCCTGGGCGAACTCCGGGCGCGGCGCGCGCTCCGGGGCCGGGCGGCGGACCGCGGCCGACACGAGCCAGAGCACGAACGCGCAGAGCAGCACGTCGTAGACGACCGCGCCGGGCAGCACGTGCCTGATCGCCTGGCCGGTCACGCTCGGGTCGCTGACCATCCGGCCCAGCGCCGCCTTGCCCGCCTCGCCGACCGCCGCTCCGACCGCCATCACGGTCAGCGCGGTCGCCGCCGGGCGCTCGCCCGTGGTCTCCTCCACGGCGGTCATGATCCGGCCGCAGGCGTATCCGACGAGGCAGAAGATCAGCGCGTACTCCCCCGCCAGGTGGCCGCCGGGCGGCGCGATGTCGAGCGCCAGGCCGCCCGCGAAGCCGGCCAGCGTGCCGGCCATCGGACCGCTGGTGACGGCGAGCGCTGTCACCACGAGGAGCACCAGGTCGGGCGCGCCGCCGCCGGGCAGCGGCGCCCGGTTGATCACGACGAGCTGGCCGACCACCGCGAGGACGAGGAACAGCGGCGCGGCGGCAACCCGGATGACCTTCCTGACCGGCGTCATCGGCTGATCACCACACCGACCACGCCGAGCCCGGTGAAGTCGGCGAACGGCTTGACCAGGGCGGTCTGCGTCAGCGAGCCCGGCTGGCTGGTCACGGTGAGCACCTGGCCGACCGGCACGCCGGGCACGTACGGGCGGCCGCCGACCGACCCGAACGTGACCAGCTCCTCCCCCGGGCGGAGCACCGCGGTCGAGGAGAAGAGCCTGAGCTGCAAGTCGTCCGAGCCCGCCATCGTCTGGCCGGTGCCGGTGAGCGCGCCTATCTGGCCGGTGTCGGCCGTGCGGACGCCGACCGTGGCCGCGGCGTCGGTGGCGAGCTGCACGGTCGCCGTGGTGGCGGTGGCGGCGGTGACGGTGCCGACCAGGCCGTCGCCGTTGAGCACGGTCTCGTTCGGCGCGATGCCGTCACGGGTGCCCGCGTTGATCGTCACGGTGTCGGCGTAGTCGCCGCCGGCCGCGATCACGCTCGCGGTGACGACCCGGTAGCCGTCCTTGCCGGACAGCCGCAGCAGCTTGCCGAGCTGCGCCTCGTCGGCCTTGCTCACCTGGCTTTGCGCGAGCTCGGCCCTGAGCTGGTCGTTCTGCCGCTGCAACGCGGCGATCTCCGCGCTGTCGTTGCTGCCGACCGCGTGGAAGAACCCGATGAAGGGGCTGGCCACGTCGCCGGCCACCCGCTCCACCGGGCCGAAGACATCCGCGCCGAGGGTGTGCGCCGGCGAGCTGCCCCCGTCCCGGAAGTCGAGCGTGATCAGCGCGACAGCCACGAGCAGCAGGATGATCAGGATCGGACGCGTCCGTCTCGCATCACGCACTGCGCAACTCCCGTCCCTTGCGCTCCCAGCTTGTCCAGGCTAGCCGTTGCCGCCTGCGGCCCGCCGCCCCATGGCCGCTGACCGCTGGCCTGCCGGCGGCCTACCGGCGGTGATCGGGCAGCAGGACCTGGTGCAGCGTGTCGAAGTCCTCCACGCACTTGCCGGTGCCGAGCACCACGGACTCGAGCGGGCTGTCCGCGATGTGCACCGGCATGCCGGTTTCCTCGCGGATCCGCTGGTCGAGGCCTCTCAGCAGGGCCCCGCCGCCGGTCAGCGCGATACCGCGGTCCATCACGTCGCCGGCCAGCTCCGGCGGGCACTTGTCCAGCGTCGTCTTCACCGCATCGACGATCAGGTTGAGCGGTTCCTCGATCGCCCGCCTGACCTCGGCGGCGGAGATCACCACCGTCTTCGGGAGCCCGCTGACCAGGTCCCGGCCGCGGATCTCGGCATGCGGCTCGTCGGCGGCGGGGAACGCCGAGCCGAGCGCCACCTTGATCTCCTCCGCCGTCCGCTCGCCGAGCATCAGCGAGTACTCCTTCTTGCCGAAGGTGATGATCGCCTGGTCGAGTTCGTCGCCGCCGATCCGGATGGACTGGGAGGTCACGATGCCGCCGAGAGAGATCACCGCCACCTCGGTGGTGCCGCCCCCGATGTCGACCACCATGTTCCCGGTCGGCTCGTTGACCGGCAGCCCGGCGCCGATCGCCGCGGCCATCGGCTCCTCGATGATGTACACCTTCCGCGCGCCAGCCTGGTGGCCCGCTTCCTTGACCGCGCTCTGCTCAACGCCGGTGATGCCGCTCGGCACGGCGATGACGATGCGGGGCTTGGCCATGCGGGTCCTTCTGTGGACCTTCTGGATGAAGTACCGGAGCATGCGCTCGGTGACGTCGAAGTCCGCGATCACGCCGTCCTTGAGCGGCCGCACCGCCACAATGTTGCCTGGCGTACGGCCGATCATGCGTTTGGCCTCGACTCCCACCGCCACGATCTGACCGTTGTGGGTATTGAGCGCCACCACGGACGGTTCGTTGAGCACGATTCCCCGACCGCGCACGTACACCAGCGTGTTGGCTGTACCCAGGTCGACCGCCATGTCGCGGCCGAGGAACGTCAGCGCGTTGCTCATGGGGAGCGGGCGTCCTTCCGATAGAGCCGATCCGAGCGCGGGAACGCTGGGACAATTCTTCGTAAATTCTGAGCCAGGCCGGCGCGCGCTCTGCTGCGCAAGCGGTCAGCTCGCCGCCGCACTCGCACTCGTACCCGCCGCACGTGCGCACGCAATTCCAGCCCGCGGCTTTCCGATTGCTGCGCCGTGCTTCCGGCACGCGGCGAGTTCGGGCGGGCTTGCCATTGCGTGGGCTTTGCCCGCTTTCGCACCCGTCCCGCGCCCGGCCTAGTACTCTCTTACCTTGTCTGACGCGCCAGCGGCTAAACGAGTTCCGGGAAGAAGATCTTAATTTCCCGCTCGGCCGACTCAGGCGAGTCCGAGCCGTGCACCATGTTCTCCCCGACCTCGAGGGCGTAGTCCCCGCGAATCGTGCCCGGCAGCGCCCGCACCGGATCAGTGGCCCCGGCCAGCGCCCGGAACGCCTCGATGGCTCGCTCTCCCTCGGCCACAAGCGCCACCGACGGACCAGAGGTGATGAAGTCGACGACCGCGCCGAAGAACGGCTTTCCCGCGTGCTCGGCGTAGTGCGCCTCGGCGGTCTCACGGTCGATTGTGCGCAGATCCATCGCAATCACCCGAAGTCCCTTGCGTTCAATTCGGGAAATTACGTCACCGATCAGGTTACGCCGGACCGCATCGGGCTTGACCAGGATAAGGGTGCGCTCAGGCACTGCTGCTCCCTTGCATTGTTTACGCAGGCGTGATATCGCGCGGGCGGGGCACGCCGGACCGTCGTGTCTCGCATGCCGCTGCCGCGCCGGGGACTTGCTACTGCGCTAGAGCTTACCCATCGGCCGGCGGCCCTTGGCCGCGGCCTCCGCGTCCGTTACCTTCCCCGGGGGCCTGCCGGACCTCGCGGGCCCGCCGTCGCCGGGACCTGCCGTCGCCGGGACCTGCCGGACCCCGGGGGCCTACCCGGCGCGCCCGGCCGGCGCGGCACGGTCCTCCCGAACCCGCTCGCGGCGGGCGGCATCTAGGTCGCCGTCGCCGGGTTCCCGGCCGCGGGGTTCCCGGCCGGGGACACAGGCTTCGGGCTGGGAGGGTTCCCCTGTTCCGGGCTGGGAGGGGTCCCCGTAAAAGTGCCCGTGGAAGGGATCGTGGCGGTCGAGCTGGTGGCGCGGGGCGTCGTGGCGCCGGAGTTCGTGCCACAGGGAAAGTTCGCGCCGGCCGGCCTCGTGGCGCGCGGCCTCGCGCCGGCTGGCCTCGCGCCGGCTGAGCTCGCGCCGGGGCCGGCGGAGCCGGCAGAGCCGGCGGAGCCGGCGGGCCGCCAGCCGCATGCGGCTGGCGGCGGCTGACCGTCGCGCGGTCCACTGAGCGGCGGAGAGCCATGGGACGGCGAACCGCGGGGGCACGGGTAGCCGCAGGGCACAGGCCAGCCGCCAGGCATCGGAGAGCCGCGAGGGAACGGCCAGCCGCCGGGCAACGGCCAGCCGCGTGCCCGCGGGCAGGCGGCTGGCGGCCCTGCCGTCGCCGCGAGGCCGCAGCGCGACGACGGCGGTAACGATGCCAGCTGGTACCGGGGACTTCGGGACCGCGGGCATCCCCTCCGGGGCGGTCTGCCGCAGCGCGCCGGCGGCCGGGGCCGGCGGCGGCGCGGCGGCCGCGTCCGGAGGAGGAGGCGCGTCGGATACCGGGAGCATGTCAAGCACGGTGTCGGCGAGCGCGACCGGGGCGGATGCCGCTCGCGGGTCTTTGCGGTTCCCGGGCCACGGCAGGGCCGGCGCCGACGGCAGGGCCGGCGCCGACGGCGGGACCGGTGTCGCTGGCTCAGCAGCCTGCATGCTCTCAGTCACTTCGCGCTCACCTCATGTAATCCCTTGAGACGGTGATGAGCCTAACGCGAGTGATGCCGCGCGCGCGGCCAGTTTCAATAGACGGTCGCCTATGGCAGGAGATTTACCGGTTTGCCGTCATTCGCGGTACCGCCGGCCGGTTCCTCCCAGGGCACACGGGAGTCAGGCGGGGGCGTCGCGCTTGGCGGCTTCGACCTTGCGGGCCAGCCAGATGCCGGTGACCCAGAGGGCCGTGAAGATAACGCCGAGGACGTACATCGCGGGCAGGACGGCCCCGGCCGCGATGACCAGGACTTGCAGCGCGGAGCCGGCGTAGAGCACCCAGCCCATCCGCGGCCGCCCGACCAGGCCGGCGAGCACGATGGCCACGAATGCGATCGCGCCGCCGACGGCGCCCGCCGTCCCGCCGCTCACGTGCTCAAGCACCTTCGCGGGCACGATGGCCAGCAGGACGACGACGGCCTCCATGACCAGGACGGTGCCGCACAGCCGTCTCATGACAGGTCCCCGACCGTGAACGGGTGCCTGGCCGGCGTGCCGGGGTCCGGCGGCGCGGCGTCGGCCGGGCGCCCCGGGGCGAGCAGCCGCCGCGCGTCGCCCGCGGTCACCACCGAGCCGGTGATGAGCACGGCCGCGGCACCTGGCACGGCGTCGCCGCCCGCGGGCTCGTCCGCCAGGGTCACCGCCGCCTCGATCGCGTCGTCCAGGCGGTCACGGACCAGCACACGGTCCTCACCGAACACCTCCTGCGCGACGGCCGCCAGCGCCTGCGCCGGCATCGACCGCGGTGAGGAGTTCGCCGTCACGACGATGGCGCTGAGCACCGGCTCGAGCTCGGCGAGCACGCCCGTCACGTCCTTGTCCTCGCTGACCGCGAAGACGCCGATCACCCGCGAGAAGCCGAACGATTCGGTAAGCGCCTCCACGGTCGCCGCCATCCCGGCCGGGTTGTGCGCGGCATCGGCGAGCACCGTGGGGCTGCGCCGCAGCACCTCCAGCCGGCCTGGCGAGCTGACCTTGGCGAACCCGGCGCGCACCAGGTCCGGGTCGAGTCCCGCGGAGCTGAGGCCCGGGCCGAGCGTCAGCTCTGAGCGGCCGTCGTCCACGGCGACCGACTCGGAAACGCCGGCAAACGCCTCGACGGCCGCCAGCGCGCACGCGGCGTTCCCCGCCTGGTGCGCCCCGAACAGCGGCAGGTACACGTCCGTGTACGTCCCCCGCAGCCCCTTCAGCGCGAGCTGCTGCCCGCCGACCGCCATCTCGCGCGCGAGGACGCCGAACTCGATCCCCTCCCGGGCGACGCTCGCGCCGACCGACGCGGCGCGGGCCAGCAGCACCTCGGCGGCGGCTAGCCGCTGCTGCGCGAGGACGGCGACCGCGCCGGGCTTGATGATGCCGGCCTTCTCTCCCGCGATCGCCTCGATCGTGTCGCCCAGGTAGTTCATGTGGTCCATGGCGACCGGGCCGACGACCGCGACCGCGCCGTCCGCGACGTTCGTCGCGTCCCAGGTGCCGCCCATGCCGACCTCGATCACCGCGACGTCCACCGGCGCGTCCGCGAACGCGGCGAACATCATGCCGGTGAGCACCTCGAAAAACGACAGCGGCGCCGGCTGGCGGCCGTCCACCATCTGGATATAGGGCAGGATCTCGTCGTACAGCTCGACGAAGCGCCCGGCGGCCAGCGGCACCCCGTCCACGCAGATCCGCTCCCGCATGGAGATCAGGTGCGGGCTGGTGAACCGCCCGGTGCGCAGCCCTCGCTCGCGCAGCAGCGCGTCGATCATCCGCGTCATCGACGTCTTGCCGTTGGTCCCGGTGACGTGGATGACCGGAAACGCGCGGTGCGGGTCCCCGAGCAGGCCGACGAGCGCCGCGATCCGGTCCAGCGTCGGGGAGATCTGGTGCTCCGGACGCCGGGCCGCGATCTCGCGCTCTACCTCACGAAGCCGGTCCTCGATGTCCACCCAGCCAGCCTACTGCGAGGCTAGGACAAGGTGGCGAGGCGGCCTTCGAGGCGGGCTATGTCCGCCTCGGCGGCGGCCAGCCGCTGGCGGCTCTTCTCCACCACCTCGGCCGGGGCCCTGCTCGTGAACGACTCGTTGCCCAGCTTCGCGGACATCTGCTGCGCCTCCTTGCGGGCCGCGGCGAGATCCTTCTCCAGACGCCGCCGTTCGGCTTCGACGTCAATGGTCCCGGCGAGGTCGAGCTCGACCGTGACGCCCTCGGCGGCCAGCGCCGCCGAGGGCGCGAAGCCGTCCCCGGGCGGGGTGAGCCGCAGGAGCGCCCGGATGCCGTCCTCGTGCGCGGCCAGCGCCGTGCCCTCGATCCCGGCCAGCCGGGCCGGCACCCGCTGCCCGGGGCGCAGCCCCTGGTCGGAACGGAACCGCCGGACCTCGGTGACCAGGCGCATCAGCGAGGCGAGCGTCGCCTCGGCCGCCGGGTCGCTGAACTCATAGCGCGGCCAGGCGGCCACCATCACCGAGTCCTCGCCGGTCAGCGCGCACCAGAGCTCGTCGGTGACGAACGGCATGATGGGGTGCAGCAGCCGCAGCATCTGGTCGAGCACGAACCCGAGCACCCGCCGGGTGGTTTCCGCCGCCCGCCGGTCGCCCGAGGCCAGGGGCACCTTGGCGAGTTCCAGGTACCAGTCGCAGAACTCGTCCCAGGCGAAGTGGTACAGCGCCTCGCATGCCTTGCCGAACTCGTACTGCTCGAGCAGGCCGTCCACCTCGGCGATCACGCTGGAGAGGCGAGAGAGGATCCACCTATCCGGCGTGCTGAGGTCGCCGGTACCGAACGGGGCCGTGGTGGCTCCGTTCATGAGCGCGAACCGGGTGGCGTTCCAGAGCTTGTTGCAGAAGTTCCGCGAGCCGGCCGCCCACTCCTCGCTGATGGGCACGTCGCCGCCGGGGGTCGCCCCCCTCGCGAGGGTGAACCTGGTCGCGTCGGCGCCGAAGCGATCCACCCAGTCCAGCGGGTCGACAGTGTTCCCGCGGGATTTGGACATCTTCTTGCCGGCCTGGTCGCGGACCAGGCCGTGCAGCGCCACCACGCGGAACGGCACGGCATCGGACGGGGCCTTGTCCCGCATCGCGTACAGCCCGAACATCATCATCCGGGCCACCCAGAAGAACAGGATGTCGTAGCCGGTGACCAGCAGGCTGGTCGGGTAGAACTCGCGCAGGTCGGCGGTGTCCTCCGGCCAGCCTAGCGTGGAGAACGGCCACAGGGCAGAGGAGAACCACGTGTCGAGCACGTCCGGGTCCTGGGTCCAGCCCTCGGGCGGAGTCTCGTCCGGGCCGACGCAGCGCACGTCCCCGTTCGGACCATAGAAGACTGGAATGCGGTGACCCCACCAAAGCTGCCGGCTGATGCACCAGTCGTGCATGTCGTCGACCCAGCTGAAGTAACGGGCGTTCATCTCCGGCGGCGTGATGAGCACCCGGCCGTCGCGCACGGCGTCGCCGGCGGCCTTGGCCAGCGGCGCGACGCGGACGAACCACTGCAACGACTGGCGCGGCTCGACCGTGGTGCCGCAGCGGCTACAGTGACCGACCGCGTGCACGTACGGGCGGACCTCGGCGACGATCCGCCCCTCGGAGCGCAGCGCGGCGACGACCGCCGGGCGGGCCTCGAACCGGTCCAGGCCCTGGAACGGGCCGGGCGCGGTGATCACGCCGCGCTCGTCCATGATGGACAGGCCGGGCAGGCCGTGGCGGCGGCCGATCTCGAAGTCGTTCGGGTCGTGCGCCGGGGTCACCTTCACCGCGCCGGTGCCGAACGACGGGTCGACGTGGGAATCGGCCACGATCGGGATGGTCCGGCCGGTCAGCGGCAGTTCGACGGTGGTGCCGATCAGGTGGGAGTACCGCTCGTCGCCGGGGTGGACGGCCACCGCGGTGTCGCCGAGCATCGTCTCGGCCCGGGTGGTCGCGACGACAATGCTGTTGCCGCCATCGCCGTACCTGATCGAGACGAGCTCGCCCTCATCGTCGCTGTGCTCCACCTCGATGTCGGACAGGGCGGTCAGGCAGCGCGGGCACCAGTTGATGATCCGCTCCGCGCGGTAGATCAGGTCGTCGTCGTACAGCCGCTTGAAGATCGTCTGGACGGCGCGGGACAGGCCCTCGTCCAGGGTGAACCGCTCGCGGGACCAGTCCACGCTGTCCCCGAGGCGGCGCATCTGGCCGCCGATCTTGCCTCCGTACTCGGCTTTCCACTGCCAGACGCGCTCCACGAAGGCCTCGCGGCCCAGGTCGTGCCGGCTCAGGCCTTCCCTGGCGAGCTCGCGTTCCACGTTGTTCTGGGTGGCGATGCCCGCGTGGTCCATGCCGGGCAGCCACAGCGCGCGGTAGCCCTGCATCCGGCGGCGCCGGGTCAGGGCGTCCATCATCGTGTGCTCTAGCGCGTGGCCCATGTGCAGCGAGCCCGTTACGTTCGGCGGGGGGATGACAATGCAGAACGGCTCCGCGTCCGGGTTCTCCTGGATTTCCGGCGCGAAGTAGCCGGCCTTCTCCCAGTGCTCGTAACGGCGGGCTTCCACCTCGGCTGGCGCGTACTGGGGAGGAAGCCCGTCAGGCTCACGTGTCGTCACACCATGTGAGTCTACGGATTCCGGCGGGCCGGCGCGCGCTTACCGGGCACGCTCGACGCTGCCCCTGACCTTCACCGTGTCCGCGGCCGCCTTGGACTGGACGGTCACCGTCTCGGGGCCGTCCGGGCCGAAGAACTCGGTGATGCCGGCCGTCGTCGTGGTGGCCCACACGCACACGGTCCCGGGCTGGGCGCCGGACGCGGTGAAGCAGGCCAGCTTACCGCCGTCATCTCCGGCCGCGTAGGTCCGCGCGTCCGCGCCGAGGCCGGCGATGACCGTAGCCGGGGTGAACGTGCCCTCGTACCCGGTGAAGGACATCGCCTGGCCGCCCGAGAGCCGGTAGACCGCGGAGACCTGGCTGGTGATCTTGCCGCCGCCGGTCACGATGGAGCCGCGGACGGCCTGCGCGGTGGTGCCCGCGGCGCTGCGCACGGCGCCGGGGACCGGCGTCAGCAGGGGGTAGCCGCCCGCCGTGGCGGGCGTGGTGAGGCGGTACCCGGTCGTCGCGGCGGGCTGCCCGGCGGCGCCGGCGTTCTGGCTGGCGCGCGGGGCGGAGCCCGCGGTGGGGCCCGCAGTGGCCGCGCCGGCCGCGGACGGGGTGGCGCCCGGGGCGTCCGATGCCGTCGTGGAGCCGCCCTTGCCGCGCCCCGCCAGTTCGACGCCCGCGATGATGAGCGCGATGACGGCGAGGACGACGCCCACGGCGATGCCGCGGCGCCTCGGGCGGCTTGCCGGCGCGCCGCCGGCGGCGTGGGCGGCGCCGGCGGCGCTGTGGGCGGCGGCGCTGTGGGCGGCGGCCAGCGGGGGCGCCGCAGCGCCCCGCCGGCTCGCCCGGGCAGGGCCGTCCAGGCGGCCCTGCTGGCCGAAGGGGTCAGACTGCCCGAAGGGACCGGACTGCCCGAAGGGGTCAGACTGCCCGAAGGGACCGGACTGCCCGAAGGGGTCAGACTGCCCGAAGGGGCCGGACTGGCCTAGCTGGCCCGGCCGACCCGGCTGCGCGGTGCCCTGCCGGGATGGCCGCGACTCGAAGAAGTCCCGCAGGGCAGGGTCCATGCGCGCGGCACGGTCCGGGTCCAGGTCGCGGACGGCGTAATTCCGGTCCGGGTAATCCGGGCTCGCATGACCGCCGCTGGCGCGGTCCGTCTCGGCGCGGTCCGCGGACGGGTAGTCCCAGGAGGGGCGGTCTGCCTCGGCGCGGTCTGCCTCGGCGCGGTCCGCGGACGGGTAGTCCCAGGAGGGACGGTCTGCCTCGGCGCGGCCCGTCTCGGCGCGGCCCGCGGACGGGTGGTCCCAGGCGGACGGGTGGTCCCAGGAGGGATAGCCCCGCCGGGCAAGATCCTGCTGCCCGTAGTCCTGCTGGAAGATGTCGGGCGGCGGTCCCGCGTGCCTTGGCTCGGCGT
>Ga0209061_1004042_pt1 | contig 14762 bp, 12 predicted proteins | sample Coa_R1_10_FD_187157 | JGI IMG/M metagenome (GOLD analysis project Ga0209061, IMG submission 187157) | Surface soil microbial communities from Centralia Pennsylvania, which are recovering from an underground coalmine fire - Coalmine... | ecosystem: Environmental > Terrestrial > Soil >...
CTGTAGTCAAGCCCCGCGGCCTCGATGGCGCTGCGCCAAGAGCCGAAATGCTTTGGCTTGGTGGCGGCAGCGGCGAGTTGCGGATCGAGCGAAATGCTGACATGGCGCCAGCTTAAATCCTCACCCATCTCATACAACTCGCGAATACGCTCGATGATGCGCTCTTTGTCCCAGGTGCGATAGCGCCGTACATCCTCGTAGTTAAGGCCAGCATACTCGATGGCCTCTCGCCAGGAACCGAAGTAGCGCATGGCAGCCCGTAATAGGGCCAAATGGTACTTGAAAACGGCAGAATAGTTTAGGTCCTCACCTGCCTCATGAAGAGCGCGTATCTCTTGCGCTATAGACTCTTTGCTCCACTTACGCACTAGTGTACCTTCCTTCTCAAGTGTGCTGAAGGGAGCGCGCTTAACGAACGGCTGAATGGGGAACTTAAGCACCCATGCAGGGAATACCTATTCGGTTATTCTCTTTGGGGTACGATTCCGAATTCGGAAACGCCGAACGTCTGTAGCGCACATCCTTCTTGCCTAAATAATAGCGAATCGAACTCTGTTTTGTCAAGCTTTTATTCTTCACCGGAGCCACCGGTATGCGTCTGCAATCGAATTTGTGCCCATCTGAGAAGATACAGACACCAAATATGGGCATCCACACACGCGCCGATTGCTCGGCGACGCTCTCTGTCCTTTGACCGTTGCATAGGGCTTGCTTGACTTTAATCCACCTGCTAGAGAAACCGTGTAAGACGCAAGGTCTCACGGAGCACACTCGCTTGGCGGTACTTAGCGTAACAAGGGAAACGTCAATAAGCTCCCTAAGTTATCAAAAACCGCCAAGGCCTCCGGCGCTATCGGCTCCGGCTGAATTTGGCGCAGTCGCACCTGAATCGCCTGGGCACCTGCCTCACAGGCCCATTGAACGCTTTTGGGGTCGTTATCCACAACCAGTGCCTGAGAGGGTTCGAGGCCGAGATCGGCAAAGATGGCAGCATAAAACTCCTGCCCCTCCTTCGCACAATCCACAAGATCGGCTCCATAAAGTTTCTCAAAGTAGCTTCTTAAACCGCATCCAACCAGCGCATGATGGAGGGTTCCATAGTCGTTACCGGAAGCGATGGCCAGACGGAACCCTCGCAGTTGCAGCCCCCTCACCACCTCGCGTGCTCGCGGGAAAAGCGCCACGCTTCGGCGCAAGGCAATCTTTTGCCCCTTTAGCGCGAGCTGCCCTGCGTTTGCCGGCGCCTCTAAACCTACCCCTTCATACAGCCAGCGTGCCGCAGTTGTCCGCGCCTCTTGCAACCATTCCCTATAGCCGAAGGGCTGCGCCCCTGTAGGCGGGCAAAACCGAGCGATATAGTTCTCCTCCAAACGCTCCATCATCACCTGTACGCTCTTTGCCCAACATTCCACAACTCCCCCGTGAAACGTCCACATCGCTCGCGCCAGCGTAATCACCAGCCTTTGGCTAAAGAGCCTGTGCTCGCTTAGCGTGTCGTCGAAATCGAACAGCACCATAGAGGGCTTTTGGCCGAAGTTTTTCATCCCTAGGCCACATTATGGCCTAAAAGCCTGCAGGAACGCGCATTTTGCTAAAAACGGATTTTTTATACTCCGCAGCTACTGTGCTCGGATATCCACACCCATAGGTCGTGCCCATTACATTGCGTCCCTACTGCTGTGGGTAACCTGCAGAACCGCCTGTTCGGTCTCATCCGTAACACTTTTCAGAGGCTAGGTACTTTGCCCCTAGCTTCTAAAGTGACTATCGCACAAATTTCCAAGAACGAAGGGCCGCATTCCTTACCGCCTTAAGACAGGGGTCTTCTATCGTAATTTTTATGAAACCGGCAGTCCCCTCCTTCGTATTCCCTTTTGAAAACTTCGTGCCATATAGGCCACAAAACATAGGTAGATCGCATTCGCCATGATAGTCTTTATTAACTTTCTTCTCGGCATGCTGTGCGTAATGCTCGCCATTCCCCTTCTCCAACGCCGTGTCCCACCGAACCCACTATATGGCTTTCGAACCCCTAAATCCCTTCGCAATGAAGCCATCTGGTATCAGGCCAACGCCTATGCGGGCAAAACCCTCCTGCTTTATGGCCTTGCTCTCTCTTTTATCAGCATCGTGCTCTCGCCGATCTTTCTCTGGCAGCCGAAGCTCTATCTCCTCTTCATGACGATGACGTCGCTAATTGGACTGGGAGTTATGCTCTATTTTGATCTTCGCTATCTTAAACGACTTTAGAAACTTTACCCTACCAAAACCCAAAAGGAGAAAAAGCACCTTGAAAATGTCCCTGTTCTGCCTACTTGTAGGGCTTTTAGCGCTTGCCCCCGCCCTCGGCGTAACGCAAACCCCATCGCCAAGCCCTCTCATCGGCAACTGGGAGGGACAAATCGCCCTCCCGAATAACCTGAAGCTTACGGTGATCCTCCATATCACCGGCGATAACGCCCAACAGCTCGCCGCCAAAATGGATGTGCCCCAGCAGGCCGCCTATGGCATCGCGGCCAGCCATGTGGCCTTGCAAGGCACGAATGTAGAGGTGGATTTCGACATCATTCACGCCCATTTTACCGGCACACTCAGCTCCGACCGGAAACAGATTGTGGGGCATTGGCAACAAGCCGGTGCAACCCTACCGCTTACCCTCAACAAAACCGATAAGCCCTCTTCCGTCACCCCAAAACGTCCCCAAGAACCCACACCCCCCTATCCCTACGTAGTGCGCGACGTCTCCATACCCAACCCTAACGCTCCCGGGGTGACGCTTTCCGGTACTCTCACCTTGCCGAAAGGCAAAGGCCCCTTTCCCCCCGTCCTGCTGATCGCAGGTTCCGGCCCTAACGATCGCGACGAGAACGTTTTGGGTCATAAGATTTTCCTCGTTCTCGGAGACTATCTAACGCGCCATCACATTGCTGTGCTGCGCTGTGATAAACGAGGTGTTGGTAAATCTACCGGAGATTTTGCCACCGCCACCCTGCAAGACTTCGCCTCGGATGCTATGGCCGCCGCACAGTTCCTCATGCAGCAACCCGACATCAACCCCAAACAGGTTGGCCTGATCGGGCACAGTGAAGGGGGCCTTGTGGCCCCTATCGTGGCCTCTCAGATGCCGAATATCGCCTATGTGGTGCTCCTGGCCGGCCCCGGAATGAAAGGAGCCGACCTGCTTGCCCTCCAAGAAGAGCGCATCGCGGAAGCCCAGGGCCTTCCCGCGGAACAGATTCACAAAATGCTGGAGATCAATAAGCGGCTCTACCAGATCGTGCAAGAAGAAAAAGACCCTCAAAAAGCCGAAGCGCTCATGCAAGCGGCCATCCAGAAGGCACAGCCGAAGGCAACACAGAAGGATATTGATGGAACTATCGCATTCCTCAATACCCCTTGGATGCGCAGCTTTCTTGCTTACGACCCCACCGAAGCGTTGCGCAAAGTGCACTGTCCCGTGTTGGCCGTTGGAGGTAGTAAAGACCTACAGGTTCCGGCTAAAGAGAACCTGCCTCTGATCAAGCAGGCCCTGCAGCAGGGTGGAAACCGGCACGTCACCACAAAGGTTTTCCCTGGACTGAACCATCTCTTCCAACCCTGCCAAACCGGCTCTCCTCTCGAATACGCTCAGATAGAGACGACTTTCGACCCCAAAGCCCTCGCCTACATCACCCGGTGGATACAGAGGCAGATAGAGACAAAATAGACTTTCGCACGCTTTGGAAGGCTGTGCTGTTTACGCTTCGCCAACAGAGACCGGAGGACAAGTCTTCCTCCGGTCTTACTATCTCGTTTTAAGCACCGGAGAGATAAGTAAGTCCAAAACCTCCCCCAACTGTAGAGGAAAACAACAGGGATATGGCGAACTAGCTGAGCAACGCCTCCTAATCGCAACAGGAGAAACGAAATGCGACATGCTCTATCGAAGACACTCATCGGTGCTTTGTGTGTCATCTCATCTATCGGCATTGGCTCACCCACAAACGCTCAACAACTTCCCAACGGCCGCATGCTCTCTCCATCCTTGTACACTACGCCCGTTGGGAATGTGCCGGTGAACTTAGCTATCAGCCCTGACGGACGTTATGCTCTGTGCACCTGCATTGGCCATGAATCGGGGCTTTGGTGCCTGCGCCTTTCGGACGGACGCATCGTATCGCACCTCGCTTTTCCTAATACATCCCCTCATCCCTCTACCTACGGCCTCTACTATGGCCTTGCCATCGCCCCGAACAACACCCTCTATCTCTCAGAAGGGTGTAACAGCGCCATCGCCGAGGTGAAACTGAAAAGCGACGGTAGTCTTAGCCTTGTGCAAACCCTGGCGATGCCTGTAAAAGGCGACGTTCCCGCCGGCATGGCACTCGACCGACGTGGCTACCTCTACGTTGCGGTCAACATGTTTTGGGGACAGCGTGATCCGCGCCTGATGCTCAATCCCGGCCAACTCGCCATCTATAACCTGCAAACACACCAATGGGTCAGCACCACAAACCTTAACGCCAAACTGTCAAACTTTCCTCTCGCGGTAGCCGTTACCCCTCAGGGAGATAGGGTGTTCGTGAGCAGCGAACGCGACAGCGCCGTCTACGTGTTCAACGCCTCCCGCCCCACCCATCCGACGCTCCAGAAAAAGGTGATCACCGGAGACCACCCCGATGCCTTATGCCTTAACCGCAAAGCAACCCGATGCTACGTGGCCAACGCGCATAGCGACACGATCTCCGTGCTCGACGTAGCCTCCTGCCGCGTGCTGGCCACGATCTCCCTCCGCCCGGAAAGCCTTCGTGGCCTCCCCGGCGTAACGCCTACCGGCCTGGCTCTCAGCCTAGATGAGAAAACCCTCTATGCTACCCTCGCCGACCTCGATGCGGTGGCCGTCATCTCCACCCGCACGAATCGTCTGCTTGGGCTTATACCCACCGGCTGGTACCCCACCTCGCTTGCCGTCTCGCCTCATGGGAAGAGCCTTTTTGTGGCGAACGGCATGGGCAACCAAGCCCAAAACCCAAATCCCCTGCAGATCGCCGGGCGCCCCGATGCCGATACCTATTACATCCTCAATCTCATTCACGGCTCCGTCCAGAGAATTCCCATCCCCAAGTCGCTCACCACGCTCACACGTACCGTGCTGGACAAGGCACATATTCCCTCCAAGCCCCCCAACGGCAACCCGCTGGCGGCAATTGGCCTCCGGGCCGGCAAAATCAAACATGTCATCTACGTAATCAAAGAGAACCGAACCTATGACCAAGTGCTTGGGGACCTACCAAACGGCAACGGCGACCCAAACCTATGCCTTTTCGGGACAGAGATAACCCCCAATATGCACGCCCTTGCCGAACGCTTCGTGTTGCTCGATAACTTCTACTGTTGCGGCGAGGTCTCCGGATCGGGCTGGACATGGTCTACCCAAGGGATGAGCAACGAATACGTGCAACGCAACGTGCCCTACACCTACAGCGGGCGAGGACGCCTTTATGACTACGAGGGCCAAAACAACGGCTACCTCGTTGGCGGCCATCCGGCACTAGGGCCCGATGGCAAACCCCTTCCCGATCTCCTCTTTCCTAAGGGGGCCAACCCCATTCCCGATGTGGCCGGAATCCCCACCGGCAGAATCTGGGACAGGGTGCGCCAAGCTGGGCTTTCCTATCGAAACTACGGGTTCTTCCTTTCAGAGGGTTTGAACCTTCCGGGCTTCGGGCAGGTGCTTCCCGACAACTACCCAGATGAAACAGGCCTACAACCTCCCGGGCACGACCTCGCCGGCAAAACCGATGACGACTTCCGCCGCTTCGATCTCGACTACCCAGACAGCGATGCCCCCGAAATTTGGTACGAACGCACACACGACCCTAATTGTCTCTACCCGGAAAGGGCCTACGGAAAGTATGCCATGCCCAGTCGAATCGCGGAATGGAAACGCGAGTTCCACGAGATGTTGGCAAAAGACCCTAGCGGTAATGCCGTGCCGGCGCTCATGACCATTCGCCTTATGATGGATCACACGGCAGGACTCCGCAGTGGTGCTCACTCCCCGGCCTCCGATGTCGCCGATAACGACTATGCAATCGGTGAACTCGTGGAGACGATCAGCCATAGCCCCATCTGGAAATCATCGGCCATCTTCGTTATCGAAGACGACGCTCAAGATGGTCCCGACCATGTGGATGCTCATCGCTCCCCCTGCTTGGTGATCAGCCCTTGGATAAAGGCACACTCGGAGGACCATCGTTTCTACAACACCGACAGCGTGCTTCGCACCGTCGAGCATCTGCTCGGCCTAAAACCTATGAGTGAGTACGATGCTCTGGCCAGCCCCATTCTCGACTGGGATACCGCCCCCAACAACGATGCGCCCTATACAGCCCTCCTGCCACCAAAGCGTATTATCGCCGAGCACAACCCATCCAAAAGCGCCCTTAAACCCGGCAGCGCACTCTATCGCCTGGTTGCAGAGGCCGATCATCTCGACTTTTCCCATGCCGATGCGGCGCCGGTGCAACGGCTGAATAGAATGATCTGGGCCAGCATACGCGGTACCAACAGACCCATGCCACCTCCGCGCTACACATTGCCGCTGACTATCATCTGGCAACAACTCGGCCGTGACAATACAGGGCTTTAGCCCACCGCAACAGGAGAGGCACCTTTAGGGGTAGGCCTTGTGCACCTCTATATGCCTTGTGCCGCCCCTATTGCGAGAAGCCGCTGTTCTTTGGAGCACGTTACGAAGGCAGGTAGGCAAGCAAAATCTGCCCTGTAAGTAGGGGCGACCCTATGGGTCGCCCCTGAAGAGACATTGCAGCTATCAGCACGATTTAGACCAGCCGCTTACGCACCGTGGTGCCTTGAGGGCTATCGCCTACCTCATAGCCCATGGCGATCAGCTTCTCGCGGATGGCATCCGATTCGGCCCAGCGTTTCTCTCTACGGGCCGCATTCCGCAACTCAATAAGCTGCTTCACCTCCGCCGGCAACTCCTCCTCACCACGTTGCGCACGCTCCGCTATTTTCAGGCCGAGCACGGCATCAAACGTTGTCCAAAGCCGATAGCTATCGTAAGTGTTCAACAGGCCAACAGCCTCCGGTATTCCCAAATCGTCGTTAATAGCCTCGTGTACCCGCTGCTTGGCCTCCTCAAAAGCCGCCTCATCGTCGCGTAGCGGGTCATCGTCGGGGCGAAGGGAGTAGATGCGTCGCAGCGCGGAACGAGCAGCATCGAGCGCCTCCAACGAAAAGTTCAACTCGGCGCGATAATGGGCCTGTAAGCAGAAGTAACGGTAGACTAAAGGATCGTAGCCCTCATCTATCAGCGATTGGAGGGTGTTGATAGACCCTCCCTTGGACTTGGATATCTTCTCCCGATTCATCAATAAAAACTCGCCATGGAGCCAGTAGTGAACGAAAGTATGCCCGGTTGCACATTCGCTCTGGGCGATCTCGTTCGTATGGTGCACGGGAATATGGTCTACCCCGCCACAATGAATATCAAACTCCTCCCCTAAATACTTCATAGACATCGCCGAGCACTCAATGTGCCAGCCCGGGTAGCCACGCCCCCATGGGCTTTCCCACTGCATAATATGATTAGGCTTATTTGTAAACCAAAGCATGAAATCGGAGGGATTCCGCTTTGTTTCGTCCTCAACCACTTCGGGCCGCGCGGTACGCTGGCTGCTGAGGTCGAGCCGAGCGAGTTTTCCGTAGTCAGGGCATTTGGAAGTGTCAAAGTAGACGCCCTCCTTCGTACAATAGGTATAGCCGCGGGCCTCCAAGCGTTGAATGAGTGCGATCATTTCGGGAATGTGCTCGGTTGCGCGAGGAGTGATGTGAGGCCGCAAGATATTCAGTCGCTCCGTATCCCTAAAAAAGGCCGCCTCATAAAATCGGGCTATCTCCCAGGGCGAGCGGTTCTCGCGCCGGGCCGCCACCTCCATCTTATCGTCACCGGCATCGGCATCGGTGGTCATGTGGCCTACATCGGTGATGTTCATCACATGCAGCACCTGATAGCCGTTGAACTCCAAGGTGCGGCGCAAAATGTCCTCGAAGATATAAGTACGCAAGTTGCCGATATGGGCGTAGTTGTAGACCGTGGGGCCGCAGCAATACATCCCTACTTTTGGCGGCGCGATGGGAATAAACTCCTCCTTTCGCCGCGACATGGTGTTGAACAAAAACAGTTTCATCGCCTTTCTTTGCTTGGTTACTTCCAAACGTTCTATGCGTTCGTTAGGAGATTATACAATATACCCCACCTCAACAGGTGAGGTACACCCATCCGTCAGCACCACCTAAAGCCTACCTACTCCCATCTACCGGTATGAGGAAGGCAAGCTTTTAAAGAAATTACTCTCATACCACTAGCTCTAATACCCACGTTGCGGATCGTAGCTGTTCAAAAGCCGCTCGCCGGCCAAATAGCGCTGCACATTCACCATAAAGAGCTTGGCAAAACGCTCAAAGTAGTGAGGGGTCACCCCGCTTATGTGGGGTGTAATAAGCACGTTCTCCATCGTCCACAAAGGGCTATGGGCAGGTAGTGGCTCCTCCACAAACACATCTAACCCGGCCCCGGCAATAGTGCCTTGCTGCAACGCCTCGATCAGGGCGGCCTCATCTACGATCTTTCCGCGTGCGATGTTGTACAGATAAGCAGAAGGGCGCATCTGCCCTAATCGCTCCCTATCTATCAAATGATGCGTCTGCTCCGTATAGGGCAAAGCGATACAAACGTGATCGGCTTCGGAGAGCACCGTAGGAAGTCCCTCCAACCCATACAGCGCATCCGGCTGCACTGTGGCGTCATAACGCATGCTCGGATCGCGTTTTACCGCAATAACCCGCATTCCAAAGGCACGAGCACGCCAAGCCAGAGCCTCTCCAATACGTCCAAACCCAAGAATGCCCAGCGTCTGCCCACTTAACTCCCCAGGTGACTGTTTAGGCGGTGTTCGCTCCCAGCGCCGGGCCCATTGAGCGCGAAGGTAGAAATCGAAGCGACGTGTAAAGTAGATCATCATGCCGAAAACATGCTCGGCAATGTTAGGGCCATGTACACCGCTGGCATTGGTAATCTGCACCCCACGTTCCAACAACCGCGGCGTTAGCTTGCCGTCAAGCCCTGCACTCCAAAAACTGACCCAACGCAACCGCTCGGCAGCTTCCAAAATACCCTCAGGGACCCCTCCGCAAACAAAAACCTCCACCTCATGTATCACCGCCTCCGGCATGTTCGAGCGCCCAAAAACCAGCTCCACCCTCTTTTGGATGTCGGGGTGTTGCTCCAAAGCGTGCCGAAAGGCTTGGGCGTCAGGATCATTAGGCTCTAGATAAATCCAAACGAGAGTTCGGCTCACTCGAGGTTCTGCTTCAACAGTTCACTGAGATTTTCACGGCACTCCGAGTAGGTGAGCGTGCGTAGCAAAGCTTTTGTGGATTGCACCTCTGCTGGCGACACTACCAGCCCCGCCACGCCGGAGCCTAAAAGCAGCTCTATCTCATCCGGCTCCAAACGATCCATCTTTACAAACACCGGCAGCATGGCCGCCGTGGCTACCGCAACGAAGGTATCGAGAAAAGGCAGGTTTATCGGCCCTATCCCGCCGCCGAAGCGTGGGCAGTCAATAAGAATGCGTGTCGCCCCATACATTGCCAGCTTGTCGGCGAAGATAGATAGGCGCTCCGGCTCTAAAGGCGGAATGGCCTCCTCGCTGAGTCGAGCTGCTAAACGCGGCAATGCACAACGTGCCTGGTTGATCAAACACTCCGCGTGTGCTTCCTGCAACTCCTCCATAAACTCTCCGATACCCAACCCATTCAAATAGTCCCGCACCGGCTCGGCCAAAGTGATATCCGCGCGCAAGCAGGCCTCCAGCAACAGCATAGGGGGTAAAGCGTAATCATCTGCAATAAGCAGGGCTTTTCCGGCACATCGCAACGTGAGATTAAGCAAGGCCGAACGCTGTTCCTGAGGCTCTGTATTAAGCGGCAACAGCTCTGCATCCAGCGGAATATAGAGCATGTCGGCCCCGGCCTCCAACGCATCGGCCAGCTCCTCATCGGAGCCTGCCACTGCGATCACTAGCACCATATGGCCGTCTAGGGTCTCGGCAGGAAGGTGCGATTCGTCAAGATAGAGACGGATGCGTGGCGCAAGGTTCTCTCGTTCTGCCTGGTATTGGGCGATAACCGCACCATCTGGGTCGGCGATCACAACACCTTGCTCCGCATCCACCAACACCAACATATCGTCAGGAATAGCATCTACCACTCCTGGGATATCCACTACCGCTGGAACGACGGTGGCTCGTGCCTCCGTAATCGGGCTAGAGGCCACTATTCCAACCACTCGCCCCCATCGCAGCGAACGCGCCACCGTGAGCGCCATATCGAGGTCATCGGCCACCAAAACCACATCCGGAGTCTCGTTGAGGCGCTTCTTGGCGAGAAGCTCCATAATGCGCTGGGGAATGGTGGGCACCTGGGGATATCCGTTGCGCATACGCACGACTGCCGAAGTGCCTAAAGCCACCCCCGTTCCGATGCCGACCCCCCTGAGATATCCCATTTTAGCGTTCCTTTTAAAGCTCTTGGCCCACGCCCTCTAGCTCTCCAACGCTCACTTTAACGTCGGCGCGCTCCTCGATTTTAGATATTTTACCGTCTCTAATCCACACGATCCTATCGGAAACATCTATCATCTTATAGTCATGCGTTGCCGATATGATCGTTACCCCCTCTTTCTGGTTCAGCTCTCGCAAAAGATGGATGATTTCCTCGCCCGTCTTGAGGTCAAGATTGCCCGTTGGCTCGTCGGCCAGAACAATGGAGGGGTTGTTCACCAGAGCACGTGCAATGGCGACGCGCTGCTGCTGACCACCCGATAGCTGCGATGGCCTGTGGTGCAAACGATGTCCTAGCCCCACTTTATTAAGCATCTCGATAGCCCGCTCGATGCCCTCATCGGTGGTCATGCCTGCAAACACGGTAGGCAGTGCCACGTTCTCCAAAGCGGTCATAGAAGGAAGCAAGTTAAACGTCTGAAAAATGTAGCCGATAGTGTGACAGCGCAAATAGGCCAGCTCACGCGCATCTAACTGGGCCATATCCACATCGTTGATAAACACAGAGCCGCTATCGGGCTTATCCAACCCCCCAATGGCGTTAAATAGGGTGGATTTACCGGAACCAGAAGGCCCCATGATGGAGAGATACTCACCCCGCCGAATATCGAGGTCTACTCCATTCAGCGCCCTGACCACCTCATCTCCCATTCGAAACTCTTTTACCAAGCCTCGTGTTCGCACTACATACTCATGTGCCATGATTCCCTATCCTCTACCTATTCTGGTTTTTAATAGTCACTAAGAAACTCGCCGAACTAAACTTCTGTACGCAGAGCCACCGCCGGAGGCATTGCGGCCGCACGCACCGAGGGCCATATGGCCGCAACGAGTGTAATCCCCATGCCGAGCGCGATGGTGAGCAGAGCCTGCTTTAGGGTGCCGCTCCAAAAGTCCGCTCCGAACACGTGCACGCCGTCCGTCACGAGATGTACTAAAGCGATGGAAGCCCACCCGAGAAACCATCCCAGCACAGAAGCCCCTATGCCCATAAGCGCCGCTTCGATCATGAAAATTGTGATGATGAAGCGATTGAGGGCGCCAAGGCACTTCATCGTGCCGATCTCTTTAAAGCGCTCCGTCACCGACATCAACATGCTGTTCATGATCCCTACAAAACAGACCAAAAGCGCCATGATAGCCAGCCATATCTGACGATCTCGCGCTGCAACGGCAGCAGCTCCCTGCTCCTGCATCGGGAAAAGACGACCCGTTATCACAGCGCTGAAGAACGCAATGCCCAAGAGAATACCGCTTGCCGTGATCATCGTGCGTCCAAAACGGGTACGAATGGATTGTAAACTGATATGCCATGCCGTGCTAAACGGTAGATGAACCTGCTTTTGTACTGTTCCTTCCACCTTGGCAATCTGTGTGCTCATCTTCCCTCCGATGTGTTCTTCGTGAGTTCTGTTTCCGGCTTCTCCGCCATGCTTTCGTCCTTAGCTGCCGGGGTACCCCCACGGCGTACAAGCTTGTAGAAACCGATAAAGTTGCGCTCGTGCAGCATCTGTAAAAACATCGTCACCGAGACTTCGGCCTCCCGGCGATTCATTTTGAACTGTTTGGCCGTTTTTTGCACGATCATCTCGATCGTGTGTTGCCCGTTACATAGCTCCCACACAAAACCCCCCACCTCATCTAGCTCTACCCTGCGCTCTTTGGGCGGGCGCAAAAGTTTCCTCATCACAGCCCCTAGCCGTCCGGTATTCTGATTGATAGGGACATGCAGCAAAACGCTTCCGTCTCCCTGCTTTTCCCAGGTAATGGCGCTGTTCTGACAGGGACGCAGCGTCATCACCGCCTTACGCTCCGGCTTCGGCGGCCCTATCTTCAAGAACGGCAGATAACGTCCCACACCATATTTTATGCGCTGTGTTAGCGGCAAGCCCAAATCGGCCCTCCTCAAGAATGGCACCGGCAGCGCGAAGCTACCTCATGCCACAAATCTTCATCGGCGCGCTTGTTGTAAAAGAGCTGCAGGATGTAGATGCGATTCGTAGCCTCGCATACCCAGCCCCCTCCAGCGTAGTGCGTTGCAGCGCAAGAGGGCTTCCCCATAGCGCTCTTTAACGCTCCGATCCGGTTCCATATCGGTAATTGGAAACGGTAGAATACAGCTTCATGCCCCATCGGAAGCTCGAGCGGGCCCGATTGCCGATTCTTTAACCCAATAAGCGCCTGGTTACGAAACCACTCGTCTAACGTAAAGCGTTTCAAGGTTGTGCTTGCTAACCCCCACCGCTCCACCACTAAACGCTCGCCGGAGCGACCAAACACCAGCTTAAGATGGCCCGAATAGAGCTGCTGCTCTTTCAGGCGAAACGTATTGGGCACCTCAATTTGCAGATCGTAAAGCGCCCACAGGTCTCGCCCATCTATACTGTGATCTTGCAGCGTGCCAAAAAGTTTGGCTGCTACCGACGCGATCGCCGCATGGTCTTTCGTAAGTCCCACAACCTGCGCCATCACCACACGGTTGCACTGGGTGCAATGCCAAATTTTGCCTTGTCCACGCCCACCACCCACCCAGCTAAAGTTAATCGCCCTCCGCTCTCCTTCGATATGCTCCGGCTTTAGGTGGCACTCAAAACGCACATGCTCTTTCCGCGCGTGTTTTTCGGTCTCTTTTAATAACTTTTCCAGGCTCGCCTTAAGGTCGGGGCCGGCCGTAGAGCGCGGATTCGAACGCCCGCGCTTTTGCAAAAACCGCATTAGGTAGCCATATATCGAGTTCGGCTCTTGGGTGTGGCCGGCATCTAACCAGCGAATCTGCACCGTCAACGCGCTGTCGGCCGGAGCGTCCACGCGTAGATAGCCGCTATCGCGCTCCAACGAAAAGCTTACAAGATTCCAGTCGGGCGGCAACACGCAGCGTATTCCCTGCCACCCGATCACCGTGGCTGCAGGTTGCTCCTCTTGCTTTAATGTCGAAACGCTTTGGCTAGCCATAGTCCTCTATTATCAGTACGTAAAAAACGACCTATCGTATAACCTACTTGAGCTTCACTTCACCGACATGCCCGTCTAAGTACAGCACATAATCTACGCCATCATGGCGCCCCGGTTTGGGCAGGCTTGTGAAGCGGTCAGTCGCGTTCTTTGCCAAATCGGTTGAATCGTAGATCAGAGGCGTTTTGGCAGCATTCGCCATCTGCTTCAGACTCGTCCTCTGCCCCAACGATCGGCCTGCAACCTCTTCGTTGTAGGCGTAGCCATACCGATTGTCGTGCCCGTTCGACACAGCCGGACAATGGAAGTCCACATTTTCCGGCACCTTAGAGACGATCTCTTGGTTATCCATCCACCCTGCTGCCGGCGGAAGCGCGTCCCAATCTTGTGCATACAGGTTAAAAGCGTTCCACAGCGCCTTGAGATGATCGGGACAGCTCTGCGCGCTCTGCCGATTGTCTGCCACCGGTGGCGGCGGTGCGATCTCCTGCCAGATATGGGCTAACTGTTGCAAGCGCTGCAGGAATGCGCCGCGTATGCTTGCTGTGAACAGTAAAACCAACACCACCGACACCAGCGCATTGCCTACTTTACGTCCTTCCCCCTTCGCACGCTTAAATGCTAGCCCACACAGGGTGCCTAGAATAACGCCTCCCCCTATTCCCAGTCCAAGCACGAGCGCTTCGTGGGTTATAATAGACCCGTGCTGGGCAGCCAAATGCCATGTACACAGCCAAAGCGCAAGCACCACAGCAAGCCCAAACAGCACAACATTGCGCAGCGTACGCTGCATATCGCGGCTTTGATAGCCCACAGCAAACCCTACGGCAGACGATACCACAACCCCAATGGTGATTAACAGGCCGACAAGGCCTAAAATCCGTCCTACCTGCATCGCTTCCTCACCTTCCTGTTCCTGCTAGAAGGGCAGGTAGTTGACCGATTTGGCGATAAGCGCCAGGGCAATAGAGGCCATGGCAATAAGGCCGGTGCCACAGGCGAAACCCGCCAAAAGCACGGGCGTGTACATCTGCCACTGCGTAACCCCAAACCGTTTGGCAAAATAGCGCTTTCCTAACCAAGCCCCAATGAAGGTCATAATGGCGTAGTTGGGATAGGCCCCGCTGCCTCCAATAAAGCCATAGTAGGTAAGCGTAGACCATCCAAACAGCCGAAAGA
>Ga0209061_1004043_pt1 | contig 14760 bp, 22 predicted proteins | sample Coa_R1_10_FD_187157 | JGI IMG/M metagenome (GOLD analysis project Ga0209061, IMG submission 187157) | Surface soil microbial communities from Centralia Pennsylvania, which are recovering from an underground coalmine fire - Coalmine... | ecosystem: Environmental > Terrestrial > Soil >...
GGCAGGTGCGTGGAAACGCCCCCCACAATCCTGCGGCCGACGATGCGCTTGGCGTACTGAATCGGAATGCGCCGCTCGCCGCGCTCGAAAAAGACGATAAAGGCCACAATCGCCAGCATGAAGACCAGCAACATGATCAGCGTGATCGGGCTCCAGATGCGCGTCACAAAAACGTTGCTGTAAAGATTGCCGATGGCGCTCGGCAAGCCGACGACAATGCCCGCAAAGATGAGCAACGACATGCCGTTGCCAATGCCGCGGGAGGTAATCTGCTCGCCGAGCCACATGATGAATACCGCGCCGGCCGTGAGCGTCAAAACGGTGGTAAAGATAAAGCCCGGGCCAGGGTTGCGGACCATCGGAACGCCCAGGCTGGTCTCGCGCTGGAGCGCGATGGCAATGCCAAGCGATTGGAAAGCGCTCAGACCTACAGTCATCCAACGCGTGTAATCGGTGATCTTCCGCCGCCCCAGCTCTCCTTCCTTCTGAAGCTTTTCGAGCGTCGGCGAAACAACGGTCAGCAGTTGCAGGATGATCTGCGCCGTAATATAGGGCATAATGCCCAGCGCAAAAACCGTCAGCCGGTTCAGGCTGCCGCCGGAAAACATCGAAAGCAGCCCGAAGAGCGTCCCGCCCATCTGATTGAAGTATTGCTGAAAGACCGAGGCGTTGATGCCGGGGGTCGGGATGAACGATCCCAGCCGGTAAACCGCCATCAGGATGAGGGTGAAGGTGATCCGCTTGCGGAGATCGGTAATCTCCCAGAGACTTTTCAGGGACTCCATCATGCGGAAATGACCTCAGCCTTGCCGCCGGCTTGCTGAATCTTCGCCAGAGCGGATTGCGAAAAGAGGTGAGCCGAAATCGTGAGAGGCGCCTTCAGTTCTCCATCTCCCAGAATTTTGAGTCCGTCTCCAAGCTGCTTCACGAGGCCGCGATCGAGGAGGGTTTGCGGCGTCACCGTTTCTCCGGCGTTAAAGTCCGCAAGATCGCGGAGATTGACGATGGCGTAATGCTTCTTGAAGATGTTGGTGAACCCGCGCTTCGGCAGCCGCCGCTGAAGAGGCATCTGGCCGCCTTCGAAGCCTGGCCGGATGCTCGATCCCGCACGCGACTTCTGGCCTTTTGAGCCGCGAGTGGCGGTCTTTCCGTGCCCGGAACCCATGCCAAAGCCAATACGCTTGCGGCGCTTGTGGGCTCCGCGAGGAGGCTGAATTGTTCCAATGTGAGTGGCCATATCAGGGAATCTGCTTCTCAGTTTTCCGACCGGGAATTAACAGGCGACAATTGCGTCATAGCCGGTTCCCCTGGAGTTTCGTCGATCGCCGCTGCGTCTGAAAATAATCTCTTTCACGACGGGGTAGGGGAGCCTTCAACGGCTTCAGTCGCCGCGGAACGCTGGCCGGCTTCCCCAGGAGGCTTCGCTGGCGCAGCTTCGGAAGCCCGGATTGTATATTCGGGGATTGTGGCCCATGCCGACTCTGCCTTCCGATCGACAACCTGAACCAGGTGCGAAATCGAGGCCACCAGGCCGCGAACGGAGGGATGATCCGGAAGCTCCACAACCTGATTCAGCCGGCGGAGTCCCAGACTGCGAACCCTCTCTTTTTGCCGGCGGCTGAAGCCGATTCCGCTGCGGACCCACTGAATGCGGATTGTCTTGGTCTCTTTCACCGAATCTCCAAGCTCCGATTAGAGTTCTTCGCGAGCCTTGCCGCGAGCGTTCGCCACTTGGTCAGGATCGCAAAGCTTTACCAGCGCGTCCATAGTGGCCTTGACGACGTTGTGCGGGTTCGTTGTCCCCAGAGATTTCGTCAAGACGTTCTGAATGCCTGCCGCCTCAACCACGGCCCGAACCGCGCCCCCGGCAATCACTCCCGTTCCCTCAGGCGCGGGCTTCAGAAGGACTTTCCCGGCGCCGAACTTGCCAAGCACCGCATGAGGAATGGATACGGGGGTGATGTTGACTTTGATGATCGATTTCTTCGCGGCTTCAATGCCTTTGCGAATCGCCATCGGCACTTCGCGCGCTTTGCCAGACCCGTAGCCGATGTGCCCGCCCCCATCGCCCACAACAACCAGCGCCGAAAAGCTGAGATTCTTGCCGCCTTTGACCACCTTCGTGACCCGATTGATGGAAATCACCTGGTCTTTCAGTTGCAGCGTATTCGGATCAATTCGGTTTGCCAAACAAGAACCTCCTGCCTCTCTCCGCTAGAATTTCAACCCGCCTTCGCGAGCCGCATCCGCCAGAGCTTTGACGCGCCCGTGATAAGCATAACCGCCGCGGTCAAAGACCACGCGTTCGATCCCGGCGGCCTTCGCCCTCTGGGCCAGGGTCTGACCCACCACTTTGGCTGCCGCAAGGTTGCCGCCCGTCTTCAGGGATTGCCTCACTTCACGATCCAGCGAGGACGCTGAAACCAGTGTGTGGCCGGACCGATCATCAATGACCTGCGCGTAAATGTGATTCAGCGAGCGAAACACATTTACGCGCGGCCACTCCGAACGCCGGCCCATCTTCTTTCGGATGCGCAGGTGAATGCGACGGCGTGTTGTGTCTCTCGAAAGTAATTTTAGCATGTCCCGCCTGATCCGTTCTATAGAGCTTTCTTACTGCTTGGCCGCTCCGGCGCCTGTGGCCTTGCCCACCTTTTTCTTCAGACGCTCGTTCGTATAGCGAATGCCCTTGTTCTTGTAGGGATCGGGAGGCCGCAGTTGCCGCAGGTCAGCGGCAGTCTGTCCCACCTGCTGTTTGTCGGCGCCGCGCACCACCACGTGCGTCTGCTTCTCGACGCTCATCGCAATGCCTTGCGGAATGGGAAACTCAATGGGGTGAGAATAGCCCAGGTTGAGAACCAGTTTATCGCCCTTAACTTCGGCGCGATATCCGATGCCCACAATGTCCAGGTGCTTCTCGAACCCCTGGGTGACGCCGTGAACTGCGTTGGCCATCAGGCTGCGAACTAACCCGTGCAGCGCGGAATCCGCGTTTCCGTCCCGTTGCGTCAGAAGATGCCCGTCCTGCCGCGTCACCCGGATTCCAGACGGGAGCGCGACTTGTAAATTCCCTTTGGGGCCTTTCACGATGACTTGCGATGGCTGGATTTCAACCGTCGCGCCTGAAGGCACCGGAATTATTTTTTTTCCAATCCGCGACATAACTTAGCACCGTAAGCTCCGGGTTGACCCCGGTTAAAAAATTCCCGGGACTCGGCCAGATCAGGAGATAGTGCAAAGCACTTCGCCGCCCACACCAGCCTTGCGAGCCTTTTTCCCGGTCATCACTCCTTTGGGCGTGGTTAAGATCGAAACCCCCATCCCACCCAGGACTCTGGGAATCCGATCCACGCCTACGTAGACGCGGCGGCCGGGCTTTGAGACCCGTTCGAGCGTGGAAATCACGCTCTCCCCCTCTGCGTCGTAGCGCAAGTTGATGCGCAAAACTTTCTTCTTGTCTTCGTCGACGATTTTATAACTGCTGATGTAGCCTTCCTCCTTCAGGATAGCCGCAATCGCCACCCTGAGTTTGGAGGCAGGCATATCGACGCGTGAATGCCGGGCGCGAATGCCGTTGCGGATTCGCGTCAGCATGTCTGCAATCGGATCGGTTACCGCTGCCATGGAACTCCTGAAATTATTGCGATCAAACGGTCAAGATCTCGCGCTGGCCACGTTCGTCATTTTTTGATTTCTGACCGTTGATTCTCGAACGCTCTTACCTACCAACTGGATTTCATCACGCCGGGGATATCCCCGCGTAGAGCGAGCTGCCGGAAGCACAGCCTGCACATCTGAAATTTCCGCAAAAACCCGCGCGGCCGGCCGCAGATGCGGCAACGGTTGCGGTGCCGGATCTTGAACTTCGGCTTCCGCACCAGTTTTGCCATCTGTGAAGTTCGCGCCAAAGATTATCCTCCTGCCTGCTGCGGCTCGCCTTCCGCCGCTTCGGAGGCGCTTCGGCGCCGCGTCTCCTGACGGAAAGGCATTCCCAAATGACGCAGCAGCGCAAGCGCCTCCGCGTCGGTTTGAGCATTGGTCACAATGGAGATGTTCATACCTTTAATTTTGTCGACTTTTGCATAGTCCACTTCGGGAAAAACCAACTGGTCTCTCAAGCCTACCGTATAGTTTCCACGTCCGTCGAAGGCGCGCGTCGAGAGTCCGCGAAAATCCCGCACGCGCGGAAAGACCACGTTGGTCAGCCGGTCCAGAAACTCATACATCGAATCCCCGCGAAGCGTCACCATCACCCCGATGGGCATATTTTTGCGTAGTTTGAAATTGGCGATCGACTTTCGCGCCCGGGTGATGACCGGCTTCTGTCCCGTGATCAGCGAAAGTTCCTGGGTTGCCGAGTCCAGCAGTTTGGCGTTTTGAATGGCCTCGCCCAGGCCCATATTGACCACAATTTTCCGCAAGCGCGGAACGGCAGCGACATTATCGCAATGTAGTTCCTTCATCAGAGCCGGAACAATCTCGCTGCGATATCGTTCTTTCAAGCGTGGAACCATAGCTTAAACTCAGAACTCAGAACTTTAAGATCTAAAGGCCCTTCTACCGATCCAAAACCTGTTCGCACTTGGCGCAGACCCGGACTTTTTTGCCTTCCGCCGTCTGGCGGTGCTGAACCCGGGTGGGCCCGCAGTCTCCGCAGATCAGAGCCACGTTTGAAACATGAATGGGCCCTTCTTTATCCAGAATGCCGCCGCGGATCTGTTTGGCCGGGTTGGGTCGGGTGTGGCGCTTGATAATGTTGACATGCTCGACGTAGAGACGGTTGCGACGCGGCTCGACTTCCAGCACTCGTCCCTCTTTCCCCTTGTCACGGCCAGCCATCACCCGCACGGTGTCATTCTTGCGAATGTCGAGCCCCTTCATCACAGAACCTCCGGAGCCAGCGAAACGATCTTCAGAAACTTCTTCTCGCGCAGTTCCCGGGCCACCGGTCCGAACACGCGCGTCCCCACCGGCTCCCCGGCGTCATTAATCAGCACCGCCGCATTTTCGTCGAACCGGATATAACTTCCATCCCGCCGTCGTTGCTCTTTCCTCATGCGGACGATCACGGCCTTCACGACTTTTCCCTTGGGGATGGGGCTGTCGGGCGCCGCCTCTTTGACGGAAGCGGTCACAACGTCTCCGAGGCCCGCCTGAAGTCCGATATCGCCTCCGACCGGCAGGATGCAGGAAAGCCTGCGAGCCCCTGAATTATCCGCTACCCGGAGAATCGTGCGCATTCCGATCATGTGCTGCTCTCCGATCCGGCGGCAACGGGGTTAGCGCGCGAAATAATCTTCAGAATCCGCCATCGCTTACGCGCGCTGAGCGGGCGGGTCTCCTGAATGCGAACCCAATCCCCCACCTGGCACTGGCCTTTCTCGTCGTGAGCCAGGAATTTATGAGACTGCCGAACCACCCGCTTGTACAACGGATGAATAATCTGCCGCTCCACCGTGACCACCACGGTTTTCTGCATCTTATTGCTGGTCACCTTGCCGATCTTTTCCTGCCTTCTTCTCATAAGAGTTTTACTCTCAGGACTCCTCTCGCCGCCCCGAACTACGATTTCTTTGCTTCGCCTTGAAGCTCCATTTCCCGGCGCAGCGTCTTGGCGCGAGCGATATCCTTGCGCAGCGCGCGAATCTTGACCAGCGTTTCGGTTTGGCCGTTCAAGAGCTGAAACTTGAGGCGAAAAAGCTGGTCGGAGAATTCGCGCACCTTCGCGTCAAGCTCCTCCGCCGTCCACTCCCGCATCTTTTCTGCCTTCATGGCTTCGCTGCTCCTTAAACTACGCGGCTCCGCGCCGGCTCACAAACTGGGTTGCGATGGCCAGCTTGTGGCTCGCCAGCCGCAAGGCTTCGCGGGCATCCGCCTCGCCGACGCCTTCCATCTCGTAGAGAATCCTTCCCGGCTTCACAACCGCCACCCAGAATTCCGGCGCGCCTTTGCCTTTGCCCATGCGCGTCTCAGCAGGCTTCTTGGTGACCGGCTTATCGGGGAAGACGCGAATCCACAGCTTGCCGCCGCGCTTGATAAAGCGCGTGATGGCGACGCGGCCGGCCTCAATCTGCCGGGCAGTTACCCAGCCGGGCTCAAGCGCTCTCAGACCGTAATCTCCGAAGGAGAGCGCGGAGCCGCGCCAGGCTTTGCCGCGCATTCTTCCGCGCTGCTGCTTGCGAAATTTGACTTTGGACGGCATTAACATCGAAACAAAACTCCTGCCTCAGATTTCTTCTCCTGAGGCCAAACGACTCTTCTCCTGGCCGTCAAACCGCTGGCGCCGTGGGGACTGGGATCGAAGAAGGTTCCTCAACCGTCTTTCCGGGTCTGCGCTTCTGCTCAAGGATCTCGCCGTTATAGATCCAGCATTTGACCCCGATCACGCCGTAGGTGGTCTTGGCCTCCGCCAGGCCGTAATCGATATCGGCCCGCAAAGTGTGAAGGGGAAGGCGGCCTTGCAGATACCACTCCGCTCGGGCGATTTCTGCGCCGTTCAAGCGCCCTCCGCAGCGCACCTTGATGCCCTTGCACCCAAAGCGCAAGGCTGAATCGACGGCTTTGCGCATGGCCCTGCGGAAAGCGACTCTCTTCTCAAGTTGCAACGCAATCGATTCGGCCACCAACTGCGCGTTCAGCTCCGGACGCCGAACTTCCTGAATGTTGATGGGAAGCACCTCGCGCCCCGTCCGCTTTTGAATCTCCTGGCGCAGGCGGTCAATCTCCGCCCCTTTTCGCCCGATGATGATGCCCGGCCTGGCCGTGTGGATGGTGATCTTCAGCTTGTTCCCGGGCCGCTCGATTTCCACCGAGGCCACGCCTGCGCTGTGCAACTCATTCTTTAGGCGTTTCTTCAGGACGAGATCCTCGTGCAGTAAATCGGAATATCCCTTTTTGGCGAACCAGCGGGACTTCCAGGTTTTGTTGTATCCCAGCCGGAAACCGTAAGGATGAACCTTCTGACCCACGTTTTGTCTTCCTTTCCGAAAACCCTGGAGGCTTCAGACTTCCATCAGCGTTCAGGCGCCTTGACGACGATGGTGATATGGCTCAATCGCCGTTGGTAGCGATACGCCCTCCCCATCGGAGCCGGGCGGATGCGTTTCATGCGCGGCCCCTCGTTGACGAACGCTTTGGCGACCACCAGTTCATCGACGTCCAGATGCTCGGACTTCTCCTCCGCATTGGCAATCGCCGAATGCAGCGTTTTCTCCACTTCCCGCGCAATCCGCTTCTTGGTGAAACGAAGAATGTTAATGGCTTCGCCTGCGCGCCGTCCGCGAATCAAGTCCACCACCAGGCGCGCTTTTTGCGGTGAAACTCTCAGGTATTTGGTTGTGGCTCGCGTTTCCATATTTGTGACAAGCTCTGCGGCTCAGTTGTCCAACCGAGTCAATTAGCCGGCGCTGCCAGCTGGCCTTGGCGCCGGGGCGGCGGCGGCAGTCCGCTCGGCTGTGACTTTAATGCTGTGGCCCTTAAACGTGCGAGTCGGGGCAAATTCTCCCAGCTTGTGGCCCACCATATTTTCCGTGATATAAACCGGGATGAACTTTTTGCCGTTATGAACGGCGATCGTATGACCCACCATTTCCGGGAAGATGGTGGATCGCCGCGACCACGTCTTGACCACTTTCTTCTCGAAGCGCCGGTTCAGCAGTTCGATTTTCTTCATCAAGTGATCGTCTACAAAGGGGCCTTTCTTCAGTGACCTTCCCAAGAACTCCTCCCGTTACTTCTTTTCACGGCGTTTCACGATAAAGCGATCCGTCAGCTTGTTGTTGCGCGTCTTATAGCCCCGCGTGGGCTGGCCCCAGGGAGTGACCGGATGGCGCCCTCCGGAGGTTTTCCCTTCGCCGCCTCCCAGAGGGTGATCCACCGGGTTCATGGCAACGCCGCGAACCGTAGGCCGTTTGCCCAGCCATCGCGTGCGCCCCGCCTTTCCCAGGGTGACGTTTTCGTGGTCCAGATTTCCGAGTTGCCCGATCGAGGCCATGCAATCCACGTGAATCTTCCGAATTTCTCCGGAGGGGAGCCGCACCTGCGCATAATCGCCTTCTTTGGAAAGCAACTGCGCGGCGCCTCCCGCGCTCCGAACCAGTTGGCCGCCCTTGCCCTGTCGCAGTTCGATATTGTGAATCGTCGTGCCAATCGGGATATTCTTGAGGGGAAGCGCGTTGCCCACCATAATATCGGCTTCGGAGCCGGAAATGACCTGGTCTCCCACCTTCAAGCCCTGAGGATAAAGAATGTATCGCTTTTCACCATCCGCATAATGCAGCAGCGAAATGTATGCGGAGCGGTTGGGATCGTATTCAATCGTTGCAACGCGAGCCGCAATCCCCGTCTTGTCGCGCTTGAAATCAATAACCCGGTAGCGGCGTTTGTGCCCGCCACCGCGATGCCGGATGGAGATCCAGCCTCGGTTATTGCGGCCGGAAATCCGCATTTTCGGTTCGACCAGCGGCTTATAAGGAGTTTGGCTTGTGATCTCCTCAAAGGTCAGCCCGGTCTGAAAGCGCCTTGTTTCCGTGTACGGTTTGTAAGTTTTGATCCCCATAAACGATCAGCGTGTCAGAAGCGTCTTTCTCCTCATTCCATCTCTCGCGCCCTTGCGAGGTTCGCAGGCTAAATATTCTCCCCGTATTCCGGCATCTTTTCTCCCGGTCTCAGTTTGACGTAAGCTTTCTTCCAGTCGAGGCGATAACCAAAAGTTCGCCCGCGCCTTCGCATCTTGCCGTGGAAATTGGCGGTGCGCACAGCTTCAACCTTCACCTTAAAGGCTTCCTGAACCGCGTCTTTGATTTCCGCCTTGTTCGCATGCGCATCCACCTGAAAGACCAGCGTCCGGGACCGCTCCTTCACAAGCAATCCCTTCTCGGTAATGATGGCTTTTCGGAGGATCTGATAGGGGCTTTTCCTCATTTCAGCGCATCCTCCAATCGAACCAGAGCTGATTCTGAAATCAGCAACCCGTCGTGGCTGAGAATGTCATACGGATGGACGTCGTGATGACGCATCAAATCGCAACCTGGAATATTTCGAGCGGAAAGCTGAAGGTTGCGGTTTGCGGAATCGTTGACAACCAGAATCGATTTCTCAATCCCCAATTTTCGCAAAGCGCCGCTGAAGAGCTTTGTTTTCGGTTCAGGCAGGGCAAAATCTTCAACCACGGTCAGCTTGCTGTCCTGAAATTTTGCAGCCAGCGCCGACCGCAAAGCCCCGCGCAGCATTCTGGCAGGAAGCTGAATAGCATAATCGCGCGGTTTGGGGCCGTGAGCGATAGAGCCATGCCGCCACAGGGAACTTCGGATGCTCCCCACGCGCGCTCGCCCGGTTCCTTTCTGCCTCCACGGTTTCTTGCCGCCCCCGCTCACCTCGCCGCGGCTCTTTGTGGAATGCGTGCCGCGACGACGGCTGGCCAGATAAGCTTTGGTCGCTTCCCAAAGCAAGTTCTGGTTGGGATGAATGGAAAACACCGCGTCAGGCAGTTCGTGCTCCTTAACGGGTTGCCCTTCGAGATTTTTGACTTCGACTTTCGCCATAGGTTGTTAAAAAGTCGCCAGCAAAAGAATCGGCCTTGCTTACTTGCCTTTTGCTGACGCCCCTCGATTTTTCGGCGCTTTGGCTTTGCGCACCAGCACGTAGCCGCCGTCCGGTCCCGGCACCGCCCCTTCGACAACCAGCGCATGATCTTCCGGCAGCACGCGGAGGACTTTCAGATTCCTAACCGTGACCCGGCTCGAACCCATATGCCCCGCCGCTTTCATGCCTTTCAGCACCCGCGATGGAAACGCCGACGCGCCAATTGACCCCGGAGCGCGATGAAACATGGAACCGTGCGAAGCTCCGCCTCCGCCAAAATGATGCCGCTTATGGAAACCGGCAAACCCCCGCCCTTTGGAAACGCCAATCACATCCACGCGCTCATTGGGCTGAAACTGGCTGACCAGAACCTTGTCGCCTACTTTCACTTCTTCATCGCCCGCCTTCAGCCGGATTTCTCGCAGCAAGCGAGTGGGATTCGCTCCTGCGCGCTTGAAATGCCCTTCAAGAGGCTTCGTCACCCGTTTGGGCCCCGGAAGCTCCACTAATCCCAGTTGAACCGCGTCATAGCCATCTTTGCTGGCGCTCTTCTTCTGCACCACGACGCAGGGGCCGGCTTTAAGAACAGTGGCCGCAACGACGTCGCCGTTCTCCTGAAAAACCTGCGTCATGCCCAGCTTTTTTCCAAGAATGCCGTTTACCATAACCCTTCGTTATAGCGCCTTGCCGGATCGGGCCATCAGACCCGCGATTCCAGCCCCGGCGCTCACTTCGTGTGCTCTTTCCCAAAAGCCTTGATCTCAATATCCACGCCGGAAGGGAGATCAAGCTTCGTTAACGCGTCGATGGTCGAACCGGTGGGTTCCAGAATGTCCACCAGGCGCTTGTGGGTGCGGATCTCAAACTGCTCGCGCGATTTTTTGTCCGTATGAGGCGACCGCAGCACGCAATACTTGTTTTTCACCGTCGGTAAGGGAATGGGGCCCGCAACCTGCGCCCCATTGCGCTTGGCAGTCGAAACGATCTCCACTGCTGCCTGATCCAGAATGCGGTGATCGTAGCCCTTCAATCGAATTCGAATCTTTTCGTGTAGCATGAGCTCCTATTCCGAATTTCGAGCGACCTCGGGCGTCCCGACACAAGAAGCAGCCACATCCCTGCGGAAGGATTTCAGGCATCTTCTCCGCCTGCCCCGGTTTGCGCCGCAGAAGCGTTCACCGACGTTCTATTGCACCACCTCGGTGACGCTTCCGGCTCCAACCGTGTGGCCGCCCTCGCGGATGGCGAATCTCAGCCCTTTCTCCATCGCAATCGGGGTGATCAACTCAATTTCCAACGTGACATTGTCACCCGGCATCACCATTTCCGTTCCATCGGGCAGTTTCGCCACGCCGGTCACGTCCGTCGTCCGGAAGTAAAACTGCGGACGATAACCATTGAAGAAAGGCGTATGCCGCCCTCCCTCTTCCTTGGTAAGAATATAAGTCTCCGCCTTGAACTTGGTATGGGGCGTAATCGACCCCGGCTTTGCCAGCACCATGCCGCGCTCGACTTCGTCCTTTTCTGTGCCGCGCAGAAGCACGCCGACATTGTCGCCAGCCTGCCCTTCATCCAACAACTTTTTGAACATCTCAATTCCCGTAACGACGCGCTTGAAGGGTTCCGGCCTCAGCCCGACAATCTCAACCTCTTCCTGCACTTTCACTTTTCCGCGTTCCACCCTTCCAGTCACCACCGTTCCACGCCCGGAGATGGAGAAGATGTCTTCCACCGGCATCAGGAACGGCTTGTCCACTTCCCGCTGCGGCAGCGGGATGTAGTTATCCACCGCTTCCATCAGCTCGTCAATCGATTTCTCCCATTTCGGATCGCCTTCCAGCGCCTTGAGCGCGCTCCCGCGCACCACCGGAACCTTGTCGCCGGGGAAATTGTACTTGTTCAGCAGGTCCCGGACCTCCACTTCCACCAGCTCCAGCAGTTCGGGATCCTCCACAGCGTCGCACTTGTTCATGAACACCACGATGTAGGGGACGTTCACCTGCCGCGCCAGGAGCACGTGCTCCCGCGTCTGCGGCATAGGCCCGTCCGTCGCCGCCACCACCAGGATCGCCCCGTCCATTTGCGCCGCCCCGGTGATCATGTTCTTGATGTAATCGGCGTGCCCCGGGCAGTCCACGTGCGCATAGTGCCGGTTCGCCGTCTCATACTCCACGTGCGCAATCGCAATCGTGATGCCGCGCGCCTTCTCTTCCGGCGCGTTGTCGATGGAGTCGAACGGGCGGAACTTGATCTTCGGATTATGCTTCGAAAGGACCTTCGTAATGGCCGCCGTCAGCGTCGTCTTCCCGTGATCAATGTGCCCGATCGTCCCAATATTCATGTGCGGCTTGGATCGGTCAAATTTCTCTTTCGCCATAGCTCATTCGCCTCACTGCGATAAAATTTAAATGCCTTTGTCAGACCCTTTTTCCAAGATTTTAAGAGGCCACTGCCTTGCCTTGAACCCGGGCCACAATTTCCGATTCAATATGGGGAGGAACCTGCTGATATTTCAGGAAGTGCATGGTGTAGGAGGCTCGCCCCTGGGTGCGCGACCGCAAATCGGTGGCGTACCCGAACATTTCCGCGAGCGGCACGGTCGAGCGGATAATCTGCGTCGATCCGCGCTTTTCCATGCCTTCAATATGCCCGCGACGGCTGCTCAGATCGCCCAGCACATCCCCCATATACTCTTCCGGAACCACAACCTCAACCCTCATGACCGGCTCCAGCAGGCACGGATTTGCCTTTTTTACGGCATCCTTCAACGCCATGGAGCCGGCAATCTTGAAAGCGATTTCTGAGGAATCCACTTCGTGATAAGACCCGTCGATGAGCGTTGCGCGGATGCCGGTCATTTCGTAACCCGCCACGGCGCCGGATTCCATTGCTTCGCGCACACCGGAGTAGACTGCGGGAATATACTCCTTGGGCACCACGCCCCCCACAATCTGGTCGATAAAAAGCAGGTTCAAATCAGCATCAAACTTGTCGGTGGATTTCTTTTTGGTCAGCTCTGCGATCTCGTTCGGGTCAGGATGGACCAGCGGCTCAATTTGCAGCACCACATGGCCATACTGACCGCGACCGCCCGTTTGCCGGATGTATCTGCCCTCCGCTTCCGAAGCGCCGCGAATCGTCTCACGGTAGGCGACCTGGGGACGGCCCACGTTGGCGCCCACATTAAACTCGCGCAACATGCGGTCAACCAGAATTTCGATGTGCAGTTCGCCCATGCCGGACATGATGGTTTGCCCGGTATCCGGGTCTGTGGAAACTTTAAAGGTGGGATCTTCCTGCGTCAGTCGGGAGAGCGCAAGCCCCATTTTTTCCTGGTCGGCCTTGGTCTTGGGCTCGATGGCGACGGAAATGACGGGCGCGGGGAAATCCATAGCCTCAAAAACAATGGGAGCCTTTTCGTCGCAGATCGTATCCCCGGTCGAAACCGTCTTCAACCCCACGGCAGCGGCGATGTCGCCCGCATAGATTTCATTGATTTCTTCCCGCTTATTGGCATGCATCTTGAGCAGGCGCGCGATGCGCTCTCTCTTTGTCCTGCGGGGATTGTAGACCGTGTCGCCGCTGCGCAGAGAACCCGAGTAAACCCGGATGAAAGCAAGCTGCCCCACAAACGGATCGGTCATGATCTTAAAGACCAGAGCCGAAAAGGGCGCATCGTCTTTCGCCTCTCGCGTCAGCTTCTGTTCGCTGTCCGGCGAGAGGCCTTCCACAGAAGGAATATCCGCCGGGGAAGGGAGGTAGTCCACCACCGCATCGAGCAGCGGCTGGACGCCCTTATTCTTGAAAGCTGCGCCACAGAGCACAGGCACCACCTTCAAGGCCAGAGTGCTGCGGCGGATGCTGGCCCGCAATTCATCCACAGAGATTTCTTCCCCATGCGCATACTTTTCGAGGATCACGTCATCCGTTTCCGCCAGCGTCTCGATCAACTGCTCGCGATAACGGCGCGCTGTCTCAACTTCGGAAGCGGGGATCTCAGTCTCGTCATAATCGGCTCCCAGGGTCTCATCACGATAGACCAGCGCTCTCTGCCGAACCAGGTCGATGGTGCCCTGATAGCGATCCTCAGACCCGAGGGGAATATGAATCACCGCCGGCGTTGCGTGAACCTTGGCGCGAAGCTGCTGGACACATTCCTCAAAATTGGCTCCCTGGCGGTCCATCTTGTTGACGAAGACGATGCGGGGAACCCGGTATTTATCCGCCTGCCGCCAGACCGTTTCCGTCTGCGGCTCGACGCCTTCAACCGCCCCTAAAATAGCAATCGCTCCGTCAAGCACCCGGAGCGATCTCTCAACTTCCGCCGTAAAGTCGACGTGACCCGGCGTATCGATGATGTTAATGCGGATATCTCGCCAGAAACAGGTGGTGGCTGCCGAGGTAATCGTAATGCCGCGCTCCTGTTCCTGCTCCATCCAGTCCATGACGGCAGTGCCTTCATGCACCTCGCCCATCTTGTGCGTGATGCCGGTGTAGTAGAGAATCCGCTCCGTCGTTGTGGTCTTGCCGGCGTCAATGTGGGCCATAATACCGATGTTCCGTGTTTTTTCAAGCGCTATCGTACGCGGCATAAACAGTTATCAGACTCTTGCGCCCAAGCGCAAATCTCAAAACCCGGTTCTTTTCCGGGCTGCAATGTGATGGGGTCTCCGTTCGAACAACCCAGCGAGTCGGCGTTTCAGGAAAACAACAACCCGCCCCGGCGGAGGCGTTTCTGAGTCGTCAGGGTTACCAGCGGTAATGAGCAAAAGCCTTGTTGGCTTCTGCCATGCGGTGAGTATCGTCCCTCTTTTTGATGGCTCCTCCGCGATTGTTCGCGGCGTCCAATAATTCCGCCGCGAGTTTTTCAATCATGGATTTCTCGCTTCGCTCCCGCGCATAACCAATGATCCAGCGGAGACTGAGAGAGGTTTGACGATTCCGATTCACTTCGACCGGCACCTGATAGTTCGCCCCTCCAACCCGACGACTCTTCACCTCCAGGGCCGGCTTCACGTTGTCCAAAGCCTTCTTGAAGACCTTCATGGGGTCGTCGTTGGTTCGCTGCCGGATCTGCTCTAGCGCGTCGTAGACAATCCGTTGCGCAACGGATTTCTTGCCCCGATACATCAGGCAATTCACCATCTTCTGCACGACGACATTGCCGTAAACAGGATC
>Ga0209061_1004044_pt1 | contig 14756 bp, 11 predicted proteins | sample Coa_R1_10_FD_187157 | JGI IMG/M metagenome (GOLD analysis project Ga0209061, IMG submission 187157) | Surface soil microbial communities from Centralia Pennsylvania, which are recovering from an underground coalmine fire - Coalmine... | ecosystem: Environmental > Terrestrial > Soil >...
GAGTCAACCAATGGCTACTTAGAAGGGTTCTCTATCTTCTCTCCGTGTATTTCGTGCTTGTCTCCACCCCTCAGCCAACGCTTCTTACAACAATACTCTATGAGTTAAACTATGTGATGATCCAGTTTGAGCTCCCCTTCACTTGGTCTATTTTTCTCACAACGGCTGAGATTGTGCTCATAGTGCTTGTATCACTGCTCATAACAGTTCTGGGTGTGTATTTGGGATTTAAGAAGACCATCCAAGCGGGGGGTATGTTGGGTCGAAGACTTAGGGTGAATAGGAAAGCTAACACAGGAGACGGGTCTAGTGGAGTCAGAGGTCGCGACGCTTGACAAGCCCGTATTCCGATGCCTAGGGATATGATCTTCTCCATATTCGAAGGGATATCGTGTAGTTGACGAAGAACCCGAGAATTATACCGATAATGCTCGCTATGAGGTAGTGTATATGTGCGTGGGTTGTGAGTGTGTACACGCTTGCAAACTGCACTATGAACGACCCGACCGTGGAGGCGTTGTATTCGATAAACCTAATCTTTTTAATACTGCCAGCTCTAAATGTGAACCAGTTGTTAAGCGCGAAGTTCCATATCACGGAGCACTCGAAGGCTAGGGGGACAGCCAGATAGGATTTTGAGTATAATCCGAGGATGTGTACTTGGGCGTCCAGAACCCCTAGGTTCACGAGCACACCGCTTAGGCCGACTGCCATGAATCTGAGGAGGGAGGAATCAAGTAGTCCTGGTAGAAGCACCTGTAGTAGGAAGACGCTTGTGGGAAATGTTTCCGAACTGTTGTTCTTAGCCCTTTCAACGGTGATATATTTCACGCTGTGGGCGTTTTTTTCCAGGGTGCGGATAACTCTAATCAGAGGTGTGAAGCCTCTGCCTCCAGCGTCCAGCACATGTTCTGCTGCCTTCCTGCTTAGAAGTATGGCTCCGCATGGGAAGACGGGTTCCCCGTTTATGCCGTAAACGTAGGCGTACAACCCGTTTAGAAGACGATGATAGGTTTCGTTGAACCTAAACACGAGTACATCCTCCACATCCACCTCCTGCCCGTCGAGGTAGGTCTTGGGGTCGCCTGTAAAGGTGAGGAGGAGAAGTGGTTTATCTGTAACAAGGAATCTTTTGATTGTGTCGCTGAGCGCTCCTGAGTTGGCAGAGGCCACCACCACTTCATCGGAGGCAGCGCGCAACTCAACCTTCACCTTGTGAGCGTCTTGGAACCCTGCTCGTCGCCCACCATGATCAACATATTCTTATGCTTAGTGAAGAGACCGTTCTCCAGTACCCCTGGGAGAGTGTTTATTGAGTCCTCGGCCTTAATGGGGTCGTTAACACCATCCTTGAATAGTAAACCGCCAAGCGCTAACCCATTGTCGCTGATGAGTGGGGTGAGTTTGCCATCACACGATTTAAGGGTAAGCGTGCAACCAAACTCTGCATTAAGCTTCTTTGAGATGAGTGGGTGGGCGTCGTACACGAACTCTATGGGGACAGCGAATCCAATACCTAGCCTGCTGACAAGCTTGGATTCGTCCACTATTACAACGAATAGCTCTGAGCTGTAGGCCACGATTTTCTCCCTTGTGAGCGCCCCGCCACCACCCTTAATGAGGTTGAGTTGTGGGTCAACCTGGTCCGCGCCGTCAACTGCGAGCTTGAGGTGGCCGTCAGCGTGGTCTAGGGTGGTGATGGGTACCTTCTTTTCTGCGAGCTTGTGCAGGGTGTCGAGTGATGTTGGCACGGCTGTTACTCTTTTTCCGCTCTTAGCTAGCTCCTCAATGAAGAATGATACCGTGGAGCCTGAGCCCACACCTATGATGTCACCGTTCTCAACGTATTCGAGCGCTCTTCTCGCAGCGTTTATCTTAGCCTTTATGCTCACCTTAACGCTTCACCCAAGAACACTGAGAGAGACTTTAAACCCTCAACAAGCGCCTCTTCATCCGTGTGAGTGAAGCACAGCCTGAAACCCCTTTCGGAGCCGAAGAACTCCGCTGGTGCTATAAGCACCCCCCGCTCCCTGAGCGCCTCGAGGCAAAGCTTCTCAGAGGAAACACCATCATTGTAGGTGATGAGGCAGAAGGGTGCGGCATCCGGGTTAGACCACCCAATCCGTGGTGTCGACTCGACGAACTCCTCCACGATCTTCTTATTACGCTCAACGATCCGCTTCGCCCTTAAAACGAACCTAGACCTGTTTCTGATAGCTTGGGCGCCAACCCATAGAGAGTAGGCTGCGTTCTCACCTGTGACAAAGGGTTTGAGCTTGGCTAACTTCTCGATTTTATCTTCACTGGCGGTTATCCAACCAACCCTGAATCCACCTAACCCATAAAACTTTGTTAGCGTGTTCGAGACAACCACTTTATCCCTATTTAGCTTAAACCATGTGCTAATTGACTCGTGGAAACCGAACTCCCTAAACGTTTCATCTATGTAGACACACGAGCCGTCGCCGGCGCCATCAACAACACTCCTCACCCACGCCTCAGAGAGTGACCTACCAGTGGGGTTGTTGGAGTCTGTGAGGCTAACAAGGACCACCCCACCACGCTCAAAAGTCTTCTCGAATCTAAAACCGAGAATAGCGGGTACAGACAGCATGGGTTCATAGTTGGGTGTGGGAACAAACACACTACGAGTCCTCTCAGCCATAAACACGTTCACTAGGAAGATGGCCTCGGTGCCCCCAATCGTGGGGAGAACGTTCTCGCTGTTTACACCGTAGAGCTCGGCCACAGCGTGCTTGAATAATTCTTCTGGGTCTTGGGAGGCGCTTTTGAACGCGTTGTAATCTGTGACGACACCCATTTCATTCAGGTCTGGTTCACTCAGCCCACTCGAAGAGAGATTGTACTTAGCTTTACCAGTGTTGTGTTTTATCCACCAGTACAGTCTAAAATCGTGTGTACCCATCCAGTCTAACACGCGGCGAGCACTATAAGTGTTAACACACTAGTGGTTCGAGTCGTTGAGCCTAAGGGTGGTTAGTATATACACGGAGACAGCATAGAATGGTATGGACACTATGAATGGGGCGAGCCTAGACACGTAGGTGAATAGAACGCCGGAGGCTATCTGGGCGGGTGTGCTCACTAGGAGGGGGACAACGCTGAACATGGCCATAAGCCTTCCCCTGAGTTCGGCTGGTACAACGTTTCCCTGTAGGCTCTGAATGGTTGGGCTTGTGAGTGCACCACTCACACCCCCAGTCATACTCCAAGCGATAAGGTCGTTCATACCGTTGGCGGATACGAACACCAGCATGCTGAGAGGCGAAGACAGGGCTGAAAGCACGGCTGCCCTCTTCAAGCCGAACCGCTCCACGAAGCTCGCGGCTGGCAGAAGAAGTAGTATGGTTGTTAGCGCGCTGAGGCCAGTGAGCAGACCGTAATAGGTTGGTGGCAGGTTGAGCCCTTTTATCACGTATATCGAGACATAGAGTGTCGACAACCCCGTGGCCACACTTGAGAGCGCCGAGTAAACTATCAGCTTCTTCGCGTTAGCACTTGCTTGGTGATAGGCGTCTATGTTGTGTCTAACCACCCTCACAATGAATTGGGTTAGGTTCAAGCTGTCACTTCTTGATGGCTTAAAGGTCTCCTTAAGCCTTAGAGCGCGCCAAGTCACGGAGGCCACACCGAGTAAACCGCTTAGGAAGAAGCCTATTTTTAGGCCCTCAACGTCGCCGAGACTCTGCATGAGTAGGCCGCCTATGAAAGGTGAGAACACCGAGGGTATGGTTGTGAGTATCGTGAATGAGGCGAACCCCCTTGGTCTGAGCTCCGTTCTCATCGAGTCATTCAGTGTGGCGTTAAACGCGGGGGTGTACAGTCCAGATATTGCGCCAATGGTCACAGGTATGAAGAGCTCGGGCCAGCTCTTCACGAAGAAATATATGAATGAGTTGGCGGCTGAAACGAAGCTGAACACGGCTATAACCTTTTTGCGACCCCAAGTGTCAGCGATATACCCACCTACGAGGTAAGTTATCGCAGTTACAACAGAGCTAAGCGCGGCTAGAACACCTATAAATGGTAGTGGTGTACCGACCGCCTCAAAAAATATGGACTGATACGGGTTAACAATAGAGCCACCCACAGTCCAGAAAGCTGAGGACACTGCTAGAACCCACGCGTTACCAGGAAGATAAAGAAACCTCAATCGCATTCCTTCAGTCGACATCGAACACACACCAAAGAACCCTCCTTTAGGAGTTATGGAAAGACCACTCAGCCACTGCATATATCACAAAAAATGCGAAAAAATTTGGAGTATAGGAACCTGAATTTTTCTAGAAACCTCCACACTCACTTAGATGGACCTCTGCCACTAAGTGTTTCTAACTTTAAGAGTGTGTTTAGCTTTGGTTGACTACTGTTTAAATGGTTTGAATAGCGGAAGAATGTTTCTAGAAACTTCCGTCTTAACACTATGCGCACATTATTATGGCTGATGGGTATGATGGTTGAAAAACAGAAATTCGACTTCCTGAACCTTAGTGTGAGAGGTCTGGTTGTTTTATTAATGACAAAGAAGAAGGGATATATCTGCACGCAGGATGTTCGTAAGCTATACTCGCTACACAAGAGGTCTAAGAGAAGCGCTGGCTTCCTAGTAAACATGGTGGAAAACGGTCACCTGAAGCGCGTGGCAAGGGATAGATATGTCCTAACACCAAAAGCCGAACTAGCGATTGACCTACTTATGAAGAGGCTCCAAGTACTAACCCAAGAAGAAGCCGACAGCAAGATTGAGCAGATAATAAGCGTGTGAGTGCACATTTCAAGTGTAAAGAATCCTACCCCAACACCATTTCCGCCCACTTCTTTTTAACAAGAGACGGTTAGGGGATGCTGTGGTCGCGTTCTACTGCATGTGGGCACACCGGGTCAGTAGGGGGCTACCGTCATAATCTCTTCATGGTAAGCAGACAAACATTACAGTCTAATATCCAGCGTTCAGTCGTTGCTGGATTGTGTGGAATCCTAATACCAGCGTTAAACCCTCATCCACGCTAAGGCACAAGACACCAGAGTGAGCGGGGTAAGCTGAATCACGTAAATCGCCTACCAAACATACTAAACCGCACCTTAAAATTCCCATTCTACTCAGGGAAAGATGAGTTGTAGAACATGAAAGATGAGTTGTAGAACATGGTTGTTCGTTTTTGTTATCACCTCATAACCTTATAGGTTAAACCCTAGTTGTGCGGTTCCACGCGAAACCGAGAGTCACCACACCAGACCCGATTCTTCTAACAAGTGTTGGGGCTATCTGTGACGGTGTCCGCGGACGTGGACTCCCCGCGCGACGCGCCATGCATAGTCATGGCTCTATTCCTAAAAGCTAGCCAAACTTTTTTTGGGGACTATCACTCTTCAAATGTGAGGTCTCGGAATCTTTATAGTAACGGCTCGCACCTTGGGATGAGTTACAGAATTTAGGAGTAAGCCTTAAATACTCCATTAGGGTAACCCTAATGACCTTGCATGGATCTTTCACAGATACTGAACCCGCCGTCTGGCCTCACACTCACCGAGATCGTGGCCATTTCATTTATACTGGGTATGATGCACGGCGCAACACCAGATGAGCACACCTGGCCTATAACCTTTAGCTACGCGATAGGTAAGTATTCGACCAAGTCGGGCATAAAGGCAGGCTTACTTTTCTCATCCGGCTTCACTTTGCAGAGAATGCTTCTCACCACCCTCGGATTTATAGGTCTTGCAGCGTTCTATCAAAAATACAACCTCGACGGGCCAGTCTACATTATTGTTGGAATAGTTATGGCTATTGCGGGATCCTACATACTGAAAGGTAGATACATACACCTACCAATAGACGTGCTATTTAGAGGAGGGAAACACCACTCGGAGCAAACAGAGAGGCTGCCAATGCACGAATCGCAGTTGAAGGATGTGCCACTTAAGATGACGGTTGTGCATGGGCTAATAGCCGGCTTCGGCTTCGGTGCTTACGCCACGATAATAACATTCGTTCTCGCACCACAAGTACCATCATTGGTATACGCTCCACTGCCAGGACTATTCTTCGGTCTGGGTACCATGTGTATGCAAATCGTTTTTGGCGCTATGTTCGCCAACATAGCCAGAATAAGAAAGCTCGACGAAGAAGACGTTAAGTACATTGGAAAATCGACAGCTGGCAGGACGCTCTACTACGGAGGCATGGCTTTCAGCGTTGTGGGTTTGATAATTCTCCTCCTCCCCGCACTTGATGCCTTCGCAATCCCCACTGGTAACCCCATACCAAACCTAGACGCCATAAATGTGGGCTTCCTGCTGGTGGTTGGGGTTGTGGGCGGAATAGGTGTAGCGAGCATCATAAAGTCCATGCGGGATGTAGAAAGGGTCAAACACCGGGACGCAGTGACTTCGCCGCGTAGGTGAACGGGTGGAGGTAAATGGGTTTGGAGCTTTCAAAGCGAAAACACACCATCCCACCTCTTCCCAGCCCTAAATGGTGAGACATATCATTTCCTGCATCAATGTGGTGTTAACCCGCAATCCAAACGATCAATTTACACACTGTCATAATAGGGTCATCATCAGGATTCTGGCTGAAAGAGCATTAGGGGCACCCATAACGATTATAAACCCTTTAACCGATATCTTAAGTGAGTAGGGTTGTTTGGCCTAAGTGACAAGGAAGCAAGATATATAAAGACAATCGAAAGGCTCGGGGGGTCAAGCGTTAGGCTCAGGGACCTAGCTAAGGAGATGGGTGTGTCCACCCCAAGCGCACTCGAAGAGGTAAGACATCTCATGGCTAAGGGTATAGTGTTTAATGACCACGGCTACATCGAGTTGACGCAGAAGGGTAGAAGCGCGATTGAAACGCTCAGAAAGGCTCACATAGCGCTTGAAACAATCTTTGCGAAGCAGGGCCTCACCGTGGAGGAAGCGTGCAGCGAAATCCACACATTCGACTACGCTGTACCCGAACACCTGGTACAGAAACTTTACGAAGCAGCTGGGAAACCCATACTCTGCCCCAAAGGACAAGCCGAGTGTTAAACCCACAAAAGTATCCGTGCTGAAGGCTTAACGAGAAAAATAGGTATTGGATGTAAGCTGTCCACGCGCCACACCCTAATGCTATTCGAATTCTTCCCGTAACCCTGCACGCTAAACGCCTTCACGTGATTGGTAGTTTGTTAACCCATCCTTGACCGACTTTTCTGCTAGGCGGTTTTCCACTAAGTAGTCTAAGTATGTTTTCGTTTGTAGCAAGGCGTAGGTTAGGCCTGCCCGCACGGTGTTCGGGTCCCAGACTAGGCTTTCACCGTAGAGTGACTTGGCTACTTCGAAGAGTGTGTGCGGCTTCTTGATTATCCTCTTTACGGTCTTAACCCTACCCAAATACTTTTGTCTAACGGCTTCAACCCACTTCCCAGCGGGTTCAAGCACTCCCCCGTGGCCGGGCCACAGTGAATAGACACCAAGCGACCCAAGCTTGGAGAGTGTTCTAAAATAGGCGTGGAGGCTATCTATGAGTAGCGTCTGGGTTTCCAATAGTGTGTCGCCGCAGAGACCCAGCCTACTATTGGATAGGTATACGGTGGAGCCAGGCGTGTGCCCCGGTGCCTCAAAGGCGTGTAGACCATATTTTTCGAAGTCGACGGGGAGTGGTGTGGGTTCTACATGTGCAAAGTGGGCTTCGAGCCTCCGCGTATTGAGCACAAGAGTGCTCTGAACCAATCCTCTAACCTCTGGCTCCCCCAACTCATCCATGAGTCTCTCGAACTTTTGAGTGGTTTTACCCACTGGGTCAACTACCCATTGTAGGTCGCTTGGGTGAACGTACACCTTGCACCCACTCAGCCTCTGTAGTCTACCGGCGAGTCCCGCGTGGTCCACGTGTGAGTGGGTTAGGAGTATGGCCTCTATATCCCCGATTCCCACGCCATCCTCTGCGAGCGCGTGTTCAATCTGCCTGTAGCACTCATCAGTATCTGGCCCAGCATCCACCAAACACACCGACCTGTCTAACCTAACAATGTATATGTTTACTGGGTCATAGGGTTGGGGTGTGTCAAGTCTAAGTAGCTTTATATCCTCAGATACGTTTAGGAGCCCCAAACTCGACGCACCTTGACTCTACTTGAAATTCTGGGCGCCGATTGGGCCGTTAGCCGTTGGTGCTCCACACATTTTCTCAGCACTGTAGATATTGTGCGGGTAGGCTTTGAGTTCTCTTCCATCTATTATGGGTTTCGTGGTTGTCTCAATTAGCCCATCGTCGAACTCCCTATTGTGGGGGCTACAATCACCTCGCGCCTCCCCACTGTTCACCTCACCGGTGACACTCTGGGTTCGCCCAAACCTAATATTCCCGAAGTCTGAATCCAGCACAAGAGAGGGGAACCCGTCCATGAGTCCCTCATCCAAGGAAAACATAGCTTAGATGTGTGTTTGCGGGTTTAAGGTTTTCTAGCTTCTTCAACAGCATCCATTATCCTCTCAGCCAGCCTCCTTGAGACGCCTGGAACAACCAGCAGGCCTTCCACACCCGCTCTTCTAAGCTCTTCGAGTGTTCGGTAACGCATGGTTAACAATTGAAGCCTCTTAGGACCCAAACCCTTCACAGAGCTTAGAACACCCTCCATACTCGCCCTGCGACGCTTCTTACGATGGTGTTTGAGGGCGAACCTATGGGACTCGTCCCTAACGTGCTGTAGCACCTGTAGAGCCTTACTCGTCAAAGGCAACCGTAGTTCCCCGTCCCCCGTATATATTGTTTCGTACTTCTTGGCGAGTGACACAACGGGCACATCCGAGGCGTGAGCCAATCTCAAAGCCTGAACAGCATAACCACGCTGCACGGGTCCACCGTCGATGAGTATTAGGTCGGGTTTAGGTATTTCCCCCCGTTCAACGTGCTTTATATGACGCACAACCGCCTCCCTAATCATCGCGAAATCATTCTGGGACTTAACACCCTTAACCCCATAAACCCTATAGTGCTTCCTGGAGGGTGATCCGTCAACGAAGCAAACCGCTGAGACATATGGATGGGAGGAACCTAGATTTGAGACATCGAACCCCTGTATAACCCTCGGTATTCGCTGTAGACCGAGAAGTCTGCCGAGCTCGGCGAGCGCCTGCTCCATACCCGTGGATGGAAGATTAGACCTACACATATTCATTAGCTCAGCCTCAACACGGCTGGTGGGCTTCCTGATAACCGTCTCAGGATTCTTGGTTCTAAGCCACCGCTCAAGGTAATCCTTGACTCTTGGGTCCAACTCCTCCACGAGAACTGTGTTCGCAGGCGTTCTACCAGAGGAGTAGAAGAGTTGGATGAACTCCTCGATAAGACCGGAGTAGCCCACCCCCTCGGGTACACGTAGTCTGAAGACCTCGCGGCCGACGAGTGCCCCACGCCTGAAGTGCATCACTACGCCCGCATCGCCTCCAGCACTGATAACGTCGTAATCCGCCCAGCCGGGGAGCTGAGCGTACTGGCGTGTACTCAGGGTTTCGAGCGCGCGAATCCTATCCCTTATTGAGGCGGCCACCTCATATTCCTGCCGCTTGGCGGCTGCCTCCATTTCCCGGTATAGCTCCCCCAAAAGCTTCTTATAGGAGCCGCGGAGCACACCGACGAATCCCCTTACAAGCTTCGAATACTCTTCCTTGGAGATATAGTTGGCGCAGGGCGCCGAACATATTTTAATATGGTAGTCTAGGCATGGCTTGTAGACCTTTTCACCGAGCTCGAGGCTGCACCCCCTAATTGGGAAAGCGGAGCGCAGCTCTTTAACCGTGAGCCTCGCTGCGCTTGGGCTCGTGTACGGCCCAAAATAGTATGAGCCGTCGTCTACGAGTCTACGGGTGAGCATGACCCTCGGGTACTCCTCCTTGGTCACCTTGATGTAGGGATACGTCTTATCGTCTTTGAGCATAACGTTGAGTGGGGGTCTAAACTTCTTTATCAGATTATTCTCGAGGATTAACGCTTCAACCTCATTCCTAGTCTTTATAAAGTCCACACTCTCAGAGAGCCTCCTCAAAGCCTCCTCGCGGGCGTCCACGGGGGCACCCGAATAGTGCTGCTCAACCCTCTTCCTTATACTCGTAGACTTACCGATATAGAGCGGCTCACCCCCCGCATCCCTGAAAATATAGACTCCGGGTGAGTCTGGGAGAGACCTGAAGGATGCCCTCTGAATAGCCAAGCTATGCACCCAGCTTCGGTTTAAGGTAGACGCCCGTTATCGATGAGGGATTCTCAGCCACTTCTTCCGGGGTTCCCGTGGCAACAACATAGCCGCCCCTATCCCCACCTTCGGGTCCGAGGTCCACTATGTAGTCGGCGCACTTTATAACATCCAGGTTGTGCTCGATCACAATGACGGTGTTCCCCGCGTCAACGAGTCTCTGGAGCACGCTCAAAAGCTTCTTGATGTCATCGAAGTGTAGACCAGTGGTTGGTTCATCGAGTATGTAGAGTGTTCTACCATTACCCTTCTTGAGTAGTTCTGAGGATAGCTTAACCCTCTGCGCCTCACCACCAGAGAGTGTTGTGGCAGGCTGGCCCAGCTGAATGTACCCCAAGCCGACGTCACTCAACGTTTCAAGCTTGTGCCTTATACTCGGGATATCCTTGAAGAACTCGAGCGCCTCGTCGACAGTCATCTGGAGCACATCAAATATGTTTTTCGACTTATAGGTCACACTTAGGGTTTCGTTGTTATACCTCTTACCCTTGCACACCTCACACTTGACGTAGACGTCGGGTAGGAAGTTCATCTCCAACCTGATGATGCCGTCACCCTGACAAGCCTCACACCTACCCCCACGCACGTTGAAGCTGAACCTACCAGGCTTATAACCCCTAGCCTTCGCCTCCTGCGTTTCAGCGAAGAGCCTCCTTATGTCGTCGAACACACCAGTATAGGTGGCCGGGTTGCTTCTCGGCGTGCGACCGATGGGTGACTGGTCTACAACAACCACCTTACCCAGGTTCTCGTAGCCCTCTATGGCGTCGTGTTCCCCTGGCTCAACATTGGAGCCATAGAGCTTCTTGAACAACGCCTTCTGGAGAACCTCCACCACGAGGGTGCTTTTACCAGAGCCACTCACACCTGTGACGCAAACAAAGCACCCAAGTGGGAAGCTCACGGTTATATTTTTAAGGTTGTTATGTCTTGCCCCTCTAACAACGAGGAATTTGCCGTTGCCCCTCCTACGCACCTTTGGTACCTCTATCTTCTTGAGCCCACTCAGATACTGAGCCGTGAGCGAGGAGGGGTTACCCAATATTTCGCTAACCGGGCCAGCGGCTACAACGCTCCCACCGTTCACACCCGCACCCGGACCCAGGTCCACCACATAGTCAGCCTCCCTTATGGCCTCCTCATCGTGTTCGACGACTATCACGGTGTTACCGAGGTCCCTTAGCTTCTTGAGTGTGTTGATGAGCATGGTGTTATCGCGGGGGTGGAGGCCGATGGTGGGCTCATCTAACACATAGATCACGCCCACAAGCCTGCTCCCAATCTGGGTTGCGAGCTGAACCCTCTGAGCCTCGCCGCCTGAAAGCGAACCCATGGTTCTGTCTAGCTGAATATATCCTAAGCCAACGTTGAGCATGAATCCAAGCCTGTTCTTTATCTCCTCCACAACCTTCTCGGCGATCACCCACTGCTTCTCTGTTAGCTTTAAATCCTCAAAGAATCTGTAGGCTTCCTCAACTGTTAGATGGGTTAGCTCAGCGATGTTTTTGCCCCCAACCGTGAATGCGAGGCTCTCACGCCTCAGCCTCATACCGTTGCACTCTGGGCACCTCTGAACACGCATAAATTTCTCGTAGTAGCTACGCATCCACTCCGAACCAGTATTAGTATGCCTCCTCTTCACTAGGTTGACAAGCCCCTCCCACGTGGACACCTCACTCAGACTCCAGTCGCCACCCCGACCAGTGTAGTTGAACCTTATGGGTTCATCCAGACCGTAGAGCAGCGCGTGCACAACCTCCTCCCTCAACTCCTTCAGGGGCTTCGAGGGATCCTCCCCAAAGTGCTCCACAACCGCCTCAAGTGTGCTTATACTTATCGAGGTGGACACATCGCCGAACCACTCAAAGGCTCCCTCATAGATGCTCCTATTGGGATCCTTGATGAGTAGAGTGGGCTCAACCTCCATTATCTCCCCGAGGCCGTGGCACCTCTTACACGCCCCGAAGGGGCTGTTAAACGAGAACATGCGCGGCGAAGGCTCCTCGATGGAAACACCGCAGGCTGGACATGCGAGTGTCTCACTGATCAGGAGGGGCTCACCACCCTCGGGCTCCACGAGCACAAGACCCCTAGATTTCTCAATGCTGAGTTCCACCGCCTCGGTGACACGCGAACGCTCATCCTCAGAGAGGACCAGTGAATCAACGAGGAGGTCGATGTTGTGCCTTATATTCTTCTCGAGCCTAAACGTGTGGTCGAGTTTAGCTAACTCCAGAAGCTTACCGTCAACTCTAACCTTTGAGAAGCCCTCCTCTAAGAGCTTCTGTGGAAGGTCCTTGAACTCACCCTTCACCCCACGGTAAAGTGGGGCGTATAGTGTCACACTTTTACCGAGGCCAAGCTTCATGACGCGGTCAACTATCTCATCAACACTCCACTTGGCTATCTCACGCCCACAGTTAGGGCAATGTGGCACACCCACCCTAGCGTAGAGCAGACGCAGGTAGTCGTGTATCTCGGTAACTGTGGCAACAATACTCCTCGGGTTGTGCGATGCACTCCTCTGCTCTATTGCGATGGCGGGTGAGAGGCCCTCAATATAGTCCACGTCGGGTTTATCGAGCTGCTCTAGGAACTGCCTCGCATACGCTGAAAGCGACTCCACGTATCGCCTCTGGCCCTCGGCGTATATGGTATCGAACGCGAGCGACGACTTACCACTACCGCTTACACCCGTTATCACTATATACTTGTTGCGAGGCAAGCGTAGATCTATATTTTTAAGGTTGTGCTGTCTCGCACCCCTTATGATTATACTCCCATCATCCCCACTCAATCAACGTTCACCTCCTCCTTGAGGCGTCTGATCCTATCCCTTAACTCAGCCGCCTTCTCAAATTCAAGCCTCCTCGCGGCCTCAAACATCTCCTCCTCCAACCTAGCAATAAGCTCGGAAACATCCTCACCCTGCGACCCACTTCTCCCACCGACCACGTTCTCCTCCTCGCTCACAATTGAGCGTATCTCTTTCTGGACTGTTTTAGGTGTGATACCGTGTGCCGCATTATACTCCAGCTGAACCCTCCTACGCCTGTTTGTCTCATCAACCGCCTCCCTAATCGAGTCTGTAACCACGTCCGCGTAGAGCACAACACGGCCGTTAACATTACGCGCAGCCCTACCAATTGTCTGTATAAGTGAAGTCTTACTCCTCAGGAACCCCTCCTTATCAGCGTCGAGTATGGCCACCAAGCTCACCTCGGGTAGATCCAAACCCTCCCTCAGAAGGTTGACACCCACAACAACATCATACTTACCACCCCTGAGATCCCTCAGCACCCTAACCCTCTCCAAGCTCTCAAGCTCACTGTGAAGGTAGTGCACCCTGAATCCACGCCTAAGCAGGTAGTCAGCCAAATCCTCAGCGGACCTCTTTGTCAGCGTTGTCACAAGCGCCCTCTCACCTCTTTCAACAACCCTTAAAAGCTCAGCCACCAAGTCATCCACCTGATTCCTAGCGGGCTTCACCACGACCTCCGGGTCAACCAGCCCGGTGGGCCTAATAATCTGCTCCACCACCTGGCTGCTCACCTCCAACTCGAACTCTCCAGGTGTGGCTGACATGAAGATAACTTGGCCCACCTTCCCCAAGAACTCCTCGAACCTGAGCGGCCTGTTATCATACGCGGAGGGTAGCCTGAAGCCGTACTCAACAAGAGCATCCTTCCTACTCTTATCACCCTCGTACATCCCCCTCAACTGTGGCACGGTCACGTGCGACTCATCTATGATGGTTATAAAATCACTCGGGAAGTAATCCAAAAGCGTCATCGGCGTCTCACCCGGCCGCCTACCCGAGAGGTGGCGTGAATAGTTCTCGATACCAGGGCAGTACCCCGTCTCGCGTATGAGCTCCAAGTCATATCTAGTCCTCGACTCAAGCCTCTGCGCTTCTAGCAGCTTGCCCTGCGACTTTAGCTGCGACACCCTCTCCTCTAGCTCCTCCTCGATCGAATGCAGCGCCGATTCTAGTCTGCTGTGTGGTAGCAGGAAGTGTGTGGCGGGAAATATCCAAGCGCTTTCAACCTCGGACCTCAAGACACGCGACTTGAGGTCGAAGAGCGATATGGAAGCAACGACGCCGTGCTCATCCAGCTCTAACCGAAGATAGGAGTCGTCAGCTGTTCCAACCTCTATTGTGCCTCCCCGAGCCCTGAATTTACCCTTACCAAGCTCAAGATTGTTCCTCTCATAGTGAAGCTCAACAAGCTTCCTGAAGAACTCCGACCTGACAAGTCTATCCCCAACCCTAACCACGAAGGAGGCCTCCCTGTAATCCACTGGGGAACCCAGATTATAGATACAGCTAACACTCGCAACGATGACCACATCCCGCCTCGTAAGCAGGGCTTGAGTCGCCCTGTGACGCAGCCTATCGATCTCAGCGTTTATTTCAGCCTCCTTAGCAATATACAGGTCCAGTTGGGGAACATACGCCTCCGGTTGATAATAATCATAGTAGCTCACAAAGTACTC
>Ga0209061_1004045_pt1 | contig 14755 bp, 11 predicted proteins | sample Coa_R1_10_FD_187157 | JGI IMG/M metagenome (GOLD analysis project Ga0209061, IMG submission 187157) | Surface soil microbial communities from Centralia Pennsylvania, which are recovering from an underground coalmine fire - Coalmine... | ecosystem: Environmental > Terrestrial > Soil >...
AGTTCACTAAGCGTTTACCCCGATAGATAAGTCCATCCTTGAACATTTTGAAAAAGGTGGTGCGGACAGCGCGGGCGCAGATCGGATCGAGCGTGAAGCGTGTGCGTTGCCAATCGCAACTACACCCCAATTCGCTGAGCTGGCCGAGGATGCGCTTTTCGTATTGATCTTTCCACTGCCAGATACGCTTGACCAGTTCTTCGCGGCCGAGATCGTGACGCGTCTTGTTCTCTTCGTCGCGGATACGGCGTTCTACCACGGCCTGCGTGGCGATGCCAGCGTGATCGGTGCCAGGCATCCAGAGGGTGTTGTAGCCCTGCATGCGCCGCCAGCGGACCAGCACGTCTTGCAGCGTGTTGTTGAGCGCATGGCCCAGATGCAGCGCCCCGGTAACGTTAGGTGGCGGAATAACGATGCAAAATGGCTGACGGTTCGGATCGGGGCGCGCGTGGAAGAAGCCGCGTTCGTTCCAGAACTGCAGCCAGCGTGCTTGCGCTTCACAGGGCTCGTAGTGTTTGGGAAGTTCCATCGTCATGGGAAACGGCATCCTTTGCAGATAAAATGAGGATAAAATATTAGGACTAACCGCGCAGACGTTGCCATTCAGCTTCGAACTGTGCGGATGCGTTCCTCGGCGGCCTGCGCTCGTGCTTCAGCCTCTTGACAAGCTTTTGCTTCGGTCTGAGCCAGAGCCTCGGCTTGCTGTCGCGCTTGTGCGTCCCCCTGCATCTGGGTCAATGCCTCACGCGCTCGCATGTCGCCCACTTGCATCTCGCGCATCACTTCCTGGTAATCGCGCAGGCATCGGCCTTGTGCATTGCGGGCCGCCAGTCGTCCCTCTTCAAAAGCCAACCAAAGACCAATCGGTTCCAATTCCAACCAACCCTCCGTAGCGGGCCTGAGTCCCACGTAGCCTTGTTCCCCGGCACGACAGGCCAGCAGCCGAGGCTGTCCTGAGGAGGAAAGACGATCCACGATGACATAAAACGGCATACCTGCCTGATCGTATTCGTCGACACGGTTACCTTGGTTTGTGTTCCGCATCTTTGAATAGTTTGTACTCCGTTGCATCCACCAATGCCAGCCAGCTTGCCTCGATGATGTTCTCGCTAACGCCGACCGTGCTCCAGACATCATCATTGTCGCGCCATTCGATGACCACACGCACGCGCGCCGCCGTCTCCGCCCGGGCGTTGACCACGCGTACTTTGTAATCAACCAGGTGCATCGACGCCAAGCGCGGATAGAACGGCAACAGCGCCTTGGACAAGGCTTCGTACAGGGCGTTAACCGGACCATCGCCCTCGCTGACGGTATGCATAAGGTGATCCTGGACGCGTACTTTAACCGTGGCCTCGGTGATTGGTTTGCCGTCGGGTCCGGCCTCGATGTTGACACGGTAGCTCAGGCGCTCGAACAGCGGCTGATACAGACCGGCTACCTTTTTGACCAACAGGTCGAACGATGCTTCCGCCGCCTCGAACTCGTAGCCCGCGTTCTCCAGATCCTGCACCTGATTCAAAATCTTTTGCATCAGCGGGCGATCGTGCGTCAACTGATATTTCATTGTTTTGGTCAGGATCGTCGATTGGCCGGACAACTCGCTAACGAGGATGCGGCGCTCGTTGCCGACGGCGGACGGATCGATGTGTTCGTAGCTGGCCGTGTTGCGGGCGACAGCGTGAGTGTGCATCCCTCCCTTATGGGCAAAAGCGCTGGCGCCGACGAACGGCTGATTAGAGCGAAAGTTCATGTTGGCCGTCTCCCACACATAACGCGACACCTCGGTCAGTTTGGGCAGACTGCCGGGCAACAGCACGTCCTGGCCACATTTCAGAGCGAGATTGGCAATGATGCTGACGAGATCGGCGTTGCCGCAGCGTTCGCCGATACCATTGATAGTGCCTTGTACCTGGGTGACGCCGCGGGCCACTGCAGCCAGCGAATTGGCCACAGCTACATCGCAATCATTATGGCAGTGAATGCCCAGCTCCACACGCAACTGGCGGCGCACCGCTTCGACAGCGGCAGCGATGTCGTCAGGCAATGTGCCGCCGTTGGTATCGCACAGGATGATGACCGATGCGCCGGCATCCTGGGCTGCCCGCAGTGTTTGCAGGGCGTACTCTGGATTCAGACGGTAGCCATCGAAAAAATGTTCGGCGTCATAGAAGACCTCGCGGCCGGCCTGCCGGCAGTAGGCCACCGAGTCGGCGATCATGCGCAGGTTCTCTTCCAGCGTGGTACCCAGCACCTCGCGGACGTGCAGATCCCAGGTTTTGCCGACAATCGTGATGATGGGCGTCTGGGCGTCAAGCAGTGCCTTAAGACAGGTATCCTGAGAGGGAGCGACGCCTTTGCGCCGCGTCATGCCGAAAGCAGCGATGCGTGCATGCTGCAACGACAGCTTGCGAACCTCCTGGAAATACTCGAAGTCCTTGGGGTTGGACAGCGGATAGCCGCCTTCGATGAAGTCCACACCCAGCTCATCAAGGCGGCGCGTGATGTTCAACTTGTCCTGTAAGGAGAAGTTGACGCCCTCGCCTTGGCTGCCGTCGCGCAGGGTCGTGTCATAGATGTAGATGCGTGTCATGCAGGATTCCCTATAAGGATAATAAGCGAACAGCCGGCGTTGACGCCGGCTGATCCGTCTCGCCAGCCGGCTGACCCCGGCTGTTCGCCTACTTTCAGAGGCATATCTGGTTCTATTTTATCAGCTTCTGCCGGTGCTCGCGGGCGCGGCTGAGATCGCCTTTACGTTGATAATACTCCATTAAGGCCTTGTGGGCGCCCTGATGGTTGGGATCTTCCCTCAGGGCGCTGTACAGCCAGCGCAAGGCTTCGCCGTCGGCGCCGGCACGCAGAGAGATCATACCGATTCGGTAGTGCAAGTCCGGGTTGTGCGGCGTCCGTTCCATTTGCCCGCGGATAATGGTCTGGATCTCGTCTATATCTTTTTCCATCTGTTTCAGATACTCGCGTTCTTTGTCGGCTTCAGCCAATTTACCGTTTTGTTCCAGACAAAAGGCAAGCCGATCGCGCGCCTGAAAATCGCTGGGATCTTGTTGCACGGCTTGGCGCAAATATTTCTCAGCCTCGCTGAATTGGCCCGCGCGGATAGCCAAAATACCACGATCGACCAGAGCTGGTGCGAAGTACGGCCAACGGGCCAACACTTCTTCCAAGATTCGCTCTACTTCCTCCGGATGACCCTGTCGGTCCTGAATGCGGGCCAGATAAACCAGTATTTTCGGACTATCCGGAAGTCGGCCGCGCAGGTACTCCACGTGTGGCTGGGCTTCCTCGAACAAACCCAGTTGCATGAGAACATCACACAAGCGCAGTCGTGCTGTGTCTAGGGCCGGATCCGTCGTCAGAGCGGCGCGGAACGATTGGAGCGCATCCGCATGACGCATTTGCAAATCGTAGACCTGCCCTTGCAAGAAGAGCGCTTGCGGATTGTCTGGCTCCTGCTCAAGCCACTTGCCAAGCACTTTCTCTGCTTTTTGGGGTTGATAGTTGCGCAGGTAGCCCTGGGTCAGCGCCTCGAAAACCAGAGGCGCGGCCGGGTCGTTCGGTTCGATCCGTGTTTGACAATAGTTGAGCACGCTGTCCGGCTCGCCGCGCTCGGCACGGAGGAGGATGCGTTCGAGAGTCAAGTTCTCGTCTTCCTTGCGCACTTCCTGGTAGAGGTCGAGAAAATGGTCGGCGGCTTCAAAGGCGCCGGTGCGACGCGCAGCGCGTGCAGACAGAAACAGAATTTCTGGATCGCGCGGCCAGACCAGGCGAGCGGTGCCAAGGTGTCTAACGGCTTCGACCGTGTGGTAGCGTTCCAGGGCGGCGCGGCCGGCCCGCAGGTGATACGAGGCCCACAGCCCCACCCCGGCCATGCCAGCCCCTACCCCAATGAGCAGCAACAGAGCCGTGATGGTCAGGCTTCGCAACGGGTGGCGAAGAACAGCGCGTGGCCAAGCAAGGACCATGCCAGCGAAACGTGCCAACAATCTGGGACGTTGCGGCGGCCCCGAAGACAAGGCGGGAGTCCGCGCTGAAGACATCTCTCCAGGCGGGGAAGGGGGCGAGGGAGCGTGCTCGTGTGCCGTTTCGTTCATGCTTACTTTTAAATATACTCCGCGGAGAATCGATCTCAGCCCGCAGCATCCGCAGGGGCCGTTCCTTTCTGCGGGCTGAGATTAAACAGATCCGCGCCAGGTATGATAGCAGCCTGCAGGCAACAGTACCAAGAGAACGTAGCCGCCCTGTTTCAAGCCGTGGCCGCCGTCGCTTGGGACGGGCAGACCAAACCGCAGGGCAAGCGGGCCGCTCGCCCTACGACTCTTTTCGTTCACCCTGAGAAACGAGAAGGAAACGAGAGGAGGTAAGGAAACGATGGCAACGATTTTGCTATATCGTTGTCAGTAGGCAGAAGAAATTCCTTGACGAACTGGCTCATTTTGAAGAGTATACTCAATATATCTGTGACCTGCTGAGCCTGCGGTACAGGAGAGGCCGGTCAGAGGGATAACGATGAATACACTGGTCTTGCCCGATTTGCCCGATGAGGTGCTGCGTTCGCGCATTGATGAAGTCATCCGCCGGCATTGGGTACAGCCGCACGCCGCCGAGCCGTTGACACCGCCAGGGCCAGAGCACGTCGAACAACTGGCCCGTACCGCCCTGGACACCATGCTGACCCGACAGTTTCGTGTGGGGCCGCTGCCGTCCGCGGAAATGTATGAAAAGTTTCTGGCGCCCATTCGGCGTTTCGTGGCCAAGGGTAAGCCGATCCGTGTCACTGTCGGCTATGGCCCGCACAAGAACCCCAACGCCGTGGCCCACAGCCGCGCCGATTGGGCGGAATTTTTTGCCCTGGGCCATCTGGTCGCCTGGCACAACAAGGTGCAACGGGTCTATCCACCGGGACTGCAATTTCAGATCTATTTTGACGATGAAACGCTGTTGTTGGCCAACTTCGCTAATAAGAGCATTATGCGCTCTTATATGTCCTCTGTGGCAGATCTGATCCGCGTCCTCGGCTATCAAGCGGTCTTTCTGCCGCCGACACGTATCACCAATTTCGCCTGGTTTTTGCGTTTCGGTCCTTACCAGCTGTTCCGCTTCACTTTGATTCAGATTGCCGAGTGGCGCGTGCGCCGCTGGGAGCGCGATCCCGCCAATCGGGAACAGATGGAGCGCATGAGGGAATACGCCCGTCGCAATGTACTTGTGCCCGCTGAGCTTAGCGATGAGGCACGAGAACGCTTCGTCGAGCGCGCCAGCCATCGTTTCCGCGTCTGCTGGGACGCATTGCGAATGGGAGCGCAAATCTTTTCCGACCGCGAGCGTTTGCTGGCTCTTTATCTCGACGGCTCGCAGCATCATCGCCAGCAGACGGCCCTGCACCTGACCAGTGTAGACAAAGGACAAATGACGCAGCCGTGGCAGGGCGAGGGGGTCCTGCTCGATAACGGCCGCGGGAAATTGGAGCCATTCGTTCTGACCAGCGGACGGCGTTCACGCTATCATGTCCGTATCATCGACGGATTGGAGCTTGTCCCCGCTCCTGGTTTTGAGCGCCTTGCCGTGGTTTGGCCACACAGGGACGACGACTCGGAAGTATAAGCGACAACAAAACAGCTGCTGCTTACGCTCCCGATCCGTCGCCTCTGTTCTTCCGGCATGTTCTTTGCGATAAACAAGTAGGGTGACTCTTCCGCAGGCTTCTCGAAAGGACAGATGTGCGATGTTCTGGACCCGTTGGCAGTTGTTCCGTCTGCTGGGCATTCCCATCCGCATCGATGCCAGCTGGCTGATTATTCTCGCTCTCTTGACCTGGACTATAGGGCTGAGGTTCCAACCCGAATTGCCAGGGATGCCGCCGCTTCTGTTATGGTCTTTGGCTCTGTTGACGGCGCTGGGATTTTTCCTGTGCATTTTGCTGCACGAGTTGGGACATGCCGTGGTGGCCCGCCAGGTGGAGATCCCCATGAACGGCATTACCCTGTTTGTTTTCGGCGGCGTTGCCGAGATGGAGGGCGAGCCGGCCACGCCGCTGCGTGAGTTTCTCATGGCTATCGCCGGGCCGCTTGTTACGGTTGTCTTGATGGGGCTTTTCGGCTTGCTCAGCTTGCTTGGTTTTTTCTTCCACTGGGCAGAGCCGGCACAGCTTATGTGGTGGTATTTGTTCGTCATCAATTTGATGGTGCTGTTGTTTAATCTGGTGCCAGCTTTCCCCCTGGATGGCGGCCGAATCCTGCGTTCTATCCTCTGGGCCGCGACGGGCAACCTGCGACGCGCCACACGTGGGGCTTCGCTGGTCGGCCAAGCCTTCGCCTTTTTCCTGATCGCTGTCGGTCTGCTTAATTTGTTCAGCGGCAATATCGTCGGCGGCATGTGGATGGGCTTGATCGGTCTGTTCCTCAACAATGCCGCCCGGGCCGGCTATACCAGTGCGCTGCTCCGCGAAGCCCTAACCGGCGAGCCGGTGGCGCGCTTTATGAACCATGCTCCCATCGTCGTTCCGCCCTGGATCAACCTGCGCGAATGGGTGGAAGACTATGTTTATCGCTATCATCGCAAGACATTTCCGGTGGTCGGTGATGGACGGCTGGAAGGCGTCATCAGTACGCAGGCATTGACTGGCTTTCCACGCGAACAGTGGAGCGAACACACCATCGCTGAGGTGATGCGCCGCGATCTGGACGCTCTGAGCATTTCGCCACAAACCGATGCCATGCACGCCCTGGCCCGGATGCAGTCTACCGGCGCCAGTCGCTTGCTTGTCGTGGAAGATGGCCGCCTGGTCGGCATTGTCTCCCTGAAAGATCTGCTGCGCTTTTTCCACCTGAAATTGGAGTTGGAACTTGCCGACGACCGACCTGATGCTGGACATCGAGCCGGAAGCGTTGGTGACGAGAAGAAATAGCTGACGCTTACGCTTGCTCTTCGTAGTCCTGAAACCATCTTGACAGGCCGGGGCGAATTTGTGAAAAGGCTCGCGCCACGGCAGAGTAGCCGTGCAGCTAACGATCGTCGGGTGGAACGCATGGATGCGATGAAAGCTGCCGCAACGCCGTCGAATTCAGGCGAAGACCATTCGTCTCGTATTTCGCTGCGCCGATTATGGCAAGTGCCAGTGTTCTTCGTGGGTGTGGTGGCGGTCCTTACCACTTACTTGACGCGCAGCCTGATTGTTCCCGATCCGGTGCATCAGCTGTACCACGACCTGGCCGAAGCACGACGGCTGCTGGAGCGGGACGCCAACGATGCCCATGGCGCCTTGCGGTACGCACAGCAGGCCGTCGATAATCTCGTCTATGACCAAGGGAGAGCAGCAGAAGCATTTTTCCTGCTCGGCTCGGCCCACCTCCGTATCGCTGATCGCCTAAGTTCTGAGGGAGATAACTCCGGATCGGGAACATCGAACGCCGAACGCCGAACGTCGAATTTGAAAGAGGCGCTCCACTGCTTCCAGGAAGCGGAACGGCGCGGTCTTGCCGGTGAGGACGCCAATCGTCTGCACTATCGGCTGGCCAAACTCCGTTTTCATCTCGGCGACGACCCCGCGGGGGTGATCGAGATGCTCAAGGCCAATATGGGTGTCGCCGACGACCGTGCCGAGGCACTGATGTTGCTCAGCCAGGCTTATCTGCGTTTGAATCCGCCCAACTTGAAGGAAGCCCTGAAAGCCAACAAGCAGCTACGCGAAGAGGTGCCGCAAATCGGCGAGGACGTTCTCGGTCCCGCCAAATTGGCCGGTGCCAAGCTCTTGCTTCAGCTCAATCAACGCGAGGAAGCACGGAAAACCCTGGAGAAAATCAGCGACCGCGCGCCGGCGGCCGTCCTCGCCGAAAAGAACATGCTGCTGGCCGGACTTTATCAGGAAGAGCACAAATGGGCAGCGGCGGTGGAGCTGTGGAAAAAAGTGCTCGACGAAAAGCGCGTACCGCTGACGGAGGCCGGAGGGGTGCTCTACAACCTGGGCGTCTGCTATCGCCGCCAGGACCAGAACGATCTGGCAGCCGAGGCGTGGACCGACTGCATGCACCGTTCCCAGGGTGAGGAAGGACAAGCAGCGGCGCTGGCTTTGGCCGAGCTGCGCTTGCATGAAGCCAATCCAGACGATAAGGGCGTGGCCTTGCTCGCCGAAGCCGTTGCCAAGGTCCGCAAAGCCGGCGATTGGAAAAACTCTCTCATGCCCTTGGCCAACGTGCAAGAACTGTTCGAGCAGGCGATGACGATTTATCGTCAGGCCAATCGCTTCGACCTGGCTGTCCGTACTGCGGAGCTGTACGAACGTGTGGCGGATCCCCCCCAGGCCCAGCTGCGCCGTGCTGAGCTGCATAGCGAATGGGCCAAGGTTGTCCGGGAACGCGCCCGCTCGGCCAAGGAGGAAGAAACGCGCAAGAAAGAAGAGGCTACCGCCGATGAATTGCTCCGCCAGGCTGCCGAGGCCCATACCGAAGCTGCCAAACTCCTCACCGAGAAAAGCGAAAGCAAAGAACATCTTTGGCTCAGTGCTGTCTGCTCCTACGAGGGACACGATTATCCACGCGCTGCGGACAAACTGCGGGAAATCGTCGAAGGAGAGAAGGACAATGTTGATCGGCTGAGCGAAGGCTTGTTCTTGCTGGGCGAGACGTGCCGCCAACTGAACGATGTCAAGGCTGCCGAAGCCGCCTACAAGGCCTGTGTAGAACGTGGGGCCCGCTTCACGCACCGCGCTCGCTATCAACTGGCGATGCTGGAAATCGAGGCCGGCAATATCGATAACGCCGAAAAAGAGCTGGAACAGAACATCCTCATCGAGCATCGCGACCCCGATCCGGAAGCCCAGGAAAAATCGCGTTTGGCGCTGTGCGCGCTCCTGTACCAGAAAGCTGCATCGCTGCCGCAGTTTTATCGCAAAGTCGTGCATCACCTGGAAGGGCACATCGACCGCTTCGCTGTCACGCCGGAGTCGGTACGGGCCCGCTATCAGCTGGCCGATTCCTATCGCCAACAAGTCGCCCACGATACCCTCCATCGCAGTGCCCTCAGCATCAGCGAGAAAATGAGTCCCGATGCTGCCGAACATTTCCTGGAGTTGAACAAGCATTCATGGACGCGCGCTGCCGAGGAGTTTGCCAAGCTGGAAGAGCTAATTAAAGAGCCGCAATTGGCAAAGCTGTTAAGCCTCAAACAACAGGTGGAGATCCCTTTCCATGTGGCCGAGTGCTATTACAACCTTGGCGAGTATGAAAAAGCATTGCAAAAATACGAGGAATTAGCGAAGAAGTGGGACAAAGCGCCGCCCGCCTTGCAAGCACTTGGTGGGACGATCCAGTGTTTTGGCGCGATGAGAGATTATAAACGACTTTACCGCCGTGCCGAGGAGATACGCGGCCGGCTGGCTACGATCGAAGGACTGAGCGCAAACGATCGGCAGCGATATAACGAGTGGCTGAACCAGGTCAGCAAGCTGCTTCCACAGGAACAGGGCAGCAATTCCCCCGACGACCAGCCGAAGATCCTCAACGCTGACCAAGAAGAACCGCATATCATCAACGATCCTGGCCCCACGTTCGAACCACAGCGATGAGCCAGCGAGCAGAGGCCGTTATGCACCCGCTCGCTGCTTTTACAACAGTTTCCGCACTTCTTCCTGACATGCCTGCGCCGCTTCCTTTAGTCCCAGGCCGCGATAGCACTTGCACAGATCGGTCAACGCCGCAGCGTAATCGCTTTGCGGCAGTAATGCTTGCTCTTTCTGGGCAGCGCGGAGTTGCTCCAGGCAGTCGCGCGCTGCCGGCAGATTGCCCAGACCAAGATACGCCTGTCCCAAAAGACGAAGTGTCCGCGCCCCCATGCCGTCGAGCACGGCCCATTCCGGCGGACGATATACGTCCAAACGATCAATCGCTTGTTCATATGCTCGTGCCGCTAGCAGCTGCCGCACTTCACGGAACAGAGCCTCTTCGGAGGAGACCGGCGTTTCGTCCCCCCCTTCAGCCCTTCCCAGATTAGGGGGACAGGAAGGGGGCGGCAGAGGCCCGCCGGCTTCGCAGGATTCAATGGCGGCGAGCAAACAGCCGGCGTCGGCGAAACGGCGCTCTGGCTCCACCTCCAGACAGCGCAAAATCAAAGCATCCAGCCAGCGATAATCGTTGCGGATCTCGTTCTGCACCAACGACGGTGGTGGAAAATGCAGCGTTTTTTTCAGACGCAAGCAGATGTCACAGCGATCACTGTCGTCGGCGTTCGGCCATGGGACCGTCAGGTGAGGACCGCCGCCGGTGAACAATTCGTACATCAACAAGCCAAGACTGTACACATCCGATGCGGGCGTGGAACGGCCCAAGAGCGTCTCCGGGGCCATGTAGATGAAGTTGCCGAGTGATCCCGGCACAAAGCCGAGGCGGGGATCGGTATAGGCGGCCAGGCCGAAATCCACGATGCGGATGATGCCGCGACGATCTACCAGGATGTTGTCCGCTTTCAAATCGCGATGTACCGCGCCCTGAGCGTGAACCAGGGCCATGCCTCGGCAGATCTGTTTGATGAAGCGCAGTCCCATCGGCACGCTGAAGCGCCCCGCTGCTCGCAAGTGCGCCAACAGCGGCAAGCCCTCGACGTATTCCATGACCAGAAAAGCTCGATTCTCATATTCCGGCAACAAGCCCATATCGTAAATCTGCACCAGATGCCGGCGACCGGCGTCATCGAGTCGATGGGCAGGAGCGGCGAGTAGCTGCGCGAGAAGGAGAGCGTCGCCGAACAGATAAGGGGCCGTCTCCTCGGTCAGGTCCGTTTGCCGCGAGACCTTGACTGCCACAGGACGGACTCTATTTCGACAGAAATACTGTTCACCGCGGAAGACGACGCCGTAAAAGCCGCTAGCCTGCACCTCCAGCAGCTTGTATTTGCCGGCCAGCGTCTGGCCGAGCAATCGTTGTTCGAGAAAGGAAGTGGACTCCACAGTTCTTGTCCGTTTTTGTTTGGGACAGGGATTGACAAGGGCCAACAAGAAAAACCTATAAGACGTGCCGTTCTTCTACAACACGATGTTCTCTTCTCGCTCTCAGGGCTGCCGCTTGGGAACGTAGGTTGTGAGGTGGACTGATGAATTTGATGACCGCTCCGCCTTCGCGGTTGGACACGCTGCTGCCGTTGTTAGCATGTCCTTCCTGCCACGCCGCTCTCCAACGAGGCGAGGACAATCTGCTTTGTTGCGGCTGCGGCACCCATTTTACCCTGCGCGAAGGGCGGCCAGTGTTCTGGTCAGATACCGCCAACGTCACGATCATGCCGGCCCATCATTTCAGCAATGAGATTCCTGAGTATGTGCAAGATTGGCTGACGTGGTTCGATGGTGTCGTTCTCAACATCGGTGCTGGCGGGACCCACTTCAAATTCGACAACTGTGTAGAGTTCGAGGCGTGTCTCTTCCGCAATACCGATGTGGTCGGTGACGCGCACCACCTTCCGTTTGCCGACGAGGCTTTCGACGCCGTTATCACTTTCAATACTTTTGAGCATCTGCGTGAGCCGAAGCGCGCGGCCAGCGAGATCCATCGTGTTCTCAAACCCGGCGGCAAGCTCATTCTCGACACTGCCTTTTTGCAGCCTGTTCACGAAGCTCCCTATCACTTCTACAACACGACTGAATATGGACTCCGTCACTGGTTCGATTCCTTCACCATCACCAAATTGGAAGTGTCCGAAAATTTCAGTCCCGCTTGCGTGATCAGTTGGCTGACATCGGAATTGTTGTCGGCCGTCGAAACAACCCAAGGCCGTGAAGCGGCCCAACAATTGGCGGCTACGCCGCTGGCATTTTGGCGATCGCTGTGGGCCAATCCAGCGGAACGCAAGCATCCGGTCTGGCAAATGCTCGGCCGACTGCCGCAAGAGGTCCAGAAACGGCTCTCCGCCGGCTTCCGTTTGGAAGCCGTTAAATAAGGAAAGATCCTCCCCTCTTTTTTCCGACAAAAGAATTAGAGTCTTGTGATTTTATCTGCGCGTATTTGGGGAAGGGGAGATCACAGCGATCATGTCCACGCCAACGGGACAAGGAAGCTCCTTCCGAGCGTTGATCGTCATTCCTGGTACGGTGAATTACTTTTACAACCAAAGCGGAAGACGAATTGGTGAAGCGCTGCAAGCGCTGGGTGGTGCGGTAGATATCTGCACGTTGGCCGAGTGTCCCGATCAAGACTACGATTGGTGCATCTTTTCTAACCTCACGGAAGTGCTTGTTGCCGCGGGAGAAGAGCAAGGCGCCCGGCGTATTGCCGCACTGGCACGGCATTGGCGACACAGCGCTTCTTGTGCCATCGATTGCGTACGGACGGTGTGGTATGAGCGCATCTGGGAATACTGCCACCGTTGCGGAATTGAGTGGATCCTCGATTTGGGCTTGTGCGATCAAAGCTCTTATTTGGCAGCCGATCGACGCGACAATTATCGCTTCGTATTCTCCGGTTTAACACCGTCGGAGCAAGCTATCCTCGAGGACCTGCCGCACCGTGAGACGCCGCGCGCCTTTCCATGGGCCTTCGTGGGCCACAAAACCCCTTATCGTGTGGCGCTGGTAGACCATCTGATTCAGAGTGTCGATCCGGGTGGCTTTATCTACATGCCATCGCCGGCGCCCTACACCGAGCAAGGCTCGCCGCATCTCAATCAGCAAAAATTCGAGATGGTGTTACGGCAAACGCGCTATCAGATCTGGTGCTCGCATCATCGTCACTTTTACATGGAACCGGAACGCTTCCGCATGTCGCTCTTGACTGGCAGCGTTCCGATCAAGGTTCTCGATTCGTGCGAAGAAGTGCCGCCGGAGGCGTGTTTCAAATACCTCATGATGGAAGCAGCAGAAGTGGGGCAACGCTTACAGAACGGCGATTTCCAGCGTGTGCGTGAGCGTTTCTGGTGTGATTGGCGGCGTGCGCCGCTCTTGAGCACGGAATTGGGCCGCATTCTGGGACTTACCTCGTCCGGTGCGAATTCAGCGCGGCAACGGGCTGCTTAACTCGTTCCTGCACAGAGGGTGAGAACGAGAAGTAAGAGGAGAAAGCATGGTGGCGCAAATGTGGACGGGACTGGCGCAAGAAGGTGTGACCATCGCCATCCCCAACTGGAACCATGAGCTGCTGCTGCCGCGCGCTATCGATTCCGCTTTCCAGACCCTCATCCGATTGCGCGACGAAGACGTTCCTGGTGAGATCCTAATCATCGATGAGGCGTCGCGCGATGGCTCGCCGCTGCTTCTGCGCCAGCTGGAAGCGCTCTATTATCGCGAGGGTCTGCGCGTGCTGTTGCTGGCTGACACGGGCACCCTCGCCGATAGCCGCAATTTGGCCCTGGTCCATGCGCGTTATCGTTATATCGCCTTCCTCGACGCAGACAATGAATTGATCCCCGAAAATGTGCCTTCCTTCTTGCGCGCCCTGCAAGAGACAGAAGCGGCCATGGTCTATGGCAATCTACTGGTACGCACGCCGACGTCGCGCTGCGCCATGAACCTGCTCAGCAACGAAAGTGTTCAGTTCAAGCTGTTTCAACGCAATTATATCGACGCTTTCTCCCTGGTCGATCGCTGCCAGCTTTTCGACCTGGGCGGCTACGAGAGCGGCTACCGGGCGCTGGAAGATCACGAAATGTGGCTGCACCTGGCCGTCAACGGCCGCAAGGTCGTCTTCGTCCCCTTGGCATTCGGCTACTATTACGTGCTCCCTAGCTCCATGGCAACGACGTCGGGCAATAAGGCGATGGAGGCAGAGTCGCGTAGTCAGCGGATTTATAATCAGCTCCAGGCGCGCGATCACTTGCCGCTGAACACTAACTTGCTCCGCTTTCATCCCGCTCTGGGGTATTTTTGAGCGCCACACGAGGAAATCCTATGTATCCTGTATTCCACGCCCCCCGTCCCCGCTTGCCCTCGGTCCTGAGTGTGTTTGGGCCGATTGAGCAGTATCAGGCCGATCGGGACAAACGGAGTTTGTTCAGCGGCAACACAGGCGCTGTGCTCGAACCTCTGGATGCCTACCTGGCCCATCTGTTGGTGAATGTTCATCCGGGCGAGCCGGTCCTTCTCGACTTGACTGCCGAACAGACCAGCGGCGCCAGCACGCTCCTGGGGGTGTTGCATCCGCGTCAGCCGCGCGTCTTCGCCGTCGGCGGTCCTCTGCCGGGCGACCGCCGCGCCTATCGCGGCGCCGTGGAAGAGTTTCTGCAACAACGGAACACAGACCTCTCTCTTCTTCACTGGTTGTCCTATGACGAGATGTCGGCGGCGCTGAAAGGCGAGACCGATGTCCTTGTCTTCCTTGCAGCCAACCGGCCGGCCGTGGATGCCGAAGTGGAGCAATGGCTGAATCTTTTGCCCTCTGCCATTGTCCTTGTCTTCGGGCTGGGCGCTGTCGGCTCTTGTGCAGCTCTCGATGCTCTTGTACAGCGTTTCCCTACAGGTTCGCCGCGCCGCTTGGCGTTGCTGCGCGACAGCGGCGAAGTGCTATCGGCCAGCCGTCTCGGCATGGTGGCTGGCCGCGATAACACCGCGGCGGAGACAGCGCGGCGGCGTCTTCAGCAATTGTTCACAAGCAACTACAGCTTCCTGAGTCTGTTGCGTTTAGCTACGGAACAAGCTATTCGCGCCTCGGGGAGCGACGGAGTTGTCCGGGGAAGCCACGGCTCTTTCCTGGAATGGAACCAGGAAATCAACCAACTCAAGAAGGCAGCCCAGCAAGCGCGCGCAGATGCGGAGGCCGCTTTT